>Ga0207797_1000859_pt1 | contig 22780 bp, 11 predicted proteins | sample PRCRCaboRojoPR_6_FD_187275 | JGI IMG/M metagenome (GOLD analysis project Ga0207797, IMG submission 187275) | Marine sediment microbial community from Cabo Rojo, Puerto Rico - PR CR 10% Liquid 1 (SPAdes) | ecosystem: Environmental > Aquatic > Marine > Coastal > Sediment | place: Cabo Rojo, Puerto...
GCCCCCGCGGATTCCGAGAACCCGACCGATCCTGCACCGAGAGAACCGACGACGATCACCACGAGGAGGACCGCCCGGATCTGGCAACCGCGTCCGGTCAAAGTCGAACCCTTTCCGCCGCCTGAACAGTCAGTCTAGTTTCTGAAACCTGCATACAGAGCTTTGATATATCCACCCGTTAAAAATTCCAGGGGGATATCAGTTGATGTACCGGATCCGTCGAACGGGTTTCGGTGGCTGACACCGGGGAATTCGGACGGAACACGTCGTTCCGACGGTTCGTGGTACGACCGAGTGTGACACGAATTACACGACACGAGTCCGGGGATCGCCACCGGGACGGCCACGAGTACCCGTCGGACCACTCGTCGAAAGAAGGGGGAAGGGAGGTCGACCGGGAGGTCAGTTCAGTTCGAACAGCAGCGTGACGACGTCGAGGAAGTCGACGGTCCCGTTCCCGTCGAAGTCGAGGGCGGCCTGCTGTGCGTCGTCGCCGTTGACCTCTTCGAAGCTTACGAACAGGAAGGAGACCACGTCGACGAAGTCGAACGAACCGTCGCCGTCGACGTCCTCGTAGCGGCCGTCGCCGTCGGTGTCACTCGGTGGGGCGCTCGCTCCGGCACCGGGCACGCCTGACCGGAAGGGGTTCGTAGACACCTCGCTGACGTTGAGTTCCGCGTTCACCACCGCGTACTCGAAGTTGTCGAGCTGCGGGCTGTACTCCGAGTCGTTGTACTCGGCGTAGACGTCGAGGTCGGTGGCTCCGCGGGTCGTCGCGTTGAACGCGGTCGCGTCGAACGTCGCGGTGACGTTCCCGTTCGAGAGCGAGGCGTCCAGTGCCCGGGCGCGACCGACCGACCGGTTCCGGAGGACGACGTCGTCGGTGACCGACGTCGCGTTGGCCGGGGCCTCGAACGTCACGGTGACGTTCTGCGCGCCCGCACTGACCTCGGCCTCGCCGTCGGTCCGGTCGACGCGGCGCGTCCGCCCGAGGAGTTCGGGCGAGACGTCCTCGGCCGTGATCGTCCCGAGGTCCTGCGCGTACCGGACGGCGGCCTCGGCGTACGTGACGTTCGCGTAGTTCCGCACCGTCGGCGACCGGCTCAGCACGTAGTTGTCCCCGGCCTGGAAACTGTTCGTCGCGACGGTGTAGTTGGCCGACTCGTCGAGCGGCTCGCCGTTCACGTAGACGTCCTGGACGCGCTGTTCGACCGGGACGCTCGCGTGGGGCACCCACTCGTAGGTAACGCCGCTGACCTGCTGGCCGGCCTGGGCGCCGAAGAAGGCGTCAGTCGTACTGATCGAGTACGCCAGCAGCTCCTTGAGCTGCGTGCCGTTGACCCGCTTGACCACGACCGTGTTCGGGAACGGCAGCGACGCCTTGATGTCGCCGCGCGTGATGGTACCGGGCCCGTACGTCCGGTCGTTCCGGATGCCGCCCGGGTTCGTGATCGCGACGTCGGCGTCAGTGACGTACCGGAAGCCGTTCGTCGCGAGGTTGCCGAACGTCGACGACTCGCGGTAGTTCGTCGAGAAGCGCGCGTCGAGGACGACCTCGCTGTCCGCGACGACCTGGTTGAAGCCGTACGTCGACCGGAAGCCCTCGACGATGCGCTCGGCCGTCTCGTTTCGCGGGACGTCGGTCGTGACGGGGATCAGTCGACCCTCCTTCGAGACGACCTCGCCGGTCGACGAGTCGACCGTGACGTTGACCTCCGAGACGTAGAGCGCCCGGGCCTTCGCCTCCGTGATGAGTACGCCGTTCGTCTCTGCGGGCGGGTAGCGGATCTCGTCGTCGCCCGTCGAGATCACGTCGATCGACGGCGAGCCGTTGGCGATCTCCTTGGCGTCGGGCACGCCCGTGTGTGCCAGCGCGACGACGACGTCGACGCCCTGCTCCTCCTTGAGCATCCGGGCCTTCGCCTCGCCGGTCGCGGCGGGGTCGAGCACCTCGTAGCCCGCCTCGTCGACGATGCCGCTCGTCTTCCCGTTGGCGGCGCCCTCGTCGATCAGGCCGATGTAGCCGACCGTCACGTTGCCGCGCTCGACGATCGTGTAGTTCTTCGTCCCCGGCAGGCCGGTGTTCGAGGCGTTCCGGTAGACGACGTTCGAGAGGAGCCACGGGAACGTCGACGCGTTCGAGAACGCTTCGACCGACGAGAAGTTGTCCTCGGCGTCGGCGTAGTCGAACTCGTGGTTCCCGATCACGTCGGCGTCCGGGTTCGTCGCGTTCAGGACGTGGATCGGGGGTTTCCACGACTCCAGCGTCGCGAGGGCGTGCGGGCCGACCTGGTCACCGGCGCCTGCCACGAAGACCGGGTTCGAGACGGTCTGGCGGCGCTGGTGGATCAGTTCGACCATCCGCGAGAACGTGCGGTTCTCGTTGCCCGCCGCCGCCGTCTGGACGTCGTTGTACGTCAGCAGCGTCACGGTCCGGTCGTCGTCGGCCGCGTCACGGACAGTGAGCGTCGCGACCGTCTCGTCGTCGGTGTCGCCGTCGCTGTCGACCGCACTCGCGTTCACCTCGCCCGTCACGTCGGAGGCGACGGGCGCGCCGGTCACCGAGACGTTCAGCGTGACGCTGACGTCGTACGGCCGGTCGTTCGCGTCCCGCTGGCTGGTCATGACGACCCGGTCCCGCTCGCCGGTCTGGAGCTGCTCGTTCTGCGAGTAGGTATCCGACGGGGTCGACTGGTTCGCGAACTCGACGCTCTCGATGGCGGTCACGTTCACCGCCGCCGGGAACGCGACCTCGAACCGGTCGGTCGACCCGTCGCCGCTCACGTTGTTCACGTCGTAGGTGACGGAGACGACCGTGCTCGCCCCCTCGTCGACCGGCCCGGGGTCGGCGCTCCCGAGCCGGACGTCGATCGGCGCGTTCGCCGCCGCCGCGGCCGTCGCGACGTCCGCGGTCGTACCGCCGACTGCGGCGGTCTGTTCGTCTGCCGGTGCCTGTCCACCCGTCGCGGCCATCGCGGGCGCCGCACCCGCAGTGACGAGACAGAGTGTGAGTATCAGGACTGGAAGCTCCGTGCGCATCCGCGTTCGTGTGAATTCGGCGTTGGGTTAAGCGGCGCTATTTCAGAAAGGTAATATCTGTGTGAGGTATATACTTCTATTGATTTCACATACCTCTCGGCGGAGGAGAGAGCGGGGAGCCGGTCGAGCGTCGGTCGATCGAGCGATGTCAGGTGCCGGTCTCGTCCCCGTCGTGAACGGCTAGCTGTCGCTCACGACGAAGGTGACGTCGGGGGCGTCGGAGAGCAACGACGGCGGGTGTCCGTGCTGCCGTGTCTAGCGGACGGAGTCGCGCGGGCGGATCGAACGGAACGGGCCGGTCGGGAGAAGGGGCCGGTCGGGTCGGGACCGGTCGGGGGTCGTCCGCGGTCGGGGGCGACGCGCGCCTACAGTTCGAACAGCAGCGCGATCACGTCGAGGAAGCCGACCCGACCGTCCCCGTCGAAGTCGAGCGCGGCCCGGGCTGCCGCGTCGGCGTTCACCGGTCCGGCGTCGGCGAACAGCAGCGCGATCACGTCGAGGAAGCCGAACCGGCCGTCCCCGTCGACGTCCTCGTACCGGCCGTCGCCGTTCGGGTCCGTCGGAGGTCCCTGTCCGCCCGATCCGGCGAGGGGCGCGTCGAAGATCGGCGTCGGCTCGGGGTTCGGATCCGGCTCCGGTTCGGGCTCGGGCTCCGGGTCGGGCTCGGGCTCCGGGTCGGGCTCGGGCTCCGGGTCGGGCTCGGGCTCCGGGTCGGGCTCGGGCTCCGGGTCGGGCTCGGGCTCCGGGTCGGGGACAGCGTCGTCGAACGCGTACGTCACGGCCCCGCTGTCGGGGGAGAGGTCGACCTGCGTCTCGCCGCCAACGGGCAGGTGGATGGTGCCGCCCGCGACGTCGACGGCGTCGGGATCACCCAGCGCAGCACGCGAGAGACCGATCACGTGGGCCTCGCCCGCGAAGTCCGGCGCGAAGTGGGTGGCTGCGTCCCCGGTCGGACTGAACCCGTCAGTCGAGACGGTCGAGAACTGGAACTGCCACGGCGAGGCGTCGACGCCGTACTCGGCGCCGATCCCGAACGCCTCGAAGAACGCGCCGGTCGTCGGGTCGCGATCGGCGTCGACGAACAGGCTCGTCAACGTCGCTCCGTCCGGGCGGTAGTCACCGTGGAACTCGTAGCGGAGGTACAGCGTGTCGGCGTCGTGCTGTGCCCACACCGCCGCCAGGTCGAGATCGAGATCCGACTCGTCGGGATCCTCGAGCAACAGCGTCCACTCGCCGGTCGGGCCGTCGCTGCTCGGCGGCGCCCGGTTCACCGCGGGCGTCTCGCCCAGCGCCACCTGCACGGCGGCGTACGCGTCGACGTAGCCGAAGCCCGTGGCGGTGTCGGGGCCGGGGACACCCGCGTCGATCGCAGTTTCGGTCAGGATCCGTTCGACGTCGGCAGGCGACAGCGAGGGGTCGGCCTGGAGCACCAGCGCGGCCACGCCCGCGACGTGGGGCGTCGCCGACGAGGTGCCGGTGAAGCCGGCCGACAGGACGTCGTACCCGCCGTAGGCCGTCGTGGCGACGTGCGAGGGGGCGATCACGTCGACGCCGCGCCGGCCGTCGTTGGTCGGCCCCTGGCCGCTGTAGTCGGTGAGCTGGCCGCTGCGCTGGTCGTACGCGCCGACGGCGATCGCCGAACGGGCGGTCGCAGGCTCCGTGATGCTCCCCGCGGGGATCGTCTCGAGGAGGGAGACGTGGACCCCGTTGATCTCCAGCGTCCGGGACTCGTCGCCGGCGATCCGGAAGACGGTTGCCACCACCGGGTGGATGACACCGGTCACCGTGATCTCCCGGGCGCCCTCGAGCGGCGCCGCCGACCCCACGCCGTTCAGATCGACGGCACCGAGGAACTCGAGCCCCTCGGGCGCTACCTGGTACAGGCCGATGGCGTAGTCGTCGTCGGTCGCGGCCGACGCCCAGTCGTCCCACATCAGCCAGATGCCGAACGTGGCGATCGGCGGGAAGGGCTGGCCGTCGTTCAGCGTCAGGACCTCGGTGCCCTCGGCGTCGAACTCCTGGAAGCCGTCGCCGTCGGCGTCGACGCCGGGACCCTCCCAGTGGCTGTCCGCCCAGTTGTGCGTCAACACGACTGCGACGATACCGGCGTCGGCCGCCCGGTCGACCGCCCGGTCCTCGATGCTCGAGCCGTCGAAGGGACCGGCAGCGGCCCCGAACGAGGAGGTGACGACGTCGACGTCGTTCGCGATCAGCCAGTCGACGGCCGCGACCCACTGGAGTTCGGTCCGGACCTCGGCGTAGTAGATCCGGGCGTCCGGCGCGACGTCGACGACGATCTCCGTGACGCCGACGCCGTGGACGCTCCCGTCGTCGGTCGGGGTCGAGAACCGGCGGTACTCGACGAGGTTGGCGGCGTACTCGGGGTTCGCGGGGTCGAAGCCGGTGTCGACGATCCCGACCGCGACGCCGTCGCCGGTGATGCCGCGGGCGTGGGCGCGATCCGCACCGATCCGGGCGACGCCCTCGCTGACGACCGGCCCGCCGGTGGCGGCGGCCCGGACCGTCCCGGTGGCGGTCTGGAGCTCGGACGAGAGGGCCGACCGGTCGATCGGCCGGTCGACCGGGTCGGGCGACCGGAGCCGGACGACCGGCTTCACCGTTTCGACGAAGGGTGCGGTACGGAGCTCCTCGACGGTCTGTAAGGTCGCCAGTACCTCGACGTCCCGACCCACCCGGAGGTGGACCTCCGCGCCCAGCTCTTCGAGGGACGCTTCGTGGACGGGGTCGTCGTCGACGAGGACGACGTGGACGAGGTACCGGTCGCCGTCGACCGGCGCGCCGAACGGGGAGGCGTCGACGCTCGACGTCGTGACGGCGCCGTCGTTCTCTCCGGGGACGGGCACGGGGACCGTGTACTCCACGCCACGGTAAGTGATCGTGGCGACGTCGGCGCCGTCCTCGTCGGATCGCGTCTCGACGTCGGGAGCCTCGTTCCCGCCGTCGGAACCGGCGGCGGTGCCGTCGGTCCCGTTCGTCACCCCGGCGACATCGACGGTCCGATCCGCCGAGTCGACCGTGTCGACACTGTCGTTCGTCGCCTCGGCGGTCTCGTTCGTCGCCTCGACGGTCGCGTTCGGCCGGTCGCTCGAGTCGACACTGCCGTCCGTGTCGTTCCTCGAGTCGACCGGGTCGGTCTCGTCGCTCGTCGGTCCGCCCTCGTCGCTCGTCGGTCCGTCCCCACCGCTAACGTCCGTCGCGGGCCCGCTGGCGTCGGCGACGGTCGCCGCCAGTGCGCCCGCCGGAACGCCGGCGACGACGAGCATCAGTGCGAGTAGCACCGCCGCTACTCCCCTCGTCCTCGGAATCACAGATCGGTGACGTCTTTCACCGACATAATCGTTTTTCAGGGCATCCGGCGCGTTCAGGCCCCGATTCACCCGAAACGAAGAACGACAGGGGTTCGATACGTCCACTCCGGACCGGCGGCCGCGGTCGACGTGACGGTCGGCGGCCGGTGGCCTCGGCGTGGGAAGCCCAGCACTGTCCACGGGAGCGCGAAAGGAACGGGAGGGCGTCGATAGGGAGGGCGTCGAGAGACGTCGAAAGAGGGCCGACGCGACCCCGCGGCTCGCGGACGGGGCAACACGAAAGAACTGCGTGAGATGGGTTTGACGCGTCGAGCGATCAGGGAAGCTCGAACAGCAGCGTGACGACGTCGAGGAAGCTAAATCGTCCGTCGCCGTCGAAGTCGAACGTGACCTTGCCCACCGGGTCGGCGTTCACGGCGCCGGCGTCGGCGAACAGCAGTGTGACGACGTCGAGGAAGTCGAACCGGCCGTCGCCGTTGACGTCCTCGAGCTGCGGATCCGCGTCGACGTTCGTCGGCGGGACGTCGGAGCCGGTCCCCGGGACGCCGCTCTGGAACGGCGCCGTCGTCCCGTTGTCGACGACGACGATCCCGGCGGCCGCCGCGTCGACGCCGTTGACGCTGTCCGAGACGGTGCCGGTGACCTGCCCGCTCGCGTCGGCCGGGACGTCCTGGAAGTCGACGGTCACCGTCGCGACGACGTAGACCTCTCTGATGCCGCCACCGGTCGGGTTGACCCGCGCCGTCACGCGGTTGGCCGTCCCACCCGCGGTGTCGACCACGGCGACGCCGCTCGGCGTCAGCTGTTGGCCGGTGACCGCGTCGACGATCGCGAGGCTGTCGGCCGACGCGATACTCGCGACGGTCGGCAGCGTCACGTTGATCGTGTCGAAGCTACCGTCGGCGCTCACTTCGGTGACGTTGAACCGGAACGTGTGCGTCACCGTCGAGTTGTCGCCGACGATCGCCGGGTCGAGCCGCGCGTTGCGCGCGTCGACCTCCCCGGTCGACGCGGTCGGAACGTTCCTGACCGTCACGGGCACGCCGGCGGTCGCGTTGCCGTACCGACTGTCCTCGACCGAGACGGTCGCATTGGCGGTCGTATCGGCCCCGACCTCGCCGAAGCTCGCGTTGAACGTCGCGGAGACGCTCAGGTTCGTGTCGGACGAGGCGTTCGTGACGAAACTGATCGACTGGACGCCCGTCGTGTCGCTCACGCCGACCGGCGTGACGGGGACGCCCTCGCCGTCAGTGATCGACAGCGAGGCGTTCTCGAACGTGGCGACGCCCGGCAGCGAGAGCGTCACCGTGTCGTTGGCGCCGTCGCCGCTGACGTTCGTCACGTCGAACGACAGGGTGTGTTCGGAGACCGCGTTCTCCTCGGCCTCGCTGGGCACGAGCAGCGGGTTGGCGACGTCCACCGTCGTGCTGGTGTTCCCGCTCGTGTCGAGCACCGTCACGGGGACGCCGGCGGTCGTGTCGTTGGCGACCAGGCTGTCGTTCACGGTGACGGTCGCGTCGGCGGTCGTGTCGGCGTCCACGTCGCCGAAGTTCGCGTCGAACGTCGCCGAGACGCGGAGGTCGACGTTCGTCGTGGTGTTCGTCTCGAAGGAGACCGACTGGACGCCCGTCGTCCCGGTGACGTCGTAGACCGGGACGGGACTCCCCTGCGCGTCGGTGACGGTGAGGGCGGAGACGCCGTCGAACGTCGCGACGCCCGGCAGCGAGAGCGTCACCGTGTCGTTGGCATCGTCACCGCTGACGTTCCCGACGTCGAACGCCAGGGTGTGCTGCGTGACGCCGTTGTCCTCGGCAGTGTCCGGGGTGAGACTGGCGTTCGAGAGCGTCACCGGCCCGGGCGTCCCGGCGACGTCGAGTCTCGACGTGCTGTTCTCGGACTGCGTGCGCGGGTTGATCGTGACGCTCACCTCGTAGTCGGCCGGGTCGGGAGAGACGCCCGGGTTCTCGACGCCCGCGTACTCGAGGACGATCGTGTCGTTCTCCGCGAGCGTCGCGGGCGAGCTGTCGTCGACGAAGAGACGTTTGGCCGTACCGTCGGTCGTGACGCCGTCGGCGAGGACGTCCGTGTCGATCGCCCCGTCACCGTCCGTGTCGATCCCGTAGCGGACGAGCTGGCCGACGTTCCCGGCGGGCCCGGCGACGCTCCCCCCGTCCTGAACGAACGGGTTGAGGTAGGCGATCCGCGTCCGGTTCAGGTCGACGCCGTCGAGTGCCGTGCCGACCTCGATCTCGACGGTGTGCGTCGAGCGTTCGTACGGCGTCGCCGGGTCGGCGGTGATCGCCGAGGTCGTCGGCGTGTTCGCCGACGGTGTGACTGCTGCGACACCCCCTGTCATCACGAGCGCCGGAGTGAACGCGGCGGTGACGAGCAGGAGGGAGATCGTTACGACGAGTGGCTTGTTTCCTATCATGTTTCGTTAATGTATGCGAGTCGTTAGTGGGGTCGTTCGTGTACGTTCGATCACAGTTTCGGTCGACCTCGACAGCAGTCGATCGTCCGGTCGACGTTCCTGCCGAGCCGGCCGCGTAGCCGCGTCTGCCCCGGGACGTGTCCCCCATTGGCCTGTCGCCCTGCTGGCCAGGCGTTGCGACAGTTCGACGCGATACCGTTCGTTCCGACCGACTGACCTTAACTGTTCACGACAGTTGTACCGGTTCAGCCGGCCATCTGACGACCCGTCGTCGTCGAACCGACGGGAACGGAGTCGGTCGGGGCGTGTCGACCGAACGGACGGGAGTCGAGCGAGGGGAGTCGAGGAGAGCCGGATCGATCGATCGGGGATCCGGCTACCCGTCACCGCCCCGACCCGGGTTTGATATAGCGACGGGTAGTTTATGCTCGCCTCGTTCCCGTCTCGGCCACGCTCGCCTCGTCACGAGCTATCGCGTGGACGATAGCTCGCGACGGGCACGGCGCGAAGTCGACGCCGGCGCGACGGCCGGACCGCCGAGGCCCGGCAGTTCGCGCGGTCCCGACACCGATCCGTCGTCTAACCGCTCGTTACACCTCTGAATTTCGACGGACGGAACGGTTATGTGCGATAACGTGGCATAGCCATACACCGAAGAATGCTCGCATCACCCGCCGGAACGAGAGTACACACCGAGAGTCTGGAGATGGGGGTCCAGCAGCTCTGCCACGCGACGAACTGCGGGTTCGGTGACCTGCTCGTGCAGGTCGTCGCGCTGGCGTGGCTGGTGGCACTCGCACTCCTGGCGGTCGCAGCACTGAGTTACGTCCGCGACGCGAAGGAGGCCGTCGACGAGGAGGCGAACCGGACCCGCGCCGAGATCCAGGCCCTGCAGCGCTTCCGCAGGCAGGTCACGAGTCTCGACGCGTCGGTTCCCGTCCAGCAGGCCGGCCCGGGAGGCGGCGCGGTCGGCCTCGGGGTGGCGCGGACGAGACCACCCGACGACAGACTCGAGCGTGTCAGAACAGCCTACAGAGAGACCGTGATGGCCGTGCCACACTACGAGGAGGACTACGGCGAGTCGCTCCGGACGCACCTGGCGGCCGAGTTCGGCGAGGAGGTCGCACACGCCGTCGTCGACGGCCAGGGCTTCACGCCGCAGCTCAGACAGATCCTGTTGCGCGTCGCCGACGAGGGGGAGACCAGACGCGAGGACCTGCTGGCGGCACTCGAGCGCGAGCACGAGCGCCTGGGCGACTACGAGGCGTCGCTCGCCCGGATCGAGGCGACGGGCGACGACGTGATCGACCGGCCCCTCTACCAGCAGTCGTTCGCCGACCTCTTCGCCGCCTGGTTCGAGTACGAGGACCTGGAGGCGGAGGCCGACCGGCTGCTGGCCGACCGCCAGGAGACGATCCACCGCGACCGGACCGGGCCCGCGGTCGACCGCGACCGCGACTCGTTCCACGCGTATCTCTACGGCGACCTGGACGTCGACTACCCGGTGCTGGCGGCGGGCGCGACCGTCCTCCAGCGCCTCCGCGACTCCCGCCGGGAGGTGCTCAACGCGCTGACCCGGCGCGTCTGAGCGAGCCGCGGCCCCGACCCCCGACCCCCGAGGCCCGACGTTCGACGACCCGTCACCGGGCCCCCGACGGCCGTCGACCACCCCGCCGCCCTGTCCCGGCGGGACGGTCCCCCGCGCATCGCTCGCCGTCCCCCGCGTTCTCCGTTCCACCGACGGTGGCCAGCCGACTGTCTCGCCAGCGACGACGGACCGCTGCGGTTGCCACGGACGACTGACCTCGACGGCTCCGCTCCCGCCGACGGCGGGCGGTCGACGACGGTGCCGATCGGAGTCGGTAGTCGACGTCGGCGCCGCGGTAGGTCGACCGCGATCGCCCGGCCGCACTGGGCCCCGACACCCAGCGGCACCCTTTTCGTGCGCGCCCTACCACACCACCGCATGCCGATCACCACCGCCGTCGTCATGGCAGCCGGGGAGGGCCGCCGGCTCCGGCCACTGACGCGTTACCGGCCGAAGCCGCTCCTCCCGGCGGCCAACCGGCCGCTGCTGGAGTACGTCCTCGACTCGCTCGTCGACGCGGGCGTCGACGAGATCCACCTCGTCGTCGGCTACCGGCGCGACCGCGTGCAGGAGCACGTCGGGTCGTCGTACCGCGGCGCCGACGTCGACTACCACGTTCAGGAGAAGCAGCTCGGGAGCGGGCACGCCCTGCTCCAGGCCGCGCCGGGGATCGACGGCGGCTTCCTGGCGGTCAACGGCGACCAGATCGTCGACCCGGCGATGGTGCGGGACGTCCGGGAGGCGCACGGCGACGCCATCGCCACGCTCGGCGTGATCGAGAGCGAGCGCGCCGCCAACTACGGCGTCGTGGAACTGGAGGGCGACCGGGTCGTCGACGTCACCGAACGCCCGTCGGACGAACCCCACGGCCACCTGCTGAACGCCGGCGTCTACGCGTTCATGCCCGACGTCTTCCGCGCGATCGAGGAGACGCCGCCCGTCGACGGCGAGCGGGGGATCCCGGACACGATCGGGCGGCTCGTCGAAGCCGACGAGTACGTCCGGGGCGTCCGGACCGCGGGGACGTGGGTCGACGCGACCTACCCGTGGGACCTCCTGACTGTCGCCGCCGAGCTGCTGGCCGCGGGCCGCGTCGACGAGCCGGAACTGGGTGCGGGTGGCGCGGGCGGCGAGGGCGGTGCGGACGGCGAGGGCGGTGCGGACGACGAGGCCGGGGGAGCGCGGGGCGACGACCGGGGTGGCCTCGCCCGCGCGCCCGATGGCGTCTACGTCGCCGAGAGCGCCCGGGTCCACCCCAGTTCGGTGCTCCGGGGGCCCGTCGTCGTCGGCACGGACGCCGTGATCGGCCCGGGGGCCGTCGTCGGTCCCGACACGGCCCTGGGACGCGGGGTGCGGGTGGGTGCGAACGCCGTCGTCGAGGCGTCGGTCCTCGACGCGGACACCGCCGTCGACGCGAACGCGACGGTCGTGGACTGCGTGACCGGCGAGGCCGCCGAGCTGGGTGCCGGGTCCGTCGTGCCCGGCGGACCGGGCGACGTCCGCGTCGAGGCGACCGTCCACGAGGCGACGCCGCTGGGCGGGCTGGTGGCCGACCGGGCGACCGTCGCCGGCGGGGCGGTCGTGGCGCCGGGGACGCTGATCGGCCCCGAAGCGCGGGTCGGCGTGGGCTGTCTGGCCCGGGGGAGCGTGCCGGAGGCCGCCGACGTGACGCGGTAGACCGGACGGGACGCCAGGAAAAACAGGGCCAGACAGGATCGGACAGGATCGGACAGGACAGGACGACGACGACGGCGCGCTCCCGACCTGTGATCGGATGCGGTCGCGCGTGCCGGGGAATCCCGGCGACGCCGATCGCGTGCCCCGGATGTCGGCCCCCCGGCGCTACGAGCCTATTTATCGCGAGACGCGCGATCCGATCGTAGACGGACGACGATGACGGGAACCTGTCTCTCGTGCGGGAAGCCCCTGGGGAACCGGAACGGACTCTGCTACGGCTGCGAGCGGGACGGAGTCGACGTCGCGGACGTGGTCGACGTCGGCGACGCCGTCCGCGAGCGCGTCGAGCGCTACTTCGTCGTCTCGTCGCTCCGCTGTGCGGACTGTGGCGAACTCCACACGACCGTCACGGTCGACGGCGAGTCGTACACCGCCGACGACTTCGGGATCGACTCCGTCGAGGAGTGGGAACTGGAACTGGACAAGGAGGAGGCCTGGTTCCGCGAGAACGAGCGCGCCGTCCGCGCCGCCACGCTCGAACTGGACGACGAGTGGCCCCAGACCGCCCGGGCGGTGCGAGAGCACGTCCTCGGGTGATCTGTCGAGCGGTCGTCGGCCGGTCGTCGGCCGGTCGTCGAGCGATCGTCGAGCGGTCGTCGCCCGATCGATTCGGTTCGCGGCCCGTCGATCCACACGGCCGTCGAACCGATCGGGTCGGCGAATCGGCCGTGAACGTAGCAGTCGTCGCGGTACCTCGCGGGGATCGGGGTCGCTTTAGCGTCACTCGTCCCCTCTATCGACTGTGTACTGGGGTGTACTGGGCGCGCGACCGACGGCGGCCTCGTGCCGCCGACCGCGTGCGAGGGGCGAGAGGCGCAGGCGACGGAGTGAGCGAAACGAACGACCCGAACCGAGCACCGCAGACGGCTGGGGAGGTGAGAGGGCTGCGGTCGCGGACCGGGCGGTGCGGTGCACTCGCCGTCTTCGGCGTCAGGGTCGTTCGCACCGATCGTCCTGGTCGGGGAGCGCGCTCGGACCACTCCTCCAGAACGCCCTCGGGCTCTTCGGCGTCACCTGGTGTGAGAACACAGCGAGTCGGCTGCCGCCTCGTGCTCGCCGGCGCCACCCGGTCGGCCGCTCGACGGTGTCCAGGAACCGCGTCGGTCCGTCTCAGACCCCGCGAGCGGCCTCGTCGACCAGGTCACGCGCCTCGGCGAGGATCTCGTCGCACCGGTCGGGGTCGCGCGCCTCGGCGGTCAGCCGGACGAGCGGCTGGGTCCCGCTCGCGCGCACGAGGAACCAGCCGTCGCCGACGTCGACCCGGATCCCGTCGATGGTGTCGACGTCGGCCGCGTCGTACCGGTCGGCGGCCAGCTCGCGGACGCCGTCCATCACGGCCCGCTTCGCCTCGAACTCCAGGTTCTCCCGCCGGAGGGGGTACCGCTCGATCGCCCCCACCTGCTCGGCCAGCGGGCCCGCGCGGGCGACGAGCGCGGCGAGCTTGACCGCCGCGAGCGGGCCGTCCGGACAGAGCGTCTCGTCGGGCCAGATCCACGCCCCGCTGGGCTCGCCGCCGAACGCCACGTCGGGCTCTTTCGCCCGCTCGGCGACGTAGACGTCACCCACGCGCGTCCGGACGACGGAGGCGCCCACCTCGGCGACCGCGTCGTCGACCGCCAGGCTCGTGTCGACCGGCGCGGCGACGACGTCCCCGTCGCCGGCCTCGGCGCGCCCGAACAGCGCGAGCAGGAGGTCGCCGCCGACGAACTCGCCGTCACCGTCGACGGCCATCGTCCGGTCGGCGTCGCCGTCGTGGGCGATCCCGAGGTCGGCGTCGGTTCCCGCGACGTGTGACCGGAGCGAGGCGCAGGTCTCGGCGGTCGGCTCGCTCGGGCGACCCGGGAACCGACCGTCGGCCTGGCCGTTCAGCGTCTCGACGTCCGCACCGAGGTCGTGGAGGACGTCGGCCGTGACGCGACCGGCGCCGTTGCCCAGGTCGACGACGACCGAGAGGTCCGCGATCCCAGGGGTTCCGGGGGCGGTCGACTCGTCGTCCGAGCCGTCCGACCTGCCGCCCACGGCCGCCCGGAGCGCCTCTGCGTGGGCGTCGGTCGCGCCCTCCCACCGCGTCTCGCGTCCGACGCCGTCCCAGGCGGCGAGGTCGTAGTCCCCGGCCTCGACGACCGCGGCGATCGCCTCCTGCATCGGCGTGTCGAACGCCTGGCCCGACGGCTGCCAGAGCTTGATGCCGTTGTCCGGAGCGGGGTTGTGCGAGGCGGTGACGGAGACGCCGGCGTCGGCGTCCCGTGCGGCGACGGCCCGGGCGACGGCCGGGGTGGAGACCTGCCCGAGCCGGACGACGTCGCCGCCGGTCTCGCGGACGCCCGCCGAGAGCGCGTCGGCCAGGAACCGCCCTGTCTCGCGGGGATCGCGCCCGACGACGACGCGCTCGCGGCCGGTCGAGCCGAGCGCGCGACCGATCGAGAGCGCGAGGTCCGCGGTGACGTCCTCGCCGACGGGGCCCCTGACGCCGCTGGTTCCGAACATGTGCGACGGGTCGACGGGTCGGGGGAAAAGCGTGACTCACGGGGCGGTCGTCGCGAGTATGCGCGCGATCATATGATCGTGCGCATAACCGTGAGAGAGGGAGACCGGGCACAATCGGACAGGGGATCGTCGATCAGTTCGCGTGTCGTCTCGTGGACGTCGAAAACGACCTCAGCTCCGCTCGAAGCTCGAAGGAGACGACTGCGGGTGCCTGTTCGCCGCCTTCCGCAGCACCGACAGCGGCGACGGCTTCGTCGAACGCCTCCTCGGCGGGCTGGATCGTGACGCGGAGCGTCTCCGGGAAGTTCAGGTCGTCCGGTTCTGGTCGACTATCAGTGTCGTCGTTCATGGGTTTCGAGCACCTCCTCGCGGAAGCGAGTCACGTGGTCCTGGAGGCCGTGGAATTCGATCCCCTCGATCTCGTCCCCGATGTGCCGATGATGCGGGCCAACGTCGGAATCGTGGGCGTTGTCGTACCTGAGGATCCGCTCGCCTTCCTCCGGATCGGAGTACTGGAACCCATAAACGAACCCGCCGGGGGACGACGAGCTTTCGACTGCGAACAGTTCGACGCGGGAACCGGTAGCGGCGTCCACCTCGAAGTTCCGATCCAGTGCCACGTCGCCATCGGCCACGGTGGTAGCCCTGTTGTAGGCTATCACCCGATACACGATAAACGCGGTGGTGCGTCACGATCGAAGAAGCGTTCCGTGGATGCTCTGGAGAGAATCGATGCGAACCTTCGGGGCGGCGTATACGATCAACTGGTACCGCAGTCGGAGGAGGATTCAAACGTCTCGTATACGACTGTATACGCATGGGGACGAAATCCATCAGGCTCGACGAGGACGTCTACGAGCGCATCAAGGCTCACAAACGAGAGGACGAGACGTTTTCCGAGGCCATCGACCGCCTCACGAGCGAGTATTCGCTGCTGGACTTTGCGGGGGGCTACTCCGAAACCGACGCAACTCGGCATCGTGCGCTGCTCGAGCGCTCCCGAGAGCAGGCGATGGAGGAGCGTCGCGAGCGGCTGGAGCGCATGGGAATCGACTCGGAATGATCCTCGATACGGAGTTCCTCATCTCGCTCCGGGCCGAGGAGCCGGATGCACTCGAACTCGCGGCAGCCCTCGAATCGACGGGCGTCCCCACCCGGATTCCGACGATCGCTATCGAAGAACTATACGTCGGTGTTGGGGCAGGCGACGACACGAACGAAAACGCCCGGGCGTACGAGGCGCTCGTCGCGAACAAGCCCGTCGTCCACCTCGACGAAACCATCTCTCGGCGTGCCGGAGTCCTCGAGGGGCGACACCTGGTGAGCGACTCCAAGCCGTCACTCGGCACCGGTGACGCCATCGTCGCTGCGACAGGTCTCGTGCACAACGAGGCAGTCGTCACCAACGATAGGGACTTCGAGCACGTCGAGGGCCTCCAACTCGAACTGTACTGATTCGAGGTCGGCGGCGCGAGGTCGAGATCGATCTCTACGGTGCCGACAACGGCGCTCCGAGGCAGGTACGGGTGAAGCCTGTGGTCGCAGTGCTGTCCGTTCGGGCACGTCGTCGGGATCGTCCACACCGATCGCCCGATCCCGTCGACCGTTCGACCGACGATCGGGTGACGCCCGTCGTCTGTATGGCGACCACGCGGATATCGAGCCGACGTCACCGGTCGCCGTCCCCGCACTCGACCGGTCCGGATCGCCCCCGACGTTCCGGACGGCACGTTCCCGCGACCCGTGGCATGGAAACGACTTAACCGGCCCCGGGCGACGCCCCGCACATGCAGACCGTCGTGCTCGCGGCCGGCGAGGGGACCCGGATGCGCCCGCTCACGGAGGACCGTCCGAAGCCGATGTTGCCCGTCGCGGGCCGCCCGCTGGTGGAGCACACCGTCGCGGCGGCCGTCGAGGCCGGCGCCTCCCGCGTCGTGCTCGTGGTCGGCTACGAGGCCGACGCGGTCCGGGCGCACTTCGACGACGACTACCGGGGCGTCCCCGTCGAGTACGCCGTCCAGTCGGAACAGCGCGGGACCGCCCACGCCGTGCGGGCGGCGCGCGACGAACTCGAGGACGCCCCGTTCGTCGTCCTGAACGGCGACGCGCTCTACGACGTGCCCTCGCTCGGTGAACTGTACGAACGGGAGCCCGCCGTGGGGTCGTTCCGGGTCGGGAACCCCTCGCAGTACGGCGTGCTGGACGTGGACGGGGGGCTCGTCGGCGGCGTCGTCGAGAAGCCCGCCGACCCGCCGTCTGACCTGATCAACGCCGGGGCGTACGCGTTCCCCGCGGCGGCGCTGTCGTGGCTCGACGTCGGCGAGAGCGAGCGCGGGGAGCTGGAGCTGACGGACGTCCTCGACAGGGCGTGCGCCGAGTTCGACGTCCGGGCGGTCCCGTTCGAGCGCTGGCTCGACGTCGGCCGCCCGTGGGAGCTGCTGGAGGCCAACGAGTGGAAGCTCGGGGAGCTAGAGGCGCGCGTGGACGGGGACGTCTCCCCGGACGCGGAGCTGAACGGCGCGGTGGTCGTGGAGGAAGGTGGGGCGGTTCGGTCCGGCGCGGTGATCGACGGGCCGGCGTACGTGGCCTCGGGGGCGACGGTGGGCCCGAACGCGTTCGTCCGCGGGGCGACGCTGCTGTGTGAGGACGCGAAGGTGGGGAACGCCGTGGAGGCGAAGAACTCGGTGTTCTTCGAGGGGGCGACCGTCGGGCACCTCTCGTACGTGGGCGACTCGGTGCTCGGGCGGGACGTGAACTTCGGCGCCGGGACGAAGGTGGCGAACCTCCGGCACGACGGCGCGGACGTTCGGCTGACCGTGAAGGGGGATCGCGTGTCGACCGGACGGCGGAAGTTCGGGGTGGTCTGTGGCGACGAGGTGAAGACGGGGATCAACTCGTCGCTGAACGCCGGGGTGGTGCTGGGGGGCGGGGCGACGACGGAACCCGGGGAGAGTGTGATGCGGGATCGGTGAACGCCGCAACGATGGACGAGTACCGGTGGTCGATGCGCTGTATACGGTTCGACTCTCGCCGTGTGAGACGGCCGTGGCTAGTACGAATCGTGACAACCCCTCTACCTCAGCGACGATGCGGTTGCCCTGAGTATCCAGGTTCGCCGTGCGATCGCGCCACTCGCCGTCCTCATGGTGGTAAATGCGCAGCTCCGATTCCTCCGCGAAATCGCCCTCCCGATAGTTGATGGCTACTTCGATGGGAGCAGGTCCCAAATTCGCAGTCGTGGACACGTCATATGTCACGTGTGGCTCTCCGCGGTCCTCATCGCGGAATGCCCGTGGCCCCGGGCCGACCTTCAGCGTCGTCCTGCCCCGTCCCTCCACCAGTTGGAAGCTGACCGCTACGCCGTTCCCGAGGGCCAGATCGATCCCTTGCCCCTGGGGCGTGGTCACCGGTGGCTCCGGCAAGAAGCGGGCGTCGATCATGCTCAGGTTCAAGGCATTCTCCAGCGCTGATAGGGCTTCACCCCTTACGCCGCCCCCCTGCCTGGCGAGCAAGCCTGCCAACTGCTCCGCCGCGCGGCCCAGGCTCTCAATGGTCAGGTTCCGATCGGGTTCGAGCTCGTGGAGCCGGCGCAGCAGCCCTCTGGCCGCCTCATTGAGGCCCTCCTGGGTCTCCGACCTCAGGAGTTCGTCGATCCCCTCGTCCAGGGCTTCCACCTCCGAGGGGAGCTCCTGTCCTTCGCCTACAACACGGTACGCTGCGTCGGCCGAGAGGCCTGACCATCCATCCCCCTGACGGGTCTCAAACTGGAGCCGGTAGAGGCCAGGTGTCAGGCCAGCAGGTACAGTCGTGCTGATGAAGCCCTCTTCCTCGCCGACCCCGGTGACCTCCAGGGGCGTCACACTTCCGTTTAGCACAAGGTTTACGCCAGTCACAGGCGAGATGTCCCCGCCGCTGGCCTCGACTGTGACGGTCTCCGGACTCGCGCTAGACCCACCGACGGGCGTCACCGAACCTGGCGTGGGCGAACCCGTATCCACGTAGACGGAGCGTAACGAGACGCCCATCACAGTCACGGCGATTCTGACTACACCGACCTGGGCCGTCTCGGTGAAGCTCCGAGTGTAACTGCCGTCCAGTTGATCCTGGACATCGCCCGCGGGTACCAGGGACGGATCGTCAGGTGCGATCTTGATCGTGTCGCCGTGGCCCGGGCCGATGTAGTGGCCGTTGCTGCCCCGAGGCGTCACCGTCACCGTGTGGCTGTCCCCACCACGCGATGTGACGACGACTGTAGAGGGACCACGATCCACCTTAGGCCTGATGCCCACCGTCTGGATCGTCTCCCTACTGATGGGGCTGCAGTCTTCCGACTGCGCCTCGGCGTGCATTGTGAAGGAATACGGTCCGGGGGTCCCGGTGGCCGTGAAGCTGCCCGAATAGTCTCCGCCCCCTCCCCCCGTCAGTTCGAAAGGTGTCCCTTCGCTCCGCGGAATCGGGTTACGTCCTAGCTTATGCTGCAGCGCGATGATCATCCGCTCCCGCAGGCTCAGATCCTCCCCGTCGATTTCATGCGGAACGGACGCCAAGTCACCCGAAGTCACCGCACCGCTTGCCAGGAGATCACCGATGCCAACGACGGGCTCCACTGGGACCACCTCTACCGTACCATTCGTAACCGGATTTCCCCCCTTCTCACGGATACTCATACTCAGGCCCACAGGGTCACCGGGATCAAAGCCATCAGCGTCGGGCCGCGGTGGTTGGGAAGCCTCAGCGTTCACTGTGGACTCCACGAGGGATGAGGCTGAGAACTCAATGGCGGCGCTTCCAGGATTGCTCACTTCCATCTGCCAAGTACCGCCGTGCTCCTGCTCCGGACCTCCAGTAAGCGGTAGATGGAGCGTCACGATCTCGTAAGCCGAGGCCGTTTCGCGCATCACTGCTTCACCGAAGCGGGTGACGTTCGCCGGGGTGATGCGGGTGCCTCCGGGACCGACCAGCGACAGCTCCAGATTGGCACTCGGGTTATCCCAGGTGAGGATGAAGGTCACCACCGAGGCCTGCGAGCTCAGGTCGACGTCCACCGACTCCGTGCCCCCTGCCGCGACCTCCCTGACGGGATCGACCACGATTTCGGAATCTACGGCGCCGGCCACGGCATTCACGAAGAACTTGTCCAGCCCCGTTGGCTCCTCTGTCACGTGGTAGAACCCGTTTTCCCCCGTGTTCGCCAGCGTCTCCAACAGGTCGAGGTCGAGACCCGCGTACCCCCCGGCCCCCTTCGTGCCGAAGCCCACGGAATAGAGCTCCACATCCTTGCCGCCGAACTGGGAGAGGAAAGACGCATCGGTCGGGTCGCCGCCGTCGGTCCTCTTCCCATCGGAGAAGAAGATGATCACCCGACGCCGCTCATTGCCAGTGGGGATCATGCCGAGCCCCGTGCTCAGCCCGTCCCGAATGTCCGTCTGACCACCATCAGTCAGGCCTCCCACCTGACTCTTTGCACTGCCTACAGTTCCCGGCCCGAAACCGGTGACACCGCCGGCACCGTCGTCGAATTCGATGCTGGCAGTCTCGTTGAAGCTGACTTCGCCCAATCGATCGTCCGCGCCCTTGCGCATCAGGTCGAGGAACAGCTTCGCCGAGTCCTTGAGAACGGCGAGCTTCGTCTGACTCCCGGCCGAAACTGGAATGCTCCCGGACATGCTGCCGCTCCGGTCCATGACCAGGACCACGTCCGTGAGCCGGGCCGCCTGAAGCGGCGCCACATTGGTCTCCTTGTGCTCAAGGATCTCCTCCTCCGAGTCCAGCTCGAGAAGAATGAAAGGATCTGTGTCTATGAAGCTGTCGAAGCTCACGCCAGACGTGCCGAGGAGTGTGTCGGCATCACTGTTGGAGACCACAATGCTGCTCGTCTGACTGACCGTCCCGTCGGAGACCAGGGGCCCCAAGGACGAAAGGCTTGGATCGGTGTTGGAGTCGATCAGCTTCACGTCTCCGCTGTCGAGGAAAAAGTCGTCGGACAACCAGATCTTGTACTCAAACGTGCCTGGATCCGCGTCGGCGTCCGTGTCGATCTGCCCCACGTTGCTCCCCTTCCAGGTCACGTCGAATGGGGTACCGAAGCCCGGGATGCCGGCTTTGTCGTCGCTGAACGCCACCAGGTCGGGACGATCAGGATACGGCATGCCGACCAGAGAGTAGTCTTGTGTGCCGGACCGCACATTGAATCCCGTTACTCTCGCCTTCCAATGACCGATCTTCCCGGTCTGCCCGGGAGACACCGAAACGAAAACCTGCTCCAGGTTGTTCAGATGGTCCCGCCCCGTACCGGCGACCCAGCCGCCATTCCCCGTCTGGATGTTCTGCGGGATGTAGTCGCTCGGCGTGCTTGGGGTCACTGACGGCGTATGAGCTAGCTGAACGTTGACGTTCGTCCCCGGCGTCTGGTTAGCCGGTGGTATCGGATTGCCGCTGCCGTCCACGATGGTATGACCCAGCTGCCACGGATAGAAGACGGACCCGTCGGGCGCCTCCAGCACGAGATCCAAATCGTTCACGAGCCTCTGTGAGGTCGCCGGGTTCTGCACCGCGGCTTCCATATCGTCCCAGGCCAGGGTCACCCGGACATTGCCGGGGCCGTCCACAACAAAGTCGTATTCATCCGTCTCGCCCTGCGTGGCCGCATCCTGAACAATGCGATTGGGCACCGGGTTTCCAGATTCGGTCCGCGCGTCCTGGACCAAATCGACGGCAGCCTTAGCATCCGACATACCCCACCCGGAGGCGTAGTCCGGTCCGGTCGGAGCAGCGACGAAGCCGTTTCCCCCGTTGCCGTTCCCGGGATTACTGTCCCGGTCGATCTCCGAGCTGGGGAGGTTGGGCCGCACCCCCAGATCGAGAACGCCGTCACCATCTAAATCCTCTCCTGGGTCGAGCGTACCGTTCCCATTGGCGTCCTCCACAGGCCGCGCGATATCGTTGGCCGTCTGGACCAGGATTGCCCGGATTGTCGACGGGAGCGGTGGGCTCTCGTCGATGCTCGTCCCCAATGGGTCTGCATACGTGGTCTGCCACGCCTCCAGCATCAGCGCCACGATCCCGGATACGGCGGGCGCGGCCATAGATGTGCCCGACTTAACCTGGTAACCATCCGTCTGATACCCGTCCCAGCGGGTGAAGACCTGCACTGTAGCTCCGTTGTTGAGACCGCTGCCTGATACCGACATCGCGGGCTGATCTGAGTAGTTGAGTCCATTCTGAAAGGTGATATCCAGGGCCGTGGTGGGCATTGAGCCGCCCTCCACTTTCACGTTGTTGGCGCCGATGCTCGAAAGGCTCGTCAAGGCGTTCTGGACTGTGGTAATCGTCGAGGAGTAGGCAAGAGCTGGCGTGCTCTGCCCCCCAAAGGAAAGCGTGTAGGTCCCGGCGGTGGGCGTGCCGCCAACAAACCGTACCCGCTTCCTTTCGTTTAGCCTCACACCAGCGGACTGTATGGCAACGCCCGGCGCGATGACGTCCGGTTTGAGCCGGCCATCATACGCCGGACCTAGACTGCTCGCCACGTAAAGCTGATTGCGCACAGACGACCACCCTCCTACAACGACGGCGTTCTTCAGTTGATTCAGAAGCGAGTAATGACCGATGACGTTGCCGTACTGCGGACTGTTCGACCCGTTGTTGGCAGCGGCAAATATCACCGGACGTCGGGGGACCTGTGTCCCCCCGGAGGTGGTTCCGCCGCGAATCGCCTGGTCTGTCTGACGGTTGTTGGCATTGTACGCACCGTCGAGCCCGAGGATGTGGGAATGGTTGGTCAGGTCGAGCGAATCATTCTGAATGCGATTGAGGTATCCCGCTGCGCTCGCCGGACGCCCCCCGTCGATGATGCCCGCGTTGGGCGCCATGCCGCGCCACTGAAAGGGGGTACCGTTGTTGGGATTGCCGGCAGAGTTGTTCTTGTCGCTTCGATTCCCCTTTCCGGCCAGCGTACCCGCCACGTGCGTGCCGTGGGGGTTTCCCCCTGGGCGATCGAAGACGACGTTGAGATCCTGATGGGAGGCGTCCACGCCATTGTCGTGCACCCCGGCGCTGACGCCCTTTCCAGTCAGTCCATTGTAAGTAATGGAAACGGGCGCTGTAGAGGTGATTGTGGCGCTCTGGACGCTATTGACGTTCAGGACACCTCGGGTCACGTCGTTCGTAATC
>Ga0207797_1000860_pt1 | contig 22771 bp, 26 predicted proteins | sample PRCRCaboRojoPR_6_FD_187275 | JGI IMG/M metagenome (GOLD analysis project Ga0207797, IMG submission 187275) | Marine sediment microbial community from Cabo Rojo, Puerto Rico - PR CR 10% Liquid 1 (SPAdes) | ecosystem: Environmental > Aquatic > Marine > Coastal > Sediment | place: Cabo Rojo, Puerto...
GGTGGCTTGCTACCTCGATGTCGGTTCCCTCCATCCTGCCTGTGCAGAAGCAGGCAAGGGTGAGGTTGTTCGCCTATTAAAGGAGGTCGTGAGCTGGGTTTAGACCGTCGTGAGACAGGTCGGCTGCTATCTATTGGGGGTGTGAGGTCCCTGACGGGAACGTCCGTATAGTACGAGAGGAACTACGGATGGGTGCCACTGGTGTACCGGTTGTCCGAGAGGGCACGTGCCGGGCAGCTACGCACCACGGGGTAAGAGCTGAACGCATCTAAGCTCGAAACCCACCTGGAAAAGAGGGACCACCTGAGACCACTCGTAGAAGACGAGTTCGATAGACCCGGGGTGTACGCACCGAGGCAACGAGGTGTTTAGCCCGCGGGCACTAACAGGTCGAGCCATCATTCATACGGTGTCCAGATCCGTTCGATCGGATCCAGGCGCTAACTGGATTGCGCGTACATACGGTCGAGCATCCTCGAGACCGGCGCTGGTGCCTACTGCGGTTCGATTCCGCGGGTCGGCCTTGAGGCGGCCAGAGCGGCGGGGTCAACTCCCGTACCCATCCCGAACACGGAAGATAAGCCCGCCTGCGTTCCGGCGAGTACTGGAGTGCGCGAGCCTCTGGGAAAACTGCCTGGCTTCGGCCGGGGGCTAAGTGCGAGCCGAGGGGCGCAATCAGAAGTACTACGCAGGGTCCGTCCCGGTAGGAACCTGAGACCGTCCTGTCGACGCCCGTAACTGGTGGTTCGCCGCCTCACCATTCATCCACATTTTCAGACCGAACAGCGGCGCCGCCGGCAGTCGCTGGCCGGTCCCTTTCTGGTATTGTCGGCCCGGTTTATCGGTCGGGAGCCAGACGATTCCCGAGCCAAAGGCACGGGACGCCGCCGAATGCAGTGTAGCCGAGCAGGCCCCTCACCGAGACGGGCTGCGTGGGGTGGATCCGCAGGACAACGAAGCGGAGAACGCAGATCAGACACACGAGGACCGAGAGCGACCTCGAGCCGTGTATTGGCGACTGTCAAAAATGAGGTTAATGATAGAGCTATTGGGAGATAAATCCCAATCCGAGGAGAACGAGCAGCATGGCCACGAGCCGTTCCTGACCGTCGGGATCCGTCCGTTCGTTCGCAGGGCCGACCGGCGTTGGAGCCATGGGCGGGATCTGCAAGACGTGGTCATCGATCGAAATGATCCGGTCCTCGCCCAGCAATAATTACTCGACCGAACTCCCGTTGATACGCGCACGGGAGTACTGCCGACGTGGACGACCGATGTAGCCTCCCACTGCTTTGGATTAGTCGACATCGTTTAATTGCTAGCCAGTGATAACACGCCCATGTCGGTCGACATTGGTCAGGCGATTCAGGAAGGTGGCAAACGGACGCTCGCGAGAAACGGGCTCATCCTCATTGCGATCTTCTGGATCCTGAGTTTCTTGAACGGGCTGTTCGGCAATACCGTCGCAAGGAACGCCATGGGACAGCTCCCTGGGGGGATGGTCCCCGGCGATGTCGCCGGCCCTCCGGTCATGGGTCCCACCCTCGGGATCCCCTCCGGCGTCGCAGGACTGCTCTCCCTTCTCGTCGGCCTCATTTCCGCCGTCGTCGGCGCGGCCGCCCTCCGGACCTTCGTCACGGCCGAGACCGAGTCGCTTCCCGGCGAGCACTTCACCCGGAACCTGGTGTGGATGTTAATCAACCTGGTCGTCGGGGGCATCGTCTTCGGTATCGTCGTCGGGATCGGGTTCGTCCTCCTCGTCATTCCGGGGCTGTTCATCCTCGTCTCGCTGTTCTTCTGGAACGTCTACGTGATCGTCGAGGACGAGAACTTCATCGACGGTTTTCAGGACAGCTGGCAGCTCACGAAGGGCAATCGGCTCAGGCTCTTTCTCTTAGGGGTGATCGTCGTCATCATCGCGGCGGTGATCGGGGCGATCTTCGGGATCCCCCGGCCGTTCGTCGGCGGGTTCGTCGGCCTCGCCATCGCGCAGATCGGCGGCGCCTTCGGAACGGTGTTCACGATCGCCGTTGCGGCCCGGACCTACCGACAACTGTCGGGCGGGGCGGCACTCGGCTGAGGGAGATATCGTCAGGCCGCCGCTGTGACGGCCTCTTTGACCGCCTCGACGATCGGCTCGACCGGCTCGTCGGGATCGACCGCGATGAACAGTCCCTCCTGACCGACGTAGATCCGGAGAAAGGTCAGGACGTCCAGGCCGGTCGCGATGTACTCGACGCGATTGGCCACCGGCAGTAACTCGTCGACGAAGAGGTCCATCTCGGCGAAGTCAAGGTGGACGTAGGAGTGGATCTGGTCGAAGTGTTCCTGCATGGCCGCCTCGTCCTCGTAGAGGGCCATCGTTCCGGCGTCGACGTAGAGTGGGTTGAAGCCCTCGGCATCGTACTCGACGAGGGAGTAGAGCGGCCCCTCGAGAACGGTCTCGATCGCCTCCCGGGCGGCATCGGTGTCGAACGAGACCACCGTGGAGGCGTTCGAAATCGACATTGTTGCGCAATGCCGCGTGGATGATAATAAACCCTCGCCCGCGCGGAAGCCCCGTGATGACCAAGGCCGGGCCGTCGCCCAGATCGTGGCCCTCCAAGGGAGCGCCGATCCTGTTTCGATGACGAGTCTGGATGCGTCGTGCGACAGCGGCAATAGTGACGAACGCGTGGCGGGAGACGGGTCGTCACCGACCGAACAATCGTTGGCGGAGTGAGCGTTCGTGTGCGGATTCGGTGATCAGCACCGAACACTCCACCTCCTCGACGACGTCCACGACGACCGAGCCAGAGAGGAGTCTGGAGATGAGCCCCTGCTCGGTGGCCCCGAGGATGACCATGGTGGCTTCACGGGCGGCGGCCTCGATCTCGGCATCGACGTCGCCCGATTCGACCAGCTGCTTCGCGTTTGTCAATTCGTGGGCCACGGACCACTCCTCCAGGAACGCGCGGCCGGCCTCGATGTCGTCGGCGACGTGGAGCACGGTGACCTCGGATCCGAACTCCTCCATCAGCACCCGGGCGATCTCGGCGCTCAACTCGGAGCTCGGCCCACCTGCCGTGGGCAGCAGGATTTCTTCGGGATCGAACCCGCGGTCCTTGAACACGAGAAAGTCGCATGGAAGGGTATGCGTGAGTTCCTCGAACGTGCCCTCGGCCCGGCCGGCCGTATGGACGCCCCACCCCATCACGACCATGTCGGCGTCGTGCTCCCGTGCCGCGTCGAAGATTTCGTCGATCGACCGATGGGAAAAGATGGTCGACTTCTTGAACGGAACGCCGTAGTAGCCGGCATCACGCTCCGCTGCCGCCAATAGTTCTTGGGACGTTTCCCGCTCGTCCTCGAAATGACGGGAAGCGTACTCCAGCGAGGTCTGATCCGGGACGGTAATGATGTGAATGGCCTCGACAACGCCGTCGCGTTGGTTGGCAATCGCGCACGCCAAGGTGATAAGGTCGGTCTCATGTTTGGGGTTCGCCACGGGGACGAGGACGCGGAACTCGCCACCGTCGGGTTGGACGCCCGATGCCGCGGAGACAATCGGTTCCGGCATCCGGTCCCGGCGTTCGAGAATGTAGTTCGAGAGCGCGCCGTGGACCGGCGTTCGTGATCGGGCGTACCCGAAATACCACCCGACCGCCCCGAGGACCAATACGGCGCCAAGGCCGATCACGACCGGCGCGATGAACGCGATGAGGGCGAACGACAGCACCGTCCCGGCGATGGGCGTGAGCGGATAGAGTGGGACGTGGTAGGTCGGGGCGTACTCGACGACCTCAGTCTCCCGCATGACGATGAGGGCTACGTTAAGGAGACCGTAAATGATCAGGTGAAGGACGCTTCCCAGCGTGGCGAGCAGCTCGACGCTCCCGGCGACGATGAACAACAGGATGAGGCCACCCGTGATGGCGATCGACCGATACGGCGTGCCGAAGCTGGGATGCACGACGTTGAGATCCGGCGTCACGAGCCGGTCGCGGCCCATGGCGAAATTGATCCGTGATGAGGCGAGGATCGACGCGTTCGCACTGGAGGCGGTAGCCAGCAATCCACCGAGCAACAGCGCCATCGCTCCGGCCGGGCCGAGCAGGAGCCGGCCGACCTCGACAATGGCGATTCGGCCGGCGAGCTGCTGTTCGGCGATGAAGCCCTGATCCACAGCGGCGGCCATCGTGATCAACACCAGCATATAAATCGCCGTTACCAACACGACGCTTCCGATGACGGCTCTGGGCAAGTTCCGACCGGGGTCCTTGATTTCCTCGGCGACGCTCGTGATCTGGACGAAGCCGAGATACGAGACGAAGATGATCCCGGTCGTCGTGAGCAGCGGCGTGAGCCCCTTGCCCGGGGGGAGATTCGCGGGCTCGGCCCGCACCGCACCGGCGACGGTGAAGACAGCCAGAATCGAAACCAGGAGGATGACGATCGCGTTCTGGAGCCGCCCGGTTTCCTTGGCGCCGACGTAGTTCACCCCGACGAAGGCGACCGCCCCGACGAGGGCGAAGGCCTTGACCGAGGTGACGGCCACCGGGCCGACCGAGACGGAGAGGGCCACCCCGAAAATGGCACGGATGTACTCGCCGAATCCGACCATGTAGAACGCGCTCGCAAAGGCCAGGCCCAGCCAGTTCGACCACCCGGCGATCGACCCGAAGAGCGGCCCCAGGGCCTGATTGACGTAGTAGTAGGCTCCGCCGGCCTTCGGCATGGCCGTGCCCAATTCGCTCGCCGAGAGAGCCGTAAAGAGCGCGATGGCGCCACCGAGCCCGAACGAGAGGACCGCGAACCAGCCGGCGTTCTCGATAGCCGTCCCCGGCAGCACGAAAATTCCGGCCCCGATCATCGTCCCGACCCCGATGGTGAGGGCGGCCAGCGGCCCGAGGTCCTTCGCCAACTCCTGATCGGCCTCGCTCATTTCGGGCGGTCAGTCCCCTCGGTGGAGGGCGATCACGGGTCGTGTAGCCGTCGTCACGAGCTGCAGCGATCGGTCACCCGACAGCAGCTTCGTGAGCCGGCCGCTTTGTTGGGGGCAGAAGACGATGGCTGACGCCTCGAGTTCGTCGGCCACGTCGACAATGGCGGCGACGACTCGTTTCCGGTAGACGATGCGATCGGCTGCTGAGGGGAAGCGTTCTCGAACGGCCGAAAACGCCTCGTTAGCCACCGCTTCGGACTGTTCGACGGGGGTTTTGTCGGGGACGCCTTCGCCCTTTTCCACGACGTGGAGAGCGGTGACCTGGTCGGGCTGATAGGGCTCGAGGACCCGGGCGGTGGCCCTTGCGTCTGCCGCGTTGGCGACGGGAAGAAGGACGTTGCTCAGGAGGTCGGGAGGTGCCTGGGACACGGCGGCTAGTGCGGGCCGCAAGTAATCAAATCTTCTCTTCCCGTGTCCGGTCCGGTACCAAGGAACCCTCGTTTCCGTGACCGAGCGCCGTCACGAGCCAGTAGCGGCATTGGCGAATCCCTACGTATTTTTTGGCATGCAAGCGCCTGTTGGGGACTGACCACGGCATCCGCAATCGTTAACCCCGAGAACGCGGAAGTCTGTACTGCGCCAAGGTGGCAGAGTCTGGCCCAACGCGTCCGCCTGCAGAGCGGAACCCCCGCCGGTTCAAATCCGGCCCTTGGCTCTTAACCCGAATATCAAATATATAAATAATACAGACAATAAAATATCTCCCTTGGGCAATTTTCAATCATAACGCGACCGATCGTTCCTCTACGGTACGATCTGATCGGCGATATTCGATTCCGGAATTTCCAGTGAGCCGATCGCCCCTTCCCACTCATATCACCGGAGACGTACATTCCTCCGGGCACCGAAACCCACAGAGATCGATGCGGCACCCGTCACCTACGCGCCGAGGAACTGCTTGCGGACGTCAGGGTCGTTCAACAGCACGGCCCCCTCGTCGGTGTACTTGTTCTGCCCCTCGGCGAGAACGTAGCCCCGGTCACACCGACTGAGGGCCGTCTTCGCGTTCTGTTCGACCACCAGGATGGACACCCCTTGGTCATTAATCGTGTCGATGTGATCGAACATGTCGTCGACCAGGGTGGGTGCGAGCCCGGCTGACGGCTCGTCCAGGATCAGGAGCGGCGGGTCTGGGATGAGGGCCCGCGCGATGGCAAGCATCTGCTGTTGGCCCCCACTGAGGTTCCCCGCCCGGTCGTCCAACCGTTCGTCCAGCGCGGGGAACTGGGCGACGACGCTCTCCCGCCGTTCCTCCGTGAGCCCACCCATGAGGTAGCCCCCAATCAGGAGGTTCTCCTCGACGGTCAGTGTCGGGAAGACGTTCTCGGTCTGGGGGACGTACCCCACCCCGCGCTCCACGATCGTCTGTGGGTCGAGCTGCGTGAGGTCGGCACCATCGAACTCGATCCGACCGCTCATATACGTGGCCAGCCCGACCACCGCTTTGACAGCCGTGGATTTACCGGCCCCGTTCGGCCCCACGATCGCGACGTATTCCCCCTCCGAAACGGCGAGGTCGACACCGTAAAGGACCTGGAGCGACCCGTACCCTGCGTCGAGGTCCTGGACGTCGAGGAGACTCACCGGGACCCCCCGCCTGGCATCCGATCGCACTGATTTGGCGCTCGCCTCAATCTGGCGCCATCGAACCACCGACCCCGTCGTTGCTTACCGACCGAGATAGGCATCGATCACCCGGTCATTATTCAGGATCTCATTCGGCGTGCCCGTCGCCAACACGGCCCCGTTGGCGAGCACGACCAATCGGTCCACCAGTTCCGTCAGCGTCTCCAGCTCGTGTTCGATGATGAGGAGGGTGAGCCCCTCGTCGTTGAACTCCTTGATGTGGGCCGCGATACGTTGGGTGAGGGTCGGGTTCACCCCGGCGAAGGGCTCGTCGAGCAGCAGCAGTTTCGGGTCCAGCATGAGCGCTCGGGCAAGCTCGAGGAGCTTCCGCTGTCCGCCCGAGAGGGACGACGCGTACTCGTCGACCATGTCCTCCAGATCGAACACCTCGAGCAGCGTTTGGGCCCGTTCTCGGGCGGCCCGTTCGCTCTCTGCAACCCCACTGCTCCTCGTCAGGGCGTTCACCGCCCGTTCGCCGGGATGGTCCCGCCAGGGCAGGAGCATGTTGTCCTCGACGGTCATGGTCGAGAGCTCTCGCGTCTGTTGGAACGTCCGGACCAGGCCCCGGCGGGCGAGAGCCGGCGGAGCGGCCCCGGTGACGTCGTCACCATCGAACGTGACGGAGCCGCCGGCCGGGGGGATTGTCCCCGAGATACAGTTGAACACGGTCGTCTTGCCCGCGCCGTTCGGGCCGATGAGGCCGACCAGCTCGCCCGGTTCGACCGCGAAGGAAACCCCGTCGACCGCGACCAGCTGCCCGAACGACCGGCGGAGATTCTGGATGGTGAGTAGCGTCACGATTCGACACCCAGTTCCCGGGCGTTCCCCCACAGCCCTTCGGGCCGGTACTTGATGATTAGCATGAGCAGCAGCCCGACAAGCATCAGCCGGACCGACGCGAACTGATCCTGGGTGATGAAGGGCAGGACGTCGTTGAGAAAGCGGGTCGTCAGCTGAAAACCCATGATGATCGCTAACCCGGCGAGCACGCCCCGGTCGTTCCCGGCTCCGCCGATCAACATCCCGACCCAGACGATGACGGTGACGTCGATCGTAAAGAATCCCGCCGAGGCCGCGCCGTTGTAGAACACGAGCAGCGCCCCCGCCAGGCCCGCGATGGCCGCTCCGTACACGAACACGACCAACTTGTACCGGAAGACCCGCTTGCCGAGCGTCGCTGCGACCTGTTCGTCCGCCCGGATGGCCCGGAGCACCCGGCCGTATGGGGCGGTCGAGAGGCGGTGGAACACGCCATAGGCGAGCACGCAGAGGGCGCCGAGTACCAGCACCGTGGCGAACAGCTCCGCCCCGCCGCCCCCGCCGACGGGGGCCGCGATGGGTCGAGGAACGTTCCCGAGGCCGACCGAGCCGCCCGTGACGTCGCGGAACGTAATGATCAGCCCGTGGATGATCTCCGCGACGGCCAGCGTCACGATGGCTAGGAAGTCGTCCCGGAGCCGGAGCGTCGAAAACCCGAGGAGGGCCCCCAACGCGACGGCGACGAGCACGGCGGCGACCAGGCCGACCGGCCAGGGGAGGGCGAGACCAACCGCTTTGAACGGGTCGACGGCGGTCAGCATGGCGGCGGTGTATCCCCCGACGGCGAAGAAGGCAACCGGTCCGAAGTTCACCAGCCCGGTATGGCCAAACTGGAGGTTGAGGCCGATGAGGATGAGCGCGTACAGTAGGAAAAGGACCCCAACCTCGAGAAAGATGAACGTAAACCCTGCAGGGCTGACATAGAACGGGCTGAAGAGGTACACGAGTGCCACGATGACCAAGACGACCCCAGCCTGGACCGCGTCGAACGGGAGGTCGTCGATCGCGCTCATTCGCCTCGCCCCCGGCCGGACGAAAACCGTCGCGTCACGACGCCCGCACCTCCGCGTTCACCAGGCCACCGGGACGGACGAGCAGGACCACGATGAGCACGACGAACGCCATCGTCGAGCTCAGGGCCGTGAGCCCGCTGGGAAGAAGCGCCACCGACACGGTGATGCCGATGCCCAGCAGGTAGGCCCCCGCCACCGCCCCGTAGGGGCTCCCCGCCCCGCCGAGGATCGCAGCCGTGAGGATCAACAGCAGCTGGCCAAACCCAACATTCGGGTTCGCCGACTGCGAGATGGCCAGCATGAGCCCCGCGATACCTGCCAGGGCCGAGGCCCCGACCCATACCGTGTTCCTTATCAGCCGGGTATCGATCCCCGAGACGAGCGCGAGGTCTTCGTTGTCGGCGGTTGCCCGCATCGCCACCCCAAGCATGGTCCGGGTGAGGAAGAGATGGAGGACAAGCACGGCCAGGAGCGTGATGCCGATGATGGTCAGGTGCTGACTCGTCACGAAGAAGCCCAACTCGTCGAACCGGAAGGTTTCGACTGGGACCGGCACGTGTCGTCGCTCGGCCCCTGCGACTGTCCGGAGGCCGTTCCGGAGCACGAGTCCTAGCCCGATCGACATCAAGAGGAGCGGGACAGCGCCGGCGTCGTTCATCGGCTCAAAGGTGACCCGTGCGATCGCCCAACCCGCCACTCCCGTCACCACGAGTACGACGAGCAGGGCGACCGGCAGCGAAAGTCCGCCCTCCGCGATCGCCAGGAAGCCGACGAAGGCGCCGATCGTGATGAATTCCCCGTGGGCGAAGTTGATCATGTTCACGAGCCCGTAGATGAGCGTGAACCCGATCGCCCCCAGGGCGATGTAGGAGCCGATAACGAGCCCGAAGATCAGCTCCTGTGCCAGTGGTATCTCCATTGATCGTACGGCGGGGGACCGGGGGTGTTAGTAGTCGTCGATCCGGCCCTGGAGCGTGTCGGCCCCGATGGTGAACGCCTGTTCGAACCCGTCGGGCGTCACGGTCGAGACCGCGACGTCACCCCAAACGTTGCCGTGGGGGGTGAAGTCGTCGTTGGTGACGGCCCCCTCGTAGTTGATCTCGTCGCCGGCATCGAGCGCCTCCTTCCCCTCGGCGAAGGTCGAGACGGGCGTGCCCCCCTCACGGCTGACCGCGCCGATGCTCTGCTCGATGGCCTCGCGGTTGGCCTCGCCAGCGTGGTGGATCGCCAACGCGAGGATGTTCGTGGCGTCGTAGGCCGCCACTCCCCAGGTGTGGATCTCGGCATCGCCGAACTCCTGATATTTCGGCTCGAAGCTGGCATAGTTCGGGCCCTGGGTGCTACCGGCCGCGATCCACGCCCCTTCCGCGGCAGCGCCAACCGCGTCGATGAGGTCACCGCTCATGAGGCCGTCCTCGAGGAGTAACTGGCCGCCGTAACCGCCCTCGTCCCAGTTCCGGATGATCGTCGTGGCGTCCTCGAGAGCGAACGAAAGGCCCCAGGCGTCGAAGTCGTTCTCGAAGAGCCGGCTGAGCTCCGCCTGGTACGATGACTTGCCGGCTTCCGCGGAGACGACCTCGGCGATCGTGCCTCCGAGGGACTCATACCAGTTGACGAACTGGCTCGTCCACCCCTCCTCGCCCGCGGTGGTGGCGCTGAGGATGCCCATCGTCTCGAAGTCGTTCTCGATCATTGCCGTCGCAGCGCCGGACGTGTGGACGGTGTCGCCGATGACGGTCCGCCACAACCACTCGTCGTCACTCAGGTCCGAGGGGGTGGCCTTGTCGCCACCCCGGGTATCGAGGTAGGTGCTTCCCGGCCATGGCGAGATGATCGGGGTCCGCTGCTCCTGGAGGAAGTCCCACAGCGGCACGATCTCGCTTGAGAACAGTCCATTGATGGCGGCTACCTGGTCGCTGTTGATGAATTGCCGAACCACCTGCCGGGCTTGCTGGGGATCGACAGCCGTGTCGCGTCGCTGGACCTCGAACGTTGCGTCCAACGGGCCGCCGGCCTCGTTGATCTCCTGGCTGGCGAGGTCGGTCGACTGGGAGACGGCGGGCTGGAGGAAGTCCCACTGCCCAGTGAGCGATGCGGGCTGGCCGATAGTGACCGTGTCCGGGCCCGATGGCGTCGGCGTGCCCGTCGCCGTCCCCGAGTCCGCCTCGGTCGCCGTCGGGGTATCATCCCCCGGCGTTTCGGTCTCGGTTGCGGTGGGCGTCCCGCCGTCTTCGGTCCCGACACACCCGGCCAGCCCCGTGCTTAAAGCGACACCGGTGCCGGCAAGCTTCAGGAAGCGGCGACGATTCGACGTCTCAGTTGGTTCGTTATCACCGGACATGGAAGCTAGCGGCCAATCACGCCACGCTGAATTAAGTTTATCGCCGGATTTCGGGAAAGGGCGCCGCAATAGTTCGGGGGGACGTTAAAAGGGACCGTCGCTCAATCGGCGGCGGCCTCGGCGTAGAAGTTGAACGCCTCGAACACCGGTCGGTCAGTCATTCCGAGTAATATCGCTTCGCCATCGGGGTCGTGATGGTGTTCGAGATCTGGCGGGACTACGAAGATGTCCCACCGACCCCATTCGATGACCTCCTCGCCGACGTGCGTCGCGCCTTCCCCCTCGATGACGAAGAACACCTCCGTCGCGTTGTGGAAGTGGGCGTCCGTCGGCCCCTCGTTCAGGAGCTGGGCCCGGAACGACATCGTCGGGAACAGCGGCGGCTCGCCCGTCGCCGGGTTGACGTATGCCATCGAGTAACCATCGTAGGGGTCGGGTTCGTCGTTGTCGGCGCGCTGGTGCAGCGTCTCGAGCGTCTCAGCCCATTTGAACCGATACGGTGGCGTCGCTTCTCGAATGCCCTCGAACGGCCCGGGAATCGACCCGTCCTGATTCTCGTCGGCCGGTCGGGCGCGGCCATATTGGGAGTCCCAGTAACCCTCGGTTTTAGTCACCGGCTGGCGATCGAGCTCGTGATTTTCGAAGACGTTGGTGGAGTTGAGCGAATCGAGGATCAACGGCAGGTCGAGCACGTCGAGCCAGGCGGCCGTCTCGTCGCCGTCGTTGACGTGGTCGTGCCACTCCCACTGGGGCGTCGTGACCAGGTCGTTGTTCAGCATCGGGAACTCCTCACCGGCGACCACCGTCTTCATGTCCTCATGGCCGTCGATGGTGAACCGGAGTGCGTTGGCGCCGTGGCGGTGTGACGGGGCGGTCTCACCCGGCGAGACGGTCTGGACCCCGACGTAGATCGTGTTGGAGATCGCCGTCGGCAGCGCGGTGTTGATCGGGACCGCTACCCGACGCTGGAATCCCGGTGGGAGATCGGCGATCGGGACGTCGTCTTCGATGTGGTCGATGGCCTCCTTGATGTCCTCCCACTGCCACAGTTGGGGTTCGACGTCGTCGTAGACGGTCTCCCCGAAGTCCTGCTCGACCTCCCAAAGCGGCCGGAGATGATGTTTCTCCAGGACGCTCCGGGTCTCGGAGGTCAACGAGAGCAGGTCGTCGGGGGCCTCGTGCTCTTGTGCGCCCATGGATCACGATCACGCACAAACCGGCAATAAAGCCGTCGCCGAGGGGGGAGACGGGAGATCAGCCCGTGACGGGTTCATCGGACCGGACCTGGGCGTCGAAGACGTCCTCCGAGCGGAAGACCGATCGGCAGTCCTCGCACACCATCGAGCCCTGGATGGCGTACTCCCAGAGCTTTCCCCCGCAGTCCGGGCAATCGAAATGGGCCCGGACGAACGGGTCGTGCTCGGCGTAGGGGTTCTCGAACTCGGCCATGCTCGGTAGAGAACGGGGGCGGCGCAAAAGGGTTTGCGAGCGATTCGAACCCCCTACTCGATAGGAATGGTCCGACGCCCGAGGGTCGCCTTCGCGGTCTCGAGCACGCGACCCATCAGGTAGCCGGCGAACGGCCCGATCAGCGTCCAGTAGAACTGGAACAGACGCCTGGCCGTCGGGCTCGTGGTTTCGGTACGGGCTTCGTAGGTGATCAGGCTCCGGTCCGATCCATACGGGACGACCGTGATACCGATCGCCAGTTTTGCATACCCGGGGCGGTCGAACGATTCGAACTCATCGGGATCGAGGTCGACCCACTCGATCGCCGGTTGCCAGAACTTCCCGACTGCGCCGAGGACCACTTCCTCGCCCGGCGCTTCCGCGAGGACGACATACGGTGAGTCGGCCGCGAGATCGTCGATCGTGACCGAGTCGGGCATCTCAGGGGGTTCGGTTCCGCGCACCCGGGCGAAGAGGCGTTCGGGCAGGTATCGAAGCTCGCCGAGGAGCCGAGGGCCAAGCCCGATCCGCATGAGGTTCACCTGCCGGACAGCCTCGTAGGCTTCCCCGGGGGTGGCGTCGACGACGATATGGCGGCGCTGGGTCACGTCGAAGGTCGGCAGGTAGTCATCGAGTCGCAGGTCGTGTTCCGAGTCGGTCCGATTTCCACGGATTGCACTCCCGATCATGTTTGTTTACACCACTTCAACAGAGGCCGTCAGCGGAGATATACACGCCTCCAGATTCCCGGTCGCTGAGACCGGCGATCGAAGCCGTCGAGAAGGGGGATATAGATCGACTATCCGCCGGTCATGGCGCCGCCGATGCCGGCCAGGAGGCTGAGGTAATACATCGGGACGACGATGAACAGGAGGTACCAGATCGTCCCGCCAATTACGAGGAGCGCCGTCCTGAGCCGTTCGTTATCCGGGTACCAGTCGTATCCTCTGGCCGGGAGTCCGACGAGGAGGACCGCCGGCCAGAACGGGAGGGAGAAGCCGGTCGCGGCGACGAGCCCGTCAAACGCGGCCGCGCCGATCGTCGCCTCGGGTGGCTGGAGGTCCGAACTGATGGCGAGCGTGGCCCCCCAGATGAACCCCCAGGTCGCGCCCGGTAAGGGCATCCACAGCGGATAGTTCCATTGCCAGTTCCGGGGCGGGAGCACGTCGAGTAGCATACGAATCCGACTGGAGAGCAGGAACGGCGACCAGAAGAACGCGACCACCCAGCCGTAGATGCCGACGGCCACGGCAACGAAGACGGCATTCTGGAGGACTGAAACGGGGTCGAGGGCCATTATGCCGGGGAGTCGCAGCCGGGGTATGGGTCTTCTGATACCCGTGACCGATTGAACGCCCTGGGCCCGCACGAAACTGGTTTCACCGGCGCTCATGAGCGATGAGGTAATGGACCTCTCCCCGATCACGCTCGAGGGTGAAACCATCCGGTTGGAGCCGTTGTCGATCGAGGCGCACCTAGCCGATCTACAGGCGGCGGGATCAGACCCCGAAATCTTCCGATGGTTTACGAGCGACCACTCCGATCCCGACGCGATGCGGGTATTCGTCGAGGAAGCACTCGAGATGCAGGCTGAGGAGACGGCCGTGCCCTTCGCGACCGTTCACCGGGAGTCCGGAACGGCGATCGGCTCGACGCGGTTTGGCGCGATCGCCCCCGACCACCGTCGGGTGGAGGTCGGATGGACGTGGCTCACGCCCACCCATCAGCAGACGGCGGCGAACACTGAGGCGAAGTACCTCATGCTTCGTCATGCCTTCGAGGCGTGGGACTGCCTGCGCGTGGAGCTGAAGACGGATGCCCGAAACGAACAGTCGCGGCGGGCGATCGAGCGGATCGGTGCGACGGAGGAGGGCATTTTACGGAAGCACATGCAGACCCACCAGGGCACGAGGGATACGGTCTATTACAGTATCATCGACGAGGAATGGCCGGCAGTCAAGAAGGAGCTCGAGGGGATGCTCGACGGGAGGTGAGCCACTATGGGCAGTCGTCGAAAATGAACGGAGGCCCTTGTGCCGACGCCGCACTCGGTCCATCACGGGCCCCACAGGACGAACGCGCCAAGCATGCCGGCTACCGCGAGCGTGAAAAACACCATCATCGCGATCCCGACAAGGTCGCTTACGCCCCGTTCCTGAACGTTGGGGACCGAGCGATCTTCGGCGGTCGACATGGTTCTGACCGAACAATCTCATGGTCTCGAGATGGAAGAAGTTGACGGCCGCCCCCTGAGTCACTGATTTGAGCCTGGAGGAACCAACACCCGGTCGACGGCATTCAATGACCAAAGAATTCGACTGCGGCGCACCCGAGTGCACGTTCTTGATTCGAACCACCGACGCGGACGAGATCGTCGACCATGTCAAGATGCACGCCCGCGAAAAGCACGATCGGGAGGTGGACGAGGACCGCGTTCGAGACCGAATCCGGTCGGTCTGACGGCGGAGAGGAAGTGATCGGTCGGCGAGATCACGCCACCGACGAATCGGGCGATAATCGCGACCGTCGGGAATGCCAGTAGAGGTAGAGCAACAGGAGAACGAGCCCGACTTGAACGGTTTTATCGACGTATCCGAGCGTCGAGTACTCCCCTGCCTTCACCACATACCACAGCGGTAGCTGGATCGCCGTATAGACCACCCCGAGAATATAGAGTAGCGGTCGGCGGTACCCGAACAGGAACACTCCAATCGCGCCGAAAAAGCCAATTCCGGCGAGCGAAACCGGAATCCGGCCCTCTAAGATGCCGGCAACGATGTGGATGAGGCCGGTCACGAATACGAGCACGATCGCGAGCCATTGGAGTCGCGTCACCGAATCGGTCTCGAGCGAGCGGCCGAACAGCTGAACCATATCGCCCTTACACCATGCGGGAATGTAACCTTGATTCCAGACATGTTCGCAACGGTGGCTCACCTCCGATCGGATTGGTACGGATTGGCGAGCGATCTTCTCAACTGGTCGAGGTCTTTCGGCGTCGAATCGTAATTATGACCGCGTTCCCCTTCACGGAGACCACTACACACTGAGATCACACGACTACGGTCACTCGAGATACAATCGGATCCATCAGCGTGACACCGGCGATCACTCTCGAAACGAGGACTAGTTCGAGCTCGGATGGGCGAGGAGCGACCGGCGTAGCCGGATCGCCTGGACGAGGAGCCCGAACCAGATGAGCGCCAGCACGGAGTAGCCTGGTCCGAAGAGGAACCGGGACCACGACTGGTCCTGGTAGAAGAACCCAAACCCGACAACGAGGATCGCGACGTTCCAGGCAAGGACCGTCCACCTCGAGAGAATCGATGGGACGACACCATGGGGTAGGAGGTCGTTCGGATCGATCCGGTCGGCCAAGCCAAGTTTGTCCGCTCTGCGGCAGGGAAGGTTACGGAAGTAGAGGATGACGCCGACGAGGGCGATCGGAAGCGCCCAGCCCATGAAGAAGAAGTGAAGGGCACCGTCCTCGATGAACGCTGGACTAACCCATTCCACACCGAAGAGGACGAACGGGGCGAAGCCAGCCGGCCCGAGCATCCAGAACTGCGAGGCAAGGAGCGCGGTGGCAATCCCGGGGCGTGCGGGCGCTTCCCGGTAGGTCATGACGAGGGTGTAGAGGTAGAGCGCAAAGCCGATCGCGAAGAGGACGAGGCCGGTGGCGGTGATCGTCCGTCCCATCCCGAGCCAGGGACCGGTGATCAACGGAAAGATCCCGGCGACGAGGAACCAGGCGGAGCCGTTTTTCAGCCGTTCGCTGTAGAGGTCGGTCTCGAGGATTCGGGGAAACAAGTCATACAGGGTCCCGATGGCGGCGAGCCCGAGAAAGCCCCAGGCGTTCGCATGGACGTGTGCTTCACGGAGGCCCAGCCACCCGCCTGGCACCTGCCAGACGTGGGCGTATAGCCCGTACGCGTAGGTAATACCCCACAGAAACACGAAGACGGAGACCACGTAGAGCCCGGTTGTCGCGTTCCACGCCCGGTCGCTCTGGAAGGCCATGCGCAGCAGAACTACGAACAGCCCGGCAACGAGCAACCAGATGACGTAGAGGCCGACGTCGAACGCCCAGGGGTGGCCCCACCCTCGACCGTACCACAGGAGGAGGAATCCTCCGTTGAGTGCGACGAAGTTCGTCCAGTCGTACCAACTTGGCGTGGGTGGCCGCTCTAGGTGTCTGGCCGTTAGCTGCGGGAGCATCCCGAAGATGAGTTGCGTAAAGCCCCCGATCGTGACGTAATGGATGTGGCTCCAGGAGACCCACCCGAATCGTGGCACCACGCCGAACTGCGCCAGCCCGTGATAGACCGCTAGGGCGAGTCCCGCGAGGAGGAACACCACACCAGCGACGTGGAACGGGGTAAACCGGATTGACCGTGAGTGCATGCCCTAGGCCAAGCTGAACGGACCGATAGGGATTGTCGCGAACGGCTTCGCGTCCGGCTAACATGTTCGGCAATGGGGTCACGCGGATCGGTCTCAAAGGTTGATTCAACGGAGCCACCACGATGCCGAACGCTCAACTTCGGGTTTCGATCCCGGAGGAAACCTGGATCCACCATGTCTCGATTGCGTATCCGGAGACGGATTTCCGCGTAATCGCGATCCTGTCGGGGGAGGACACCGGGATCGCCCTCGTCGAGATCACCGCAGCCAACCCGATCCCGATTATCACCGACGCCGACCGACGAACCGACATCCTCGATATGGAGTTACTGTGGAAACAGGACGGCACCGCCATGCTCCAGGTCGAGACGAGCAATCCGCTCCTGCTGTCCCCGATTATACAGGCCGGCATTCCGCTCCAGACCCCCTTCGTAATCGTCGACGGGGTCGCCACCTGGGAGCTCACGACATCGTCCGAACGGTTGTCGGCGCTCGGGCGACGATTGGCCGAGGCGGGCATCGGTTACGAGATTGAATACATCCACGACGAACCCACCGATTCCGGCGAGGCCATCCTCACTGACCGGCAACGCGAGCTCCTCCTGGCGGCTGCGAAGCAGGGCTACTACGATTCACCCCGCCAGACGACGCTAACCGCGGTATCCGATTCCCTCAACATCTCCAAGGCGACCGGGAGCGACGTCCTCCATCGGGCCGAGGGCAAGGTCGTGGAGTGGTTCATTCAGGAGCAACTCCGCCAGACGGCATGACTGTCAACCGAGAGCTCGATCGATTCAAGGGCATCGCTCCGGCATGTGCTTTTCAATACCCGAGCCGCGTGTAGGCCACCTCACTATCATGGCGGAACAGGTCTTCGATTGCACAGTCGAAGAACGCGGCAAGGTCGAATGCCAGCTCGAGCGACGGGTTGGTCCGGTCACGTTCGATTGCGTTGATGGTTTGGCGAGTCACGTCGAGGGCGTCGGCTAGGTCGGCCTGACTGAGCCCACGGGCCTTGCGCCGGCGGTCGATGTCGTTGTCCATGCGGTCGGTTTGTTAAGTGGAAAGCAACCTTTACTGTAAACACAACTTTCCATCAGATTATAGGTCTTCCGGCCATCGACTTCGTGACAAATCCGTATCGTCCGGTAACTGAAGGACGTTTTTCACCCATCTGCAACTACTTCCGAACCCTCGTATTCTGATTATTCGATGAATCGTCGTCGATTCTTGGCGCTGGCCGTTGTCGGCCTTGGCGGGCTCGCCGGTTGCCAGTCAACCAATGGCCCCACGTCACCGACTTCCCCCGAGCCACCGCCGACCGATTCGACTTCGACCCGTTCGCCCGATCGGCTCGAGGTCTTCATCGCCACGAACCACTACCGAATCATCGCTCAACGGCAAACCCCGATCCAGCGGGCCATCGATCCCGACGACATCGTGGTCGAGGCCGACATCCCCGAACCCCTCCGCAATGCGCTGCTCGACGCTCGAAGCGGCATCTACGAAACGGAACAAGTCGGCGTCGACCTCCTCGCAGCTATCGACCGCTTCCGAACCAACAGCCTTGCCTACCGGTTCCAACCGTACGTGTGGCTTGACGGCGAACGTTTCGTGTTCGACCCGACCGTCCCCGTATTCGTCGCCCGTTTGGACACCGAGAGTGAGCCAACTGATCCGTCGAGAACCCTCACCTACGACGATCTCGAGACCCTCTCCGAACCGGCCCGGGACTTCGTCAGGACCGTCGGTGCCTTCACCGCTGAGTCTCCCCGTGACGAGTACCGGATATCGGTCGTCCCTGATGCAGTCACCGACCTCATCACCCAGTACAACTATGTTGAAAGCCCGGGGGGTGCCGGCGAAATCATTACTGAACGGATCGATCCCGGACCGCCCTATTCGATCGAGGTCCGACCACTCAATCGCGAGGACCTCTGGGGTCGGTCGGTGATCGACGGGCGCGAGCTATCTCCTGACCTCCGTCAATTGCTCTCGACCGCCGCGGCTTCCGATCGTCGCCAGCCGGCCCACTCACCCGTCATTTCCGAGTACCGGACTGATTCGATACCGGACGCGTATTTCGATCGATTGCTGGCTGACCCCGGCCAACGCGATCCGTACGTCTCCCTCGACGGCTCGATCTATGCATTCGACTTGTGGGATTTCGACCGTGCAAAGCTCCCGGTTGAGGTCTCCGCTACGAGGACGACCGACCGTTCCTTCGAGGTCACGATCCGGGGCGCCGAAGAACCGGTAGTGGCGGGTCCCTTGGCGTTCGAATCTAGCGGAGCCCTCCCGAGCGTTCTCTGGGTCGAAACCGGTCGTAACCGCTTTCTTCTCTCAAGCGACGCCTACGACTCGATTCGCTGGGAGGCGGTCGAAGGAACTGGCACCGAGCGACGGATTCGAAATATCGCTCGTGCCGAGATCGATCCCCAAAACCACCTCTCGGCGACCTACCGCATTCCCGAGGCCGTCCCGTCTGGTACCCACCGTGTATGGGGGTGGTTCACGGTTTCGTGGACGGACGCTAGGTCGGGACGGCGATATCCACAACTGGGCTATCCCTTCGAGGTCGTGCTCGGCCTCCCAACGGGCTAGGATTCCAGGAAACGGCCACCAGCGTTATTATACATCACATTCTCGTCAGGTTTCGCAAGCGGTGACAGTTCGATGTCGTCAACCGTCGTCTCTAAGGAGACGCTCGTTCTCGCCGCCCTTTTAGTCGGTATCATGGTAGTCAACGAGTTGCTGCCAATCGGTGATCTCCCGAGCATTCTGTCCGTCATAATCGTGGTGATTGCTGGCGTCCTCATGCTCGTGCCAGGGGCCTGGGAGACGCTTTATCGGGTTACCGGGATCGGCGTGGGCGCCTGGCTGCTCGCCATCGGCTTCGCCGCGACCGGGATCGCAGCCAGCTACGTTTTCGGCTCTCCGCAGCCATATTGCGAGGGACTCAACCCATATCGAGGGTGTCTGACGGCGTACGGGTGGGCATCGGCGATCTACATCGCGAGTTCCCTCGGCGTTGCCGTCGGTGCCGGACACCTCGATCGGTATCGTCGGCTCAGGCGAGCCTCGTCCGTGGCCGCCGACGGTGTTCATGAAGGCATCGTCGCCGTCGAAGGCCGGATCAAGCCGGCGGGGACGACCCTTGATGGACCGGTTTCGGAGGAGGAGACCGTCTGGTTCCGACGGGCCACGGAGACATCGACCCTCTTCGGGGGGCATCGCGAGCTCGAACAGGAAGCCGTCGGTAACCAGTTCTACGTCACTGACGGCTCGGGCCGACTGCTTGTGCTCCCTGATCATCTCAACGCCCACGACGTGGGCGAATTCGCTACCAGCCACACCGGCGATGGGGGTTCCACCCGAGAGCGAGAATGGAGCTTCAAACCGGACGACGCGGTGACCGTCGTTGGGGTGGCGAGCGCAGTCTCCCGGGCCGAGTATCCCGAACCCTATGTCGTCGGGCTCGAAGGACCCGTGATCGTCGGTACACGAACCCTCTCGGAGATCCGCTCGTGGGCGGCCCAACGCGCACTGATCGGTGGAGCCCTCGGGGTGGTCGTCGGTGGAGTAGCCCTACTCGTGATGCTGATGACCGCCTGAACCAGTGATAGCGACCCGCACAGCAAGGTTATGCCGTCAGCCGACGACCAATACCATGATTGTTTATGAGCACCATTCAACACGAGATCGGTATCGAATCGCTCGCGATCGTCCCCATCGTCGTCGATGACATGGACGAAGCCCTCGAGTTCTACACCGAGACACTCGGCTTTGAGGTTCGATCCGACGACGAGTTCGAGATGGGTGGTGAAACGGGCCGATGGCTGACCATCGGTGTCCCCGGCGAGGACGTCGAGATGGCCCTCACGCCCGTCGACGAGCCGTACTATGACGACAAAACACGTGAACTCCTCGAGGCGAAGCTCGGCACGCAGACCTGGTACACGTTCCGGACAGGTGATTGCCACGCGACCGCGACGGCCCTCGAAGAGGCCGGCGTCGAAATCACCCGTGAGCCAACGGAATACCCGTGGGGGGTCGAAGCGATGTTCGCCGACCCCTTCGGGAACGAATTCAGCGTCTTCGAGTTCGGTTACTAGCCGGATCCAGACTTGTCTCGACTCCGGTTTCTGCTTTCGTTGATCACGAGCAGGTTCACACCACGGCGGCCCAATACGCTGAGACGTCGATATGATCCCTGAAGTTCGGTATCGATGCCACGATTCTCGATACCTCCGAATGAGAATTGGATTGGCCGCGAGGTTGTCTACTCACTCGAAGTTCCCACAGGTTACTCTTGAGTTTACACGGTTTGATGACATCTGGACTACCATGAGCTACGACCAGGGTCTGGCCGAACGCATCCGGTTGATCCTTCGGGACGACCACCGGGTTACCGAGAGGGAGATGTTCGGCGGGATCGCCTTTATGCTGGACTGCAACATGATTTGTGGCGTGATCGACGATTCCCTGATGGCCCGGATCGGCCCGGATGCCTACGAGGACGCCCTCGAGGAGCGTCATGTGCGGCCGATGGACTTCACCGGCCGGCCCATGCGCGGGATGGTCTTCGTCGACCCACCCGGCCTGGCCTCTGGCGAGGCACTCGAGGAATGGATCGACCGATCGATGGCGTATGCTCGATCGCTTCCGGCGAAATAGTGAGTATTCCTCGAATTACCAGTGGACAGTATAGGTACACACGTCGTCGCCCCGGCGACGACACCGCGTGCCTTGCTCCTCGAGGAAGACGAATGATTCGACCGGCGAATGCTCCTGGGCAATCCCCCGGATCAACCCACGATCGAACCGACACGGATACGGGTTCTTACACTCGACTGTCCCCGTCCGCTCGCCGGTTTTTTCGAACTCGTAGTACCCGATCTCGCCACCCCGGTGGTTCAGTTCGTATGCCTCATTGATCGAACGTAACGCCTCTTCGACGCTATCGATATCCCCTGGCCAATCGGCCGCGACCGGAACCTGCTCGCCGAGCCGGTCGAGGATGTGGGGTTCCAGCTCTTCGGCGATAGTCTCGAAGGCGTTCAGTTCGGCTTGTTGGGGGTACCACTTCGCAGTCTCCGGATCCGTAATTCCGTATTCTCCAAGCGTCTCCCGAACACGCTGCCGGTGTTCCTCAGAAAATCGAGACAGCGCGTCCTCGATGATGAGGATCGTGTTACCGCGTGCCTCAATCCCGTCATCGAAGGGTTCGAACGGCGCCATACAGTGGGTGAGACTACCTATCGCAATAACTATCAAAGTATGGCTAGCTCAAACCGTGGCTAGTCCTTTCTCGGTGACCGGTCCCTTCACCGACCACCGGTCAGCTCACCGTCGCCGTGGTCAGCCGATACTCCATCTCGACGGCGTTCTGGCTATCATCGAAGAAGTCCTCGATCGCATCGAGCATGTCGGCCCGGAGTGCGGGGCGATCATCCCCATCGACCTGTTCCAGGGCGGCGATGAACAGCCCCGAGTGGGCCGCCACCCCTTCCCAGTAGTGGGCCGGTGACAGGGCGAGCTCGTCCACCGTCCCGATCTCGTAGGCGACCTCTGAAACCCCGTCACCCAACCGGTCCTCGACGGTCTCCGGGTCACCCCAGAGGAACGGTGGAGGCGGCGCGTCGGGGTTTGGTGGAAGGTATTCCTGCTGAACCTTCGCCATCGCCGGCACGATTGACCGAGGCGTCCAGGAGGTAAAGGCGATGGACCCGCCTGGTTTCGTCACGCGGACCTGTTCGGTCGCGGCCGCGTCCGGCGGCGCGGCGAACATGTGCCCGACGCACGAGAGCGTGACATCGAAAGTGTCGTCATCGTACGGGAGGTTGGTCGCGTCACCTTCCTGCCAGTCGATAGCGTCAACGCCGGCAATGGCGGCGTTCTCACGGGCATCCTCGAGCATCGCGGGGGTGATGTCCAAACCCGTCACCGCCGCCCCTCGGCGGGCGGCCGTGATCGCGACGTTTCCGGTTCCACACGCGATATCGAGGACGTGGTGATTAGACCCGACCCCAGCGGCCTCAACCAGGTGGGCGGCCATCGAGAGGAAGTTCGGGGCGATGTCGGAATAGGAGCCGATCGTCCAGACCCGTTTCACGTGTTCTTTTGATGACATTC
>Ga0207797_1000861_pt1 | contig 22763 bp, 20 predicted proteins | sample PRCRCaboRojoPR_6_FD_187275 | JGI IMG/M metagenome (GOLD analysis project Ga0207797, IMG submission 187275) | Marine sediment microbial community from Cabo Rojo, Puerto Rico - PR CR 10% Liquid 1 (SPAdes) | ecosystem: Environmental > Aquatic > Marine > Coastal > Sediment | place: Cabo Rojo, Puerto...
GTGAGCAAGCCGTAGATGGGTCAAAAAACCTCATACCAAAGAGCGAAACGAGGTTATGCAAAGGTCTCTTTTTGGGTACTGCAACGTTCGCTTTCCTGAGTTGATTGTTATCGAAACCGTGTCTCTATGTCAACTTGATTCTTTGCATCGCTCCCCTCTGCGGGCACGGTCCCGAGGGCAACCAGCGGTCATAACAATAGGCAATCTACAGAAACGCTCATTCCGGTTCCGTATCGAGCCCGGGATAAACTGCAGCCCGGACACCTCAGGGTGATGCTTTCAAGCCGACAGGCGCAACCGTAGCGCCCATCAGGTGCAATCTGACAGCCTTGTGTTTCTGGATGCCGGATCAAAGCCTGCCCAGGACTCGATCCGGGGTCCGGCGCCATGATGGGAGAAGCGCTTTTTAGCCATTTCGATACCGCCCCCGACGAAAACGGGAAACTGTTTGACATGCGCCTGATTATAATTTAATTTCCATAAAAACCGGACATTTGCCCGTAATCGTAAATATCTGGGTCCAGGAGCCTGTCGGAGAACTCCGTTTTGGCCCTGGTTGATCGTTTTCAAAAACGATCAAAGTCGCTTCCATGGAAGTTCTCCGACAGACTCCTAGAGGGCCCGGCTTTGATAACCCCAGGAAGGGGATCGCTTAGGTGCATTTTTGTACCGGAGGCATGGAATACTGGAAGGCTGGAACATTGGGTTTGGGTTCTACGTTCATGCATGGCTGTATAAAACAAGCTCTGAGCTTTCTCGGAGAATCTAACAAAAATCTGCTCTTCCCCAGCACCCCATTCATCCAATATTCCAATATTCCTTGGGCAATAATCCCACGGCAAAACCTTTTGTCTATGACCTGGCCCAAATGACCAGGAGTTGCAGATTACAGTAAAATCCATTGCACACCTTTACCGGTTATCTATGAAACAGGCCTTGACGGGTCAGCTGGACCGTATCGTCTATCAAAATCCCGAGAATCTCTACACAGTGGGGAAGCTGAATGTGGATGGAAGCACCGAGCCGGTGACCATCGTCGGGCAGCTGTCCGGATGCAACCCCGGGGAGACCTTGAAACTTTCGGGGAGGTGGGAGAGGCATCCGAAATATGGACGGCAGTTCAAGGCGGAAAGCTGCAGTGTCCAGCTACCCGCCGAGGTCAAGGAGATAGAGAAGTATCTGGCCTCGGGAGTCATTAAGGGACTCGGTCCGGAAACGGCCAAGAGGATGATCCGGAAGTTCGGAAAATCGACGTTGGCCACCCTGGAGAACAGCCCCGAAAAACTGACCGCCGTTCCAGGTATCGGTCCCAAACGGCTGAAGACCATTAGAAAGGCCTGGGAAGACCAAAAGGATGTTCGAGAAGTTCTCATCTTTCTGCAAGGACAGGGGATCGGGCCGGCCCACAGTGCCCGGATACTGAAAGAATACGGTCAGGAAACCATTCGGCTCGTTCGGGAAAACCCCTATCGCTTATCCGCAGACATAACGGGAATCGGGTTTCTTACCGCGGACAACATCGCCAAGAAGATCGGGGTGTCCCAAAATGCCCTGATTCGCGCCGAAGCCGGGTTGGTTCACATTTTGGAGAAGCTTTCCGAAGAGGGTCACGTCTTCGGGCGGTACCACGATGTCATGAACAGGGCTCGGGAACTTCTGACCGTAGACGACATGGTCCTTGAACATGCCCTGGGAAGGCTCTGTAAGGCAAAGCGCGTCGTGGTGGAGGATTTGAACGAGGAGTCGGCTCACCTGCCCGGGAAAGAGAAGGCCGTCTATTTGAAAGCCTTTCATGCCGCCGAAACGGGTCTCGCCAATCGGATTCAGGCCTTTTGCTCCGTTCCCGTTTCCCGACTCGCCTTACAAGACGAAGACCTCAAGCGGATCGTCCACAAAAGGCTCGCCGTACTTCTTTCTCAGGAACAGTGGGGTGCCCTACAGACTACGATTTCCTCAAAACTTTCCATTATCACGGGCGGACCGGGTACCGGCAAAACGACCTTAATCAAGGCCGTCCTCGCCGTATTCCAACAGGCTCGAAAACGGGTGCGCCTCTGTGCGCCTACGGGTCGAGCGGCAAAGCGCCTCTCCGAGGTAACCGGAGAGCGGACGGAAACCATTCATCGGATGCTCTCATACGACTTTAAGACTGGAAATTTTCAAAAAAACGAAGAAAACCCTCTCAATACCGATCTCGTGATCGCAGATGAGGCGTCCATGATCGACCTTTTCTTGATGTACCATCTTCTGAGGGCGATTCCCGTCTCCGCTTCGTTGATACTGGTGGGAGACATCAACCAGCTCCCTGCTGTCGGGCCCGGTAACGTCCTGCGGGATCTGATCGATTCGGGCCAAGCCCCTACGGTCTATCTGACTGAAATCTTCCGACAGGCCGGCGAAAGTCTGATCATCGTCAATGCTCATCGCATCAATCAAGGCCTTTTTCCCAAATTGGTCCGACCCGGTCCCGGCGGCCTGAGCGATTTTTATCTCATCGAGCAGGAGGATCCCGAGCGGATCGTTACATCCATTACGGACCTTTGCGGCAAACGGATCCCGGATCGCTTCGACCTCGATCCATTCTCAGAAATCCAGGTGCTGACGCCTATGCACAGAGGCATTGTCGGAACCACGAATCTGAATTCCGTCCTTCAGCAGGCACTGAATCCCTCGGGAAACTCCGTCACTCGGATGGGCGTCTCGTTTCGAGAGGGAGACAAGGTCATGCAGGTGCGAAACAATTACACGAAAGAAGTATTCAATGGAGATATCGGCACCATAACGAAAATCGATGCCCGATCGGCCACCGTCACGGTGTCCTATGAAGACGTCCCGGTAGACTACGAAGCCGCCGAACTCGACGAACTCATATTGGCCTACGCCATTTCGGTGCACAAATCCCAGGGGTCGGAATATCCGGCCGTCGTTATGCCGGTGACGACGCAACATTTCATTCTCTTGCAAAAAAACCTGATTTACACCGGGATCAGTCGTGCCAAAGAACTGGTGGTGTTGATCGGCAGCAAGAAAGCTCTCCGGATAGCCATCGGAAACGACACCCCGCAACACCGCCTTACCCGGTTGTCCGACCGGCTGAAAAGGCAAAACCTAGGTCGCTACCGGCCATAACCGGTTTACGATTCGCACAAGGATGGAAGAAAAAGTTCTACGAGTCAGAGGTGGGAACAGGGAGTTTGAAGAATTTAATGCCTTCCTTTTTGAGGGTTTCTTCTTCTGAAGGTGTACTGCTGCCTCGGATGTTCCGTTTTTCACTCACGTCGTAATGCATTTTCAAGGCCTCTTTGGCAAACTCGTGGCCCACGTCCTCGAAATTTTCGTTGAGGAAACTCATCACCTGATCCAGGTTCCGCCCTTGGTCACCGTCTTGGGGGGAAACACCAGTTTCGGTGTTTTGGTGCATCAATGCATTTGTCTTGATGCCGAAGGTGGAAGGTACTACCGTCACCGAGGTATCATTGCATGTGGGACAGGCAATCAATCCTTTTGATTTTTGAGACTCAAACGCCGCGAGATCTTCAAACCAGCCCTCGAAGGTGTGTCCGTTCGCACATGTCAAATCGTAGGCGATCATTCAACTCCCCCTTTATTGCGCTTATCCTATGTAACACGTTACGATCCTGATTTCAAAGAAATTATTGACACTGTACAAAATATCCAATAGAAATTTTCCTGTTGATTGATTTCTTTTGAACCCTGAAGAAAGATACCCCGCGTCAGAGGTCCGGTGCATGTCATCACCTTTTGACCGGTAATGTCTTCATCTGCATCATAAAGTCTTTCGGAGATAGGAGGACGGTTTCAGCTATGAGACGTTTTATTTTTTTGTTGGCTTGGCTCTTTTTGACCGCTGCAAACGCCCACGGAGAAACTCAGTACGTAACAGACGTAATGACGGTGATGGTTCGAACCGAACCGGACGTCGCCCACCGGATTATCGCCATGCCCAAGTCGGGAACACCTTTGGAAGTTTTGGAGGGGCCCATCGAAAACGAAGGCAGAGAATGGTCTCGGGTCCGACTTCCCAATGACAAGGAAGGCTGGATGCTATCGCAATTTCTAATGGAAGGGCCTCCGAAGCAGACCATTATTGGGCAACTTCGAAGGCAAAACGACGCCCTGAGCCAGAAGTCGGATCGGCTATCCGAAGAGAACAGCCGTTTAAAAAAGGAAAACCAGGAGTTGAAGGCGGCGCTGGCGAGGCAGTCCAAACGCGCCGAGGAATTTGAAGGTTCTTATGAGACGTTGAAAACCGAATCGAAAGATTTTTTGGCACTGAAAGCCTCTCACGAGAAGGCGACTCAGGCTCTTCAAGAAAAGACGGAACAAGTGGAATCGCTGAACAAACGCGTAGAAAAGCTTCAAACCAGCCAAACCCTCCGTTGGTTCATCGCAGGGGCCAGTATTATCCTGGTCGGTTTCATCATCGGCTATCTCTCCCGACGCCCGAAACGAAGACCGTCTTTGTTGTAAACAGCCATGCATCATGATGTTGATTTTCTGGTAATCGGAAGCGGCATAGCGGGGTTGAGTTTTGCCCTAAAGGCGGCGAAAGCGGGGCGAGTCGCCGTGGTTACCAAGAAAGAAGCGATGGAGACCAACACCAATTATGCCCAGGGCGGCATTGCCTCTGTTGGAGACAAGTATGACTCCTTCGACCTCCATGTACAAGACACGCTGAGATCCGGAGACGGGCTGTGCCGGAAAGAGGTCGTTGAGACCGTCATAAAAGACGCCCCCGTTAGGATTCAGGAACTGATAGACCTGGGGGTCGCATTCACCCGAAGCAACGGTAACGACAAAGGCCTCGATCTCGGGCTTGAAGGCGGGCACTCCCGAAAACGTATCGTCCATGCAGGAGATTTTACCGGCCGGGTGATCGAGCAGGCGCTTTTGGACGCCGCGCGAAGAAACGAAAATGTTACCTTTTTTGAAAATCACATCGCCATAGACCTGATCACTTATTCCACCCGCATGAAGCGAGGGATCGTGACGGCCGCCCACAATGACGTCTGTTGCGGGGCGTATGTCCTCGACACGAAGACTTACCAAGTCCACACCTTCCGGGCAAAGGCGACCGTGCTGGCCGCCGGAGGAGCCGGCAAGGTCTATCTCTATACCAGCAATCCGGACATTGCCACCGGCGATGGCATCGCCATGACCTATCGGGCTGGCGCGCTCGTAGCCAATCTGGAATTTGTCCAGTTTCACCCGACGTGCCTCTATCATCCGGAAGCGAAAAACTTTCTTATTTCAGAGGCAGTGCGGGGAGAAGGGGGAATTCTGATCAACTCCCAGGGTCGGGCGTTCATGGCCGATTACCACTGTCAAAAGGATCTGGCCTGTCGAGATATTGTTGCGCGGGCGATAGACAGCGAATTGAAAAAGAGCGGCGACGACAGCGTATTTTTAGACATTACCCATAAGGATCCGGAGTTTATTAGAGAACGCTTCCCCAACATTTATCGTCGCTGCCTTTCTCTGGGCATCGATATAACGAAGGACCCGATCCCCGTGGTCCCGGCTGCGCATTACATGTGTGGTGGCGCCTTGGTCGACATGGACGGCAAAACGGACATCGAAAGGCTCTATGCCATAGGGGAAACCGCATGTACGGGCCTTCACGGGGCAAATCGGCTGGCAAGCAACTCACTTCTGGAGGCGGTGGTCTATGCGGACAAGTCCGCAAAGAGCGCCGTCGAAGGTATCCAGGAAAACAACGCCGCCTTTTGCCAGGATCTTCCAGAATGGGATCCGGTGGGTACGACCAACAGTGACGAAGCGATCGTGGTCTCTCACAATTGGGATGAAATTCGACGGCTCATGTGGAACTATGTGGGCATCGTTCGATCCAACAAACGCCTACGCAGGGCCAAGAGTCGTGTCGAGATGATAGAGCAGGAAATCCATCAGTATTACTGGGATTTCAAAATCACTCCCGATCTCATCGAACTCCGAAACATCGCCCAGGTGGCCAGCCTCATCATACAAAGCGCCATGCTGCGGAAGGAGAGCCGCGGCCTGCATTTCAATCTTCAGTATCCCGAAAAAGACGACGCCCACTGGAAAAAGGACACCATCCTCCGCCGGCCTTTCGTGGGGTGAGCTCGGCTTGATCTCTCCCAACGCTTTATTCAAACACGTTTATTCGGGAGTTCTGACGATCGACGACGAAAATCTGGCCAGCCCGGTTGACGAAGATATACGAGGGATAGTGAAGCTCTCCTTCTTTCCAACCTAACCGTTTAAAGTCAAAGAGAAACTCCCCAAGCCGATTGAAGACCAGGACCTTGCCCATGTGTTGATCGAGCACGTAAATAAGGCCGTTGCGGTCCACCGCCAGGCTGACGGGGAATCGACATGCCCCTTCGTCTCGTCCTCTTGTTCCAAAACCGGATATTCGTCTGCCTTTCACATCGAATATGTGAACCGAGCCGTCCATGGTACTCACCGCATACACCCGTCCGCTCGAATCGACCTTGACGTCTTTCAGCCCCTGGGCACCGTGAACCTTGATTTCTCTGACAAATCTCTGATTTACATCGAAGACAAGAATCCGTTCGTTGGCCCCATCTACGATGTACAACCCGTCAAAAGGTCCGATCGCCAAATTGCAGGGATAGACCGGATTCTCACCGGGTACGGAATCCAGCTCGACAACCTCGATCTCTCTTTTTGCGACGTCGATGCGAACCACGTTTCCTACAATTGGCTGAGCAACGAAAAACCGATCTTGGCTGTCTCTCACCAGGCTGGTCGGCCAGGTCAGAACACCACCGTCACCCTCCGAAGGGGGAAATGCGGAAAGAAATTGAAATGTTGAATCAAAAGCAAGTATCTGTTTGCTCTCCGCATCGGTAACGTAAAGCCGTCCTTTCTCATCGTCGAAAAAGACCCCTCCCACCGCCCCCAAATCCTCTGGTCTCGGGGCACCGGTAATCGAAGTCACGCACCGTACTCGCTGGGCCCCAAAGGACATGGAGGCCAAAAGGAGGCAAACAAGGAGTGCCAAAGCGGACAAACGAATGGACGCAGCCGTCCCGCGCCTCACCTTCTCCCGGTTTGACCCGGAAGCCCTCGCACCGTCCCAGGGATCGCTCCATTTTACCATCGGATTTCTCCCTCCCATGAATTTCCGCACGGAAAACGCGGCATGAAATATACTCCCGTTCGCCCCGTATTATCTCAAGAAAATATGACAGCAACCGATGGACTTACAAGGCGTTTTTTGCTAAGCTTCTAAATAGGTTGCAAATAACGGTGCTTTTCCCCTTTGGGAAACGATCCAATGGACGCGTATGACAGGAACCGAAGCTACAGGTTCTCTATCCCAGTATCGGCTCAAAAATCAAGGGGTGTTTCCCACTCTTTGAAGAAACCGAGAAACCCGAGTCACGGCATTTCTCCTCGCATGGGTAACCAGTGGCAAGGAATCGGGTTTGTTTACAAACAATCAGCGGCTGTCGCAGAAAACCGCCTCAAATGGCCTCGGAAATCGGACCAAAAGATTCGTCCACGTATTCGCTCCGGCTAGACCGGATCGGCAAATATTATTCCAGGACGCTTTTGTTTACTGACATTTCCTTTGAATTGGCACCGGGAGATGTTCTGGCCGTCACCGGATGGAACGGTTCCGGCAAGAGTACCCTCATGCGGATCATTGCCGGGTTGGCGAGACCCTCTTCGGGAAGCGTTTCCATGTTTCATCGCGATGAGTTGGTGCCCCCGGAATCTCGTCGCAGATTCATTGGGATGGTGGCGCCGGCATTGTCTCTCTATGATGAGCTCACCGCCCTGGAAAACATGGTTTTTTTTTGTAAAGTCAGGGGGGTGCAAAGCCGAGTGGAAGCCTGTCGCGACATGCTTCAAATGGTCGGACTGAGCGAGGATGCCCACAAACTCACCGGCCGATACTCCTCGGGCATGAAACAGCGCCTGAAACTTGCCCAGGCCCTGATACACCGCCCCCCTTTGCTTCTTTTGGATGAACCCGGTACCAACCTGGATAGTAAAGGAATGGAAATCGTTCAAGACATCATCACAGGACAACGGCGGTGGGGCATGACCATTGTTGCTTCCAATGAAAAGAGGGAGGTCGACTACGCGGACAGAGCCATCAACTTATCTGAGTGAGGCGTTGGCGATATGGATACGGGATTTGCGAAGTGAATTCCGCACCCGTTATGCCGTAAATGCCATCATCATGTTTGCGGTCACGACGCTTGTAGCGGTAAGTTTCTCCATTGGCTCATTCCGTATCGCCGAGGCCGAAAAACCTTTCTTATACGCCGCCTTGCTCTGGATCATACTGGTCTTTTCGGCGCTTTCCGGTCTCTCTCGCTCCTTTGTCAAGGAACAAGAGGCGGGCACGATCGATACGTTGAAGCTTTCCGCACGCCCTCAGGCCGTGTTCTTGGGGAAGCTTTTCTTCAACCTGACCCTGTTGACGGCGCTGGAGGTCATCATTGTACCCGTGTTTGTACTGCTCATGGGATACTCCATCGCCCACCCGTTCCCTTTTGTGGGCAATGTGGTGATCGCCGGACTCGGACTGGGAGCGGGAACAACCATCGTCGCCGCCATGATCGCGCAGGCGAGTACGAGGGGCGCCTTGTTTTCGGCTCTCTCGTTCCCTCTGCTTCTTCCGTTGATGATTACGGCCATCAAAGGGTGTGAACACGCCTCCATGGGGCCGGACCCGATTGGTTGGGCGGAGGTACGAATGGCCTTTTCGTATCTGCTGATAATGGTTATAGTATCTTTGTTCTTGTTTCCACTGATTTGGGAGGAATAGAGAAAGACGCGCGATAAGTTTTGTCCGGAAGCGAATTGACTCGGATATGTGAACATAGATCAGGAAGCAGGAGACAGATACCATCCGGCCGGATGCCGGCCGGATGAAGGATAGACTGAAATCTTTTAGAAAAACGCATTTGTCTATTCTGAACTCTAGTGACGTGCTATAATACATAAGTATTTGCCGACATCGGGACAACGATGCGACAACTTCTACGGATGAAAGACACATTGTAGAGCCTATGATTTACAAGATATTGTTGGTCTTATGGATGGGGGTCATTATTGTCGCCTCTTTCTTTTATTCGGAAGCCGCCGTCGGTTTTCCGGGACAGACCTCGCGCATCCTGTTTTTTCACGTGCCTCAGGCATGGATTGCAACGCTGGCCTTCCTGCTTTCCATGATTGCAAGCGCCGTATATCTGAAAAAACGGACCGCAACCGCCGACCACGTGGCACTGTCTTCGGCGGAGCTGGGGTTTCTCTTTTGCGTCTTGGCCACCGTTACCGGTTCGATATTTGCCAAGGCGACGTGGGGGTCGTTTTGGAACTGGGACCCCCGTGAAACGTCGATCGTCATCCTGCTGATGATATACGGCGCCTATTTCGCCCTCCGATCGGCACTGGGCGATCCGGACAAGAAACGTGTTTTCGCAGCCGCTTATTCCATCCTAGCATTTGCAACCGTGCCGTTTCTTGTCTTTGTGGTTCCTCGCATTACCACATCTCTACATCCGGAAGACACAATGAATCCGGCAAACCCGGGCATGGATCCCCGAACGCTTAGGGTGTTTCTCGGATCTTTGCTGGCCTACACAACCCTCTTTGTATGGATGTTGCGGCTGAAAATCCGGTTGTTGAAGATCGAAGAGAAAAAGGACAGGAGGTTTATATGAAAGACGGCCTCGGTTTTGTCATGGCGGTCAATCTGATCATATGGTGCGGGATCGCCGTTTACCTGTTCGTGTTGGATCGAAAGATCGCCAAGCTGGAAAAGGAGTTGTAAACTCACACAGGAGAAGAGTAATTGGAAGCAAAACGCATGAAAAAATCCTATATCATCGGAGGAATCGTCGTCGTACTGGCCCTTGTTATGGCCATGTATTCCTTTCAATCTACGCTGACGGCCTATGTCACAGTGGATGAGGCCAAGGCTTCCGGTCAACGGGTACAAGTAGCGGGCCTTGCGGTAAAGGGTACGGAGCGCTACGATACCAAGACCAACAATCTCGTCTTCACGCTCCGCGAAGACGGGGGTTCGCAAATGAAGGTGGAATATGACGGCCCGAGACCGGGAAACTTCGACGATGTGAACAAGGTTGTCGCCATCGGTCGATATGTGTCGGACAAAGGCGCCTTTCAAGCCGACGAGCTCTTGGTCAAGTGTCCCACCAAATATGAAGGGAGGGTTAGCGGCGAGTGAACAACATCGGACAATTTCTTATCTGGCTTGCCCTCCTTTCCATATCGGCTTCGTCGGTTGGGTATGCCGTCTTAAACATGAAAAAGGAAAGTGGCACGGCCAGAAATGTGGGCCGTCTCGGCTTTGTTGCCTTTGCGGCCGTGGTCACCATTGCCTCCATGCTGTTGATGCACTTCATTCTCAACCACGAGTTCGTCTACAGCTATGTGGCAAGGTATTCCTCCCGGGATCTTCCCTTGGGATACCTGATCAGTTCCTTTTGGGCCGGCCAGGAAGGCAGCTTTCTCCTCTGGGTCCTGCTTGCCAGCTGGCTGGGTCTCTTTCTGGTCTTCAAGGCCGGAGACGCAGAGCCCCAAATCATGCTCATCTACAATCTCAACAACATCTTTCTGGCCTTGCTCCTCATCAAACAAAGTCCTTTTCGGATGCTGCCGATTGCCCAGCCGGACGGCCAGGGACTCAACATGTTGCTCCAGGATCCGTGGATGGTCATTCATCCGCCCGTGGTGTTTCTTGGATATGCGGCCTATACGATCCCTTTCGCTTTCGCTATCGCCGGACTCTGGCGAAGGGAATACGACGCATGGGTCAAACCGGCCCTGCCCTGGACTGTGTTTGCCTTTGTCTCATTGGGCGCCGGCATAATCATCGGCGGCTATTGGTCCTACAAGGTTTTGGGTTGGGGCGGTTACTGGGGATGGGACCCGGTGGAAAACGCCTCCCTTCTGCCCTGGCTGGCAGGAACGGCCCTGATGCACGGAATGATCCTTCAACAGACCCAAAAGCGGTTACGTAAAACGAATCTGGTATTGGCCGCGTTCTCTTTCATTCTGGTCATCTATTGCACGTTTCTCACCCGGTCGGGCGTACTGGCCGACTTCTCCGTCCACTCTTTTCTGGATTTGGGCATTACCGGTTGGCTGGTGGTCTTCATGCTCGCCTTCATTGCCATATTTCTGGGATTTGCCGTTTATCGGGCAAAGGACATTCCGCAGACGAAGAAGGAAGGAATTCGCTTTATTTCCAGAGAATTCGGGTTGATCGCCGCCATGATCTTGCTTGTCTGTTCGGCGCTGGTCACCGGCCTTGGAACGTCGGCCCCGCTGATCACCCGGGTGCTGGAGAAAGCCTCAAAGGTGTCTACCGAGTTTTACGTGAATACCAATCTGCCGCTTGCCCTTCTCATGCTGGTTCTTTTGAGCGTTGTTCCACTCATGACTTGGGGAAGAAACGAACTGCGGAATGTGGCAGCCAAAGCCCGGTGGGCGGGCGTCGGTGCCGTGGTTGCTCTGGTGGTTACGCTTCTCAACGGATATCCGGACATGGGCGCGCCGCTTCTCTCCTTGGGCGTCTTCTTGCTCTCCGTCCTCGCAGGCGCCGTAACGACAATGAATTTGCTGCTCGTCGTCAAGCTGGCAAGAAAGCGGATTCGTCTGTCCAGCGGTGCGGTGGCTCACTTGGGACTTGGGTTGATGTTTCTTGGCATCGTGGCTTCTTCCGCTTATGATCAGTCTGAAAAAGTGAAATTGCCTCAAGGGGAACCCAACGAGGCACTTGGCTATGAGTTAAAACTGAACCAACCGCAACTGTCTGAATTTCGCAAGGGGGTTCGGCTCCTTCTGCCGTTGACCATCAACAAAGGTGACACGTCCTTTACGGCGCTACCGGACATCTACTCAGAGCGTCGCAGAGGCAACGGACAACCCCAACGTTTCGTACATCCCTACATCGGTCGAGGACTCGTGTACGATCTTTACATCTCTCCAGTGGACTTTGATCCAGGAGAAAAACCCCGACCGGAAAACGAGATTGTCTTGGAAAAAGACAAGCCCTTTGCGTTGCAGGAGTACACCCTCACATTTACCGGCTTTGATGTGACCGGCATGATGGGACATCAACAGGGTAGAAGAGAGATGAGCGTGGGGGCGACCATCGAAGTGGCCTATCAGGACAACCCGCCCGAAACCATTAAACCGGTCTTGCTGATCGGGCAGCAGAGAACCCCCCAGAAAGCGGTCAGACTTCCGGGCCCTCAAGAGGCCTATGTAAACATTGCGGGCATCGATGCCGGTTCCAAGACGGTGACCTTGCACTATGAGGGCCTGGAGCCCCTGGAGAAACCTGAGGCGCCGTCTCTGCCTTCCATGATTGCCGAGGTCAGCATAAAACCGGGCATGACCGTACTGTGGCTCGGCTGTTTCTTACTTCTCCTGGGGGGATGCATCGGCGTCTACCGGCGAAACGGCAAATAACGGCAGAGACAAAATGTCTCGAGCCCTTCGCCGAGACGTGCGTCCGGCAACCGTCTGAGTCGTTTAATGCTCGTAATGTTTTTTGAGGTCGTCTTTCAGAGAATCGGGCACCGACTCAAGATCCACAAACAGATGGTCCATTTCGTGACTTGCCCAATGAATGGCTCGCCCCAGTTTCCCGAGCCGCTCTTTTTCCGCTTCGGATAACGCTTCGGATGTAAATAACCTGTTGATCTTTTCCATAGCGGAAAAGAGGTCATCTGTGATACCCGTAAAATCCTCGAGCACCAATGTGCCGTCTTCTTTCATTCTCCTTACCTCCTGCGGCCCTCAGGCCGAATGGATTGATCGACTCTTACCGACGAATATCGTTGTTCAGCGCCCCCGTGGTTACGGGACATCGTGCCTTATGGCCTTCCCCACAATCGATCATGTCGGGCACCCTTTCCTGACAGGCGATCCGCGCTGAATCACAGCGGGGATGAAAGGGGCATCCCGGCGGCTTGAACGCCGGATCGGGAACCACACCGGCGATCCCCTGCAATCGTGACCCTCGTTTCGCCCGATGGGGCAATGATGCCAGAAGCCCTTTTGTATAGGGATGACAGGGGTTGTCGAAGATGTCTTCCCGCGTACCCTCCTCCACCACCATTCCGGCATACATGACATACACCCGGTCGGCGATGCTCTCGACAACGCTCAGGTCGTGCGTAATGTAAAGGATGGTCATTCCCCGTTTCGCCTGCAACCCCGCAAACAGGCGCAGGATTTGGGCCTGTACGGTAACGTCCAGAGCGGTTGTCGGCTCATCGGCGATCACCAGATCAGGGTTGCATGCCAAGGCCATGGCAATCATCACTCGCTGTCTCTGCCCACCACTCAACTGATGCGGATAATCATAGCGGCGTTTTTCCGGTTCGGCGATCCCAACGTCCGCCAAAAGATCTACAACCCTTTTCCTGGCCGACTCGGTGGACACCTTTTCGTGGGCCGTAATGGTTTCTTCGATTTGCATTCCAATACGAAATACCGGATTCAGCGACGTCATGGGTTCCTGAAAGACCATGGCAATCTGAGCACCCCGAATCTCCTGTAACTCTTCATCCGTCGATTTGAGCAGATCTTGGCCTTTAAAAACGGCACGTCCCGCGACGATCTCGCCCGGCGGCTGAGGAACCAGTCCAAGCAAACTCAATGCAGATACGGTTTTACCGCAACCCGACTCGCCGACAATGCACGCGGTCTCTTCTCTGTTCACGTGAAAACTGACGCCGTCAACGGCTCTGGCCGAGGTGTGCCGGCCCCGGAAATAAACCTTCAAGCCTTCAACGGAAAGCAGTCTTTCAGGTTCGTCCATTTAATGACCTTCTCGTCCCGCCCTCAGTTTCTTTCCTTGAGCCTTGGATTCAGCGCATCCCTGAGTCCCTCGCCAAAGAGATTGAAGGAAAGAACAACGACGAGGATGGCAACTCCCGGAATAAACGTAAGCCACGGGGCGTCAAAGATGAAGTTCTTGCCATCCGACAAGATGTTGCCCCACGTGGCATGCGGCGGGGGTACACCGAAGCCGAGAAAACTCAAACCGGCTTCCGTCAGGATGGCCGTTGCGATCCCGATAGTTGCGGAAACCATCACCGGAGCCAGCGCATTCGGGAGCATGTGCCGAAAGATAATCCGGAGATTTCCCACACCGAGCGCCCGGGCGGCGGTCACAAAGTCTTGTTCTCGGAGAGAGAGAAACTCGGCCCTGACAAAGCGAGCCGTTCCCATCCAAGAGGTCAATCCGATGACCACCATGATATTGTAGATACTTGCGGGTAACAGCGCTACAACGGTGAGGATCAGAAAGAAACTGGGAAAGCAGAGCATGATGTCTACCAGTCGCATCACGGTGGTGTCGACGCTCACCGTCTCTCTATTCAGCAAACCGAAAAGCCCGGAAGGCTTTTTCTCCTTACGCCCCTTCCATGTCCAGAAGAGGAGTAAGAGTCCCGCGATGACGGACCCAGCGCCCAGGGCCATCGGGCCGGTGGCGATGAGCACGACTCCCAACAGGCAGATGATTGCGCTTGCAACGTCGGCCACACGAATATGGACTCGTCCAAAATATCCGGCCATCCCCCCCATAATGATACCGATGACCACCGATATACCCACCGCTACAAATCCCACCGTCAACGACACCCACGCCCCTTGAAGCATTCGGGCAAACACGTCTCGCCCCAGATTGTCGGTACCGAAAAGATAGATCCCGAGTCCCGGCGTCTGCCCGGGGCCCAGCAGGTCCAGACGGGGCGAAGAAAGGGGTGGCTTCAACTTCTCCTGCAGTCGAACCAGCGCGGGGTCAAAGATCGGATCGCTGCCCGACGTCAAGATGAGCCCCATTACCGCTACAAAAAAGAAGGCAATAAACATGGCCAGGCCTGCCAGCGACAGGCTGTTTTGGCGAAAGACCTCCCAGGACTTCTCCAAGTTACCCTCTTTGGGTCTTCTCGGAATCATGTTGTCCTGACTTTTTGCGACTTCGCCTGCGGTCATAACCGAATCCTTGGATCCACGATCAAATAGAGCACATCGGAGATCAGGGTTCCGCCCAGAACCAGGACGGCGGAAATGAAGTTGACCGTTAAAATCACCGGATAGTCCCGCGCCAGAATGGCTTCATAGGCCATCCTTCCCATTCCCGGCCAAGAAAATATCGATTCGATAATTACGGAACCACCGATGAGACCGGGCAGAACCAGGCCGAACATGGTAACAAAGGGCAACAAAGCATTTCGCAAGGCATGGCGATAATGGACCTGTTCCGGCGGCAATCCTTTGGCTCGGGCCGTGCGGACGTAATCCTGGGCTTCCACTTCGAGCATCTGACTCCGAACATATCGGGAAAGCACTGCAATGCCCCCTGTCGCCCCCAGAATGGAGGGCAACAACAGATGCCAGACCCGGTCCATGAGCATCCGGAGCCAAGATGCATCCCGCAGCCCGAAGGTCTCCATGCCGATGACGGGGACCCCGAAGGTATCCACCACGAAAATAATCAACACGTACGCGAAGAAGAACCCGGGGATAGAGATAAGAAGATAAGAAATGAACGTCGTCGTCTTATCGTACAATCCGCCCCGAAAAAGGGCCGACCGGATTCCCACGGGAAAAGACAAGGTCCAGGTAATCAGGGTACCCACCACAAAGAGCGGCAAGCTGTTCAAAAACCGATCCCAGATCTTGGCCAGTACGGACCGGCCGTCTTTCCAGGAAACGGTATTCCCGGCAAAAAGGTCCCGATAGAAATAAAGGTATTGCACATGGAGCGGTTCGTCCAAGTGAAAGGCTTTCTTGAACCGTTCCACCATCTCCGGCGTAAACTTGGGATTCATCGGATCCACTTGACTCGGTTCCCCGGGGGCCAGGTGAATGATGAGAAAAGATACGACGGAAACGAAAAAAAGCGTCACGGTCTTTTGGATTAGACTTCTTCCCAGAAACGAAATCATCAACTACCCTTCCATGGCAAAGTCGGGAGGAGACGGAAGCTTTATCCATTTGTTGAAGTGAAAGGTAAAGTTACCCGTCTGCGTCGGTCGGATCGGCCGGTACACCGTCTTTCCGTGTTCGTCTCTTTCGGCGATGACGATTCGATTGTCCAGTACCGCCGTCCATTTGGGAACGTAGAGAAAGGTGTAGGGCTGTTCCCGTGCAATGATTTCATGCAGACGGTGACAATAGGCGACCTGTCGGTTGCGATCATATTCCCGCCTGATCTTCAGGATCAATTCATCGGCCTTCTCGTTCTTGAAGCCCACGAAATTCAGCTGATGGGGATGACTCTGGCTGGAGTGCCATATCTGATATAAGTCCGGCTCGATGCCCATGCTCCATCCCAGGACCAAGGCGTCGAAGTCCGCCTTATTTACCTTCTCTTGTATGAATACGGACCACTCCAACAGGTCCGTCTGCACATCGATACCGATCCGGCGCCAAGCGTCTTGAGCGATCGCCAAAACGGCTTTCCGCAGATCGTTTCCGTTGTTCGTTATCAGTGTAAAACGGAAGGGTTTGCCGTCCTTTTCGAGGATCCCGTTCGGTCCCGGATGCCAGCCTGCTTCTCCAAGTAGCCGCAGCGCCCCTTCGGGGTCGTAGGGAATCGGGGCAATATCATCGTTGTAGTAGTCGGTCTGCTTCACAAAAGGTCCGGTAATTCGTTCCCCCTGACCGTACAAGACATAGCGGATAATGTCATCCGTATTCAGGGCCATACCCAGGGCGCGGCGCACCCTGGCATCATTCAAGGGCGCTCTGCGAAGATTGTATCCTATGTAGGTATAGCCGAAGGAAAGCCCGGAAAAGGTTTGATATTTCTCCTGACCCCGTAACCGGTCCACCTGATGAGGTTGAACATTGTAGCTGTCCACGGTACCTGCATAGAATTCCATTTCCTGGGTCAAGAGGTCCGGTACGATCCGGTAGGTATATCGCTCATAGTTTGGCGGTCCTTCCCAATAATCCGAAAATCGCTCCAGAGAGATGTACTGGTCCGACTTCCATTGGCGAAATACAAAAGGTCCGCACCCTATGGGCTGGCGATTGAAAGCGCTCTGCCTCAGCGAAAAGGTTTCCGGGTCCTCTCCCAAGGCGATCGCCTCGGCCTCCAATGCGGCTTCGTCGAGAAGGTGTTCGGGTAAGATCCCGATGCCCCAGGTACCCAATGCGGGCGAATAGAGCCGTTTGTAAACGATCTTCACCGTGAGCGGATCCGTCACATCGACGGCCTTGATCGGTTCGTAATCCGGAGTGCGAGGAGACAGGTTCTTGGGATTCATGATGGCCTGGTAGGTAAACTTTACGTCATGAGCATCCAACACGTGACCATCGTGAAATCGCACCCCCGGTCGGAGATGAAAAACGACCACCGGATTGTGTTCAACGGCCGGCAGAACCCTTTCGGCATCGGGACCGGTTTGTGATTCGTCGTGGCCGTTGTCGAATTCCACATAGGCTTCGCTGCGGAAAGAAGAAAAATAGTCTTTACCCAACAGGAAGCAAAGGCGGTCAAAGAGGTTCTGATCGACCGTTTTCAGCGTTAATTTGATCCGGGCGGGGGCGTTGACGCGCACCCCCACCTTTTGGCCGGCCTCTTCTTCCGAAGCCGCTTCCGCCCGAAAGGTTGTACGAAATTTGCGCGGAGCTATCTTGCTGATCTCGGAGATGTTCGCCAGCGTATCTCTGATTTCTTCGGGCACCTCGGTCTGATCGGCCTTTTGGAGAAAACGGACGAGTTCGTCCCCGTTCAGCGACCCCGCCCCCGGAATGACCGCTCTTTCGTTGATGTAAAAATACGCCTCTTCGTAGATCTCCCAAGACTCGGCAACCCGCCCCCGGAAAGTGAGATCCTCGTCACGGTCTATCAGCCCTTCAAAGACCACGGATTCGATGTCACTGCTGGCGGAATCTGCGGAGAGAACCGGGTTCAAAATCGATGCATCCCCAATGGAGGCGGTGATGTATTCCGTAAGGCGGGCAGGGTTCCCCTTTGTCTGCTCCTCATAGGTAGGAACCCAAAAATAGGATTGTAATAAGAAGACGACGATGACAATGGGTCCGAAGATAAGGATCCTCCGTACGCTCATCCGCACCACCGCGCCACGAAAAACGGGTTGAACATTGTCGACGAAGCCACTGGAATTATTCCTTTTTCAATTCAGGTGAAAGCCCTTTCCGCGTCATACATAAGCAGGCGCTCGGGGTGGAGTCAACAAAAAAGCCCGCCCCCAAAAAACGAATTGGTGTTGCGCTTCCGGTCCCCTTGGGGTAAGGACTGAACCGGCTATGAATATCGGAATGATGAACAACCCGCGACGCTCCGTTTATGGCGAAATCGAGGCTATTGGTAGGGCCCAATTCGACTTTGTGGATTTGACCATCGAGGGCCCCACTCTGGAAGTGGATCCGCAAAAAGCCCTCGCATACCTCAAGCGGTACGGCCTTTTCGCCGTCGGTCACACGGATCCGTGTTTACCGTACGCGTATCCCTTGGATGCCGTGCGGAACGCCTGTTTTGAAGAGTTGACACGGTGTGCGGAGATCTTTTCTTCCATGGATGTTCAGATCATGAACATTCACCCCTGTTATGCCAGTCCCCCCTCCCTCAAAGGTGACCTGATGCGGCATCACATTCGTGCCTTGAAACCGATCGCCCGGATGGCGGGTGACCTCGGACTGGTGCTGGTGCTGGAAAATTTCAAGGCCCCGTTTGACCGGGTTTCCACCTTCGAGCGACTCTTTTCTGAAATCCCGGAGTTGTACCTCCATCTCGACGTAGGCCACACCCATATCGGCAAGGATGATGCCACAACCTTTTGCCAAGGGCTGGGACATCGGCTGCGCCACGTTCACCTTTCCGACAACCGGGCCGGAGAAGATGACCACATGCCGTTGGGTGCGGGTACCATCGACTGGAAACAAGCGGTCCGGGCACTGAAAAATACGGGATATGACGGAACCATCACATTGGAAATCTTCTGTGGCACCCCTGAAATGCTCTTTCAATACGTAAAGACGAGCAAACGATTTGTTCTCGACCTGTGGAACCGGTAGTTCGCACCCCGGTACCAGGGGGAGCTATTTGAAACGACTGCCTGTTTGTGATATGGGCTGTTCTCAGGCAGGGTGGAATCGCTGCATCAGGTTTTCTCAATTCGCCAGTCAAGGAGGTGCGATATGGGATCAATCAAGGTAATGGTCAATGGACTTCCCGGAAAGGTCTCCACCAAGGTGGCCGAGCACATCGCTCGAGAACCGGAATTGGAATTGCTCCCCTATGCGCTTACCGGACCGGAAATCGAAGATGAGGTGGTTCAAATCGGATCTCAGTCGATCAAGCTGGTCCGGCCGGACGGGCGGGAAACCATTATCGACACGATAAAACAAGAGCAAGGGGCATTCATGACCGTCGATTTCACGCACCCGTCCGCAGTAAATGACAATGCCGCATTTTATTGCACCCACGAATTGCCCTTTGTCATGGGGACCACCGGAGGTGACCGTCAGAAATTGGTGGAAACGATCGAAGGATCCAACACATGTGCCGTCGTCGCCCCGAATATGGCCAAACAGATCGTCGCATTCCAGGCCATGATGGCCTATGCAGCGGAGAGCTTTCCCGGAATGTTCGACGGGTACCGTCTGGAGGTTAAAGAGAGCCACCAACAGGGCAAAGCCGATACCAGCGGTACCGCCAAGGCGATGATCGAATACTTCAACCAGCTGGGAACGCCCTTTCGCAAAGACCAAATCGTAATGGAACGGGACCCGGAGGTCCAAAAAAGAGACTGGGGAATCCCGGAGGAATACCTGGACGGACATGGGTGGCACACGTACACCCTTCGCTCGGAGGACGGCACGGTGTTCTTTCAATTCACCCATAATGTGAACGGACGGGACATATACGCCAGAGGCACCATCGACGCCATCCGGTATTTGAATGAAAAGTTGACCCAGGGCGCCCGGGGAAGAGCATTTACCATGATAGACGTGTTGAAAGGGACATAGTCATGAGAGACGTAATCGCTCTCATTATGGCGGGCGGCAAAGGAGAACGACTCTATCCGCTCACGCAAGACCGTTCAAAACCGGCCGTTCCGTTCGGCGGCATCTATCGCATCATCGATGTCACGCTCAGCAACTGCATCAACTCGATGATCTATAAAATCATCGTACTCCCCCAATACAAGGCCCAGTCCTTGGTAGAACACATCGAGGCGGGTTGGAACATTTTCAGTTATGCCCTGGGGCACTACTTGAAGGTGGTGCCGCCCCAGATGCGCACCGGAAACCGCTGGTATCAGGGAACGGCCGACTCGGTACGTCAGAATCTTTATCTGATCGAGCGAGATACGCCCAAGCACGTCCTCATCCTCTCCGGTGATCACGTCTACAAGATGGATTACAGCCGTTTACGAAAGTACCACGAGGAAACCGGAGCGGACATCACGATCTCTGTTGTGGAAGTACCGATTTCGGAAGCCCATCGTTTTGGAATCGTGCGAGTGGACGACCAATACCGCATTCTGGGCTTTCAGGAAAAACCCTCCCAACCGGCTTCCATCCCGGGAGACCCGGATCACGCCCTGGCTTCCATGGGAATCTACATGTTCAACACAGGGGCCTTGCTGGACATGTTGAAGTCTTCCCACGAAGATGATTTCGGCAAGCACATCATTCCGCAGTCCATGGACAAATATGCGCTGTGTGCCTTTCCCTATAAGAAGGAGAATCGGATCGAAGATTTCGTCTATCGAATCAACGACGACGGCAGCCGTGTCCGGGTACTCGATCCCCATGTGCACGATTCTTCTTACTGGCGGGATGTGGGTGACCTGGATGCCTATTGGAACGCGAACATGGACCTGACGGGCGTAAACCCGGGGTTCAATATGTACGGAACGAAGTGGCCGTTGCGCACCTTTCAGGCCCAGTATCCTCCCGTAAAGACGGTGTTTCAAACAAGAGATGCAAGCCGCACCGGTATGGCATTAGACTCCATCGTTTCCCATGGCTCGATCATCAGCGGTGGCGTGGTTAAGAACTCGGTCCTGTCATACAATGTCATGGTCCGAAGCTGGGCGGACGTGCGGGAATCCGTGATCATGTCCGACGTGGAAATCGGACGTCATTGCAGAATCATCAAGGCCATCATCGACAAGAAAAACATCATCCCCCCGGGGACCGAAATCGGCTACGATCCGAATGAAGATCGCAAAAAGTTCACCGTAACCCCGCGGGGAATCGTCGTCATACCTAAAAAGACGTTCACGTAAAAAGCGGGGATCAAGACCCCCGCTTTTATCAATCATCATCCAGTATCGATTATCGAAACTATCCGGACTCCCCCGCACCGAGCAATGCCGACGGAGAGTAAGCGGCGGACGGGCCGTCTTTACCCGCCTTGCCGGGACCCTCTTTCTTGCCGCTCTTGGCCAATGCATCCCGGTACAGCTCGATAAGCGATTTGTCTCGTGTTCCTTTTTCCCACGTCGTTAGGGCGTCGTCAATCGCCGACAGACGCCGTTCGACGGTGTCTTCCCGGATCTCCGTGGTCGCCAGATCCAAGGCCTCTTCCAAATAATCGCGAGCCGCCTTGAAGTTTTCCGGAGACCCCTTGGTCAAAGCCAAATCCGCCTTGCCGGAAAGAACGAGAAAGTCGATGCTGTTCAACCGCGTCCGTATCGCGCTCCTGTCCTCCTCGGACACCGCATACTTGGCGGCATGAGCCAGGTACGACTTGACCGTCTTTAAATCCGGTGTTCTCTCCGTATCCAGTACTTGATCGGCCTCATTCATTAAATAATCGAACAGAACGCCGTACGCCTCTTTCTTGCTGTAGGATTCTTGTTCCGGTACCCCTTCGATAATCTTCGGATCGGAAAAGGTAGCCACTTTCACTTCCCCCATCGGGGCAAACCGCCCTTTCCACAACTCGATCATCTGGTTATTGGTCTTAAAATAGTAGTTGCTTGAATTCGAAAAACTAGCCACCAGAAGAACGGCCACCACAAAGACAAATGCGCCGATCACGTACTTGACGGTCTTGTCCATCGGTTCTTCCGGGGGAGGCTCATAACCGGAGGGTCCTGAGGGTCCGGCCGACTCTCCCGCTCCGGTTGCTCCGGTTTGAGTGCCGCTCGTTTTGGAGGCATCATCCCCAAATCGCCTGAAAAGGATCTCCTTGCGCCTGTCTTGCTCATCGGTGTTTGCCATAACGTCTGTCTCCTTCACTCTCCCTTTGATATCCCCTTCAGCAGGCCGGCCTTCTTTCCCGCTCAGCCTGACAAACTCCTCCCAAACCTCATCAGACACCGGGCTTCCGCCCAACAACCCCTCCAAACCTTCTTTCTTGTACTTCTTCGACCAACCGTAGTACGTCGATTGGGCAAGACCGATACGTTCCAGGGTCTCTTTAATCGAACCGGGCAATTCCTTGACTTGCGTGAGGATGGCTTCTTTCTTTTTCGCTTCTTCCAACGGGCCTGCCTCGGCGTCCCCTTCGCTCTTCGGTCGCACCGAATCAAGGTCGTTTTGCCGTTCCATCTATGGGATGCGTCCTCCAAACAGAATTTTGACGGCTTTCTCTTATATATTTTAGCGCCCCGTTTGTAAAGGAATTTCTTTTCCCCGGATATTTGCGCTTACCGGGGCATCATGAGGTCGGAAACCCGTCCCAAACCCGAAACGTTGGCCATTTAAGTTGCTTGAGTATGTAGCCGATTCGTGATAGG
>Ga0207797_1000862_pt1 | contig 22752 bp, 13 predicted proteins | sample PRCRCaboRojoPR_6_FD_187275 | JGI IMG/M metagenome (GOLD analysis project Ga0207797, IMG submission 187275) | Marine sediment microbial community from Cabo Rojo, Puerto Rico - PR CR 10% Liquid 1 (SPAdes) | ecosystem: Environmental > Aquatic > Marine > Coastal > Sediment | place: Cabo Rojo, Puerto...
GGGCGCCGACGCGTTTGGATTCAAGCTCCTGCTCAGCGTCACGCACGCTCCGGACTGGACGCGAACGGCGGAAAGGGAGAGCGGGCCTCCGTCCGACTACGGCGAGTTCCGGCGCTTCATGGAGCAGCTGGCGCGCCGCTACCGAGGCCGGGTCGAGGCGTATGAGCTGTGGAACGAGCCTAACCTGGCCCGCGAGTGGCGTGGGGATACGCTGGATCCGTCCCGTTTCGTCGCGTTGGTCGCCGAGGGGGCTGCGGGCGTTCGGGCCGGCGACCCGGAGGCTCTGATTATCAGCGGGGCGCCGGCCGTCACCGGCATCAATGACGGCGAGACGGCGATCGACGACCGCACCTATCTGCGCGGCATGGTGGAAGCGGGCATCGTGCAGCACGTGGACGGCATTGGGGCCCATCCCTACGGGTACGGCAACCCTCCCGGTGAGAGCGTGGAGGACGAGAGCCATGCAGCGTCGAGTCACAACGACCACCCCAGCTTCTTCTTCCGCGACACGCTGGAGGACTACCATCAGATCATCCACGGGCCGGGCGAGGAGCAGCCTCCCATCTGGGTGACGGAGTTCGGATGGCCGACCCCGGAGGGGATCGGTGAGATGGACCTGACGGGATGGGAATACGGGCGGGAGGTCAGCGAGGCTGACCAGGCCGACTACGTCGTGCGGGCGTTTCACATGGGCGACGAGCGGCCGTGGGTGGGCCCGATGTTTCTATGGAACCTGAACCTGTCCGTCATCTGGGGAGCGGACAACGCTTTCTCGGCCTACAGCCTTCTGCGTCCCGATGGTTCCCCCCGGCCTGCCTACGTCGCTCTCCGTCTCGCAGCGCCGCTGGAGCCGTGACGGCGCCTCCCCCGTCTCGTGCTGCGCGCCTGGCGACGAGGGGGCGATGGGTCGACAGGGCGCGGCACACCAGGTGCTAAGCGTCCGGCGTGGACGCCGGTGTCGGGGTGGGGGGCTCGTATCCTTCCTCGGCCTCGGGCGGCAGATCGGTGAGGGGAAGGCCGTAGTAGGCCTCGATCACCTGTCGCGCCAGCGGCGCGGCCACCGTTGATCCTTCTCCCGCGTTCTCCGCCACCACCACCAGCGCAATCTCCGGGTCGTCGGCCGGGGCATAGGCCGCAAACCAGGAATGAGGCTCCGCGTCTGCCGCACCGGCTTCGGCCGTGCCGGTCTTGCCGGCCACCGGAATGCCCAGGCCGGCGAAACGGTGGCTCGCCGTACCGATAGAGTCGTCTGCCGTGACCCCCAGCAGCCCTTCCTGCAGCGCCGCCAGGTGCTCCGGGGTAAGGGGCAGGCTCCCGACCACCTCGGATGCCGTCACCTGTTCTGGTTGATCCTGCCCGGCCTCGATGCGCTCGACGATGAAGGGACGATAGAGCGTGCCGCCGTTGGCGACAGCCGCCATCATGCGCGCTACCTGGAGCGGCGTGACGCGTAAGTACCCCTGTCCGATGGCGAGGTTAACCGTATCCCCCGGATACCAGATCTGGCCCAGCGCTTCCTGCTTCCACGCTGGATTGGGCATCAGTCCGCTCTCCTCCAGAAGGCCCTCCAGTCCGGTCGCTTCTCCGAGACCGAAGAGGGTGCCGAATCGGGACAGAGCCTCTGGATCCAGCTCGTGGAGCGTCTTGCCCACGCTGTAGAAGACTACGTTGCACGATGCCGAGAGGCCGTCCTGGAGCGTGATCTGGCCGTGCCCGTCCTTCTTCCAGCAGTACTTCCGCGCCCCCTGTCCCAGCCCGTCCCAATAGCCCGGGCAGTTGAACGTGGTGTCCATCGGGCTGAGGCTGGCCTCCTCCATGCCGGCCGACATCGTCACGATCTTGAATACGGACCCGGTGGGGTAGGTGCCCTGCAGAGCGCGATTGACCAGAGGATGGCGGGGATCGGCCAGGACCTCCGAGCGCTCCACGTCGCTGCTCGGTCCAACGAAGATGTTGGGGTCGAAGCCGGGGCCGCTCAACAGCGCGCGCACGGCTCCGCTCCGGACGTCGATCACAACGATGGAGCCCTTTCGCTCTCCCAGGATCCCCTGGACCTTCTCCTGAAGATCCCGGTCGACGGTCGAGTGGATGGAGCGCCCTGGAGCTGCCTCGCGGTGCCGCAGCTGGACGACCTCTTCGCCCGTCGCTGTGACGATGGCCAGCGTCCCTCCGTGCTGACCCGACAGGATCTCCTCGCCCCAGGCCTCCAGGCCGGCAACCCCCACCATCTCGTCGCCGCGATAACCCCGCGAGCGATACGCCAGGAGATCCTCGGCCGGCACCGGGGCCACCCACCCGACGACGTGAGGAGCCGCTTCTCCATGGGGGTATGTGCGTCCCGTCTTCTCCTCCCGATAGATCCCGGCGAGGGACGACAGCATCTCGTTCTGTTCCACGCTCACTTCCGCGGGTATGTCGGCGACGGGGACCTTCCAGTTGGGATTAGCTGAGCCGTATCGCTCCTGAACGGCTTCGACAGACATCCCGGTGACAGAGCTTAATGCCTGGAGCACAGCTTGCTCATCCTCGATCTCCCCCGGAATCACGCCCAGCGTGACGATCGTGCCCTGCGTTGCCAGGCCCAGGCCGTTGGTATCGTAGATGTTCGATCTGACCGGGATGTTGTAGGTCGTGCGGAAGTACTTGTCTCCCGCCAGCTGGGGCCAGATCAAGCTCGGATCCCACTCGATCCCCCACTTCTGTCCGGTTCGCACCAGGGACATCGCCCCGTCGCTGCTCATGGGGCCAAAGAGGGCCGTCTCGAGGGTCAGGTGAAAGGCTGCTGATGCCTGATCCTGCTCGCGGAGTACGGACTTCAGGCTGGTGGTGACCGTGAGCACAGACGCCGTGGAGAGGGCGTTCCGGTATCGCTTCACGAATGCATCGGCATTCACAGCGCTCTGGCTGCTCGGCGACAGGAGGCCGTGCATCGTCGGATAATCACCTACCTCCCAAGCCTGGAGGAACGCGTTGGCTGTGGCCTCAGGCGAGCCCGTCACCGGCGTGGCCGTCGGTACGTCAGTCGGGGTGGCGGTCGGCTGCGGCGGGGGGATCTCGACCGAGGGGTTGCTGCAGCTTGCCAGAAGGAACAGAAGCAGACCAATGACGTAGACTAACCGTTGCATGCCGTGTCTTCCCGTGAGATGGTTCAGGAGCCCAGGAACTCCTGGTAGACGGTGCATCGATGCCCTGTGTGGGCCTCGCACGCAGATGGGACGTCCGCCGCTGGAGGACGCCCTCGGCGCCGCAGGCAGCGAGCGAGGTGACAGAGCGGCAGCCCCATCACGCTGGCGTAACACCCTTCCACGCTCTCCACCGGGTCGAAACCCGCGTGCTGGATAGCGTACGATCCTGCCTTGTCCAAAGGATCTCCGGTGGCCACATAAGCTTCGATTTCGCTGTCGGTGTAGGGTCTCATCCTCAAGTGCGTCTCCGCCAGCTTTGTGGAAGCGCGGCCATCGCCGGTCAATACCGTGAGACCGCTGTACACAACGTGACGACAACCCCGCAAGCGCCGCAGCATAGCTGCCGCCTCCTCTGGGTCTCGCGGCTTCCCCAGGATCTCGCTCTCACGGTATCCGTCCTCCAGCGCCACGATCGTATCGCAGGCGATGACCAGGGCGCTGCGAGGACCGTCGAACGTCACCCCGCGGGCCTTGGCCCGGCTCAGCCGTGTGACCAACTGTGCCGGCGCTTCATCGGCCCTGGGTTCTTCGTCAACGTCAGCGACTGCGACCTCAAAAGGTAGCCCCAGCAGCTGCAGGAGCTCGCGGCGGCGAGGCGACTGAGAAGCCAATAGTAGGTGCGGCCTATCCATCTTGCGCGGTATTGTAACACATCCAACCCAGTTGTAAAAATCCATCGGCCGTGCTATAGTCGTGGCCGCTTACCAGCGCTGATGCGCCGCGGGAGCTCGACAGCGCCCGGAGCCCTCAAGTCTCGTTGAGCGTCTCGTCCGCTTATGGTTGGTCGAACGAGAGATACCGGCAGACGACGGTGGGAAACGTGTCCGACGACCTGAAGCAGGTTCGACATGAGCCGCCGAACCGCTTGCGGCGGTTGTTCTACCGCCGGGCGATTGTTGTCGCCATCGCGGGCAACGTCCTGCTGGCGGCCGCGAAGGGCCTCGTCGCGTGGCAGACCGGGAGCAGCGCTGTACTGTCCGACGCTGCCAATTCCCTGTCGGATACGTTCTACAGTCTGTTGATGGCCGTCGGACTCCACCTGGCGCAGCAGCCCGCTGATGAGACGCATCCCCAAGGACACAGCCGCTTCGAACCCCTAGTTAGTCTGCTGATCGGCCTCGCCATGGGGTTGGCCGGGTACAGCGCTATCCGCGAGGGCGTGGAACGCTTCCTCACCGGCGGCGGCAGGGTTGCCTTAGCCTGGCCCACGGCCGTCTTGCTGAGCGGCGTAGCGGTCAAGGTCGTGATGTACAGGGTGGTGATCGGATTGGGGAGGAGAGCCGAGAGTCCGGCCCTTCGTGCCAGCGCTCGTGATAACCTAGCGGACGTGCTGGCCTCTTTGGCGGCTTGGCTGGGGGTTGTCGGTTCTAACCTCTTTCACCCGCTTCTCGACCCCATAGCGGGCCTGCTCGTGGCGTTGTGGATCTTCCGCGCTATGTGGGAGATCTTCCGCGAGAATCTGGGCTATCTGACCGGCCGAGCGGCGGCACCTGAAGTGACGTCCGACATTGTCGAAGCTGCATCCACCGTGCCCGGCGTCCGGAACGTCCACCAGGTGATCGCCGACTACGTGGGTCCAGAGCTGCGTGTCGACATGCACATCGACGTGGATGGTGAGGTGACGCTCTACGAGGCGCACGCCATCGCGGAGAGGGTAGCGGAGAGGGTCGAAGGCCTATCGGCCGTCGATCTAGCCTTCGTTCACGTCGAGCCGGCCGACCAATAAGCTTGGCGGGAAGCTCGGCTCTCCCGCTTGTCGCCGCCAGCCAGCGCGGCGGCCCGCCCCCACGCGCTGTGTCATCCCTGGGGCTCTCTGCTTCCCATCAGCCGAATCTGTTCCGCCAGAGCCTGAGGGGTGAGAGCACTCTTGTGCATCAGGGTCTCGATATGCTGGTTGAGCTGCTTCCGTTCCTCGCTGGTGACGCTCTTGACTGTGAGCACGATGACGGGTATGTCCGCCGTTCTTTCGTCGCTCTTCAGTTCGTCCAGGACCTCGAAACCACTCATACCGGGCATCATCAGATCGAGCAGTATGCCGTCCGGTTGTAAGCGGCGTGCCCTGGCCAACCCTTCCTCTCCATCGTAAGCTGGCACCAGGGTGCACGCTTCATCGCGAAGCAGCGCTTCGAGCAGGACGATCAGTTGGGCGTCGTCATCGATCACCAGGATCCTGGGCTGACCGAGGGCCTGCTCCAACTCAGGGAGCCGACTCAGGACCGTGTGCAGAGCGTCGCGGTCCACGGGTTTGACCAGATAGTCTGCGGCGCCCAGACTGAGAGCCAACTCACTGTTCCGCAGGGCGGAGATGACGAGTACAGGGATGTCTCTCGTCTCTGGATCTGATTTCAACTTCTGCAGGGTCTCCCAGCCGTCCTCTCCCGGGAGCATGACATCGAGGGTGATCAAGGCCGGGCGGAGGCTGCGGGCCTGCTCCAGCACGCCCTGACCCTCGTAGTGCTGGATGGGGTTGTAGCCCTCCCGTCGCAGGTAGAGAGATAGGAGGTTGCTGAACTGGCGGTCGTCCTCGACGATGAGGACCTTCCGGTTCAGCTCCGCCGTTGTCAAGGCGTCTTCCGCATCCTGCGTCTCCGGCGTGGGCCCATTGAGAGGGAGCAGGAAGGAGAAGGTCGTTCCTTCCCCATACGTGCTTTCCAGCCAGATGGTGCCCCCGTGCATCTCGATCAGACGTTTGCTGATCGTCAGGCCCAGCCCAGTGCCCTCTACCTCTCGCGTTGCCGTGCCATCGGCCTGCCGGAATTCCTCGAAGATGAGCTCCTGATCTTCGGGCTTTATGCCTACCCCCGTGTCGTCAACCGAGAACAGCACTGTGGCCGAATCGGCCATGCGGCATGACAGCGTGATCTCGTTTCCCGTCGGCGTGAACTTGTGGGCGTTGCTGAGCAGATTAAGCAGCACCTGCCGGACCCGAACGCGGTCCGCGTTCAGAGGCGGTAAGCCTTCCGCCACCTCAATCGTCAGTATCTGCGATTTCTCCTCGATCATCGGCGCAACGGTCTTCCGCACGTTCTGGATCAACTCTTCTACCTCGAAGGTCTCCAGAGAAAGCTCCATGCGTCCCGCTTCAATCTTGGAGAGATCGAGGATATCGTTGATCAGCGCCATCAGGTGCTCGCCGCTGGCGTAGATGTTCTCGACGCATTCCTTGCGCTCTGGCGGCATCTCGCCCAGCAGACCATCGATCAACACCTCGGAGAAGCCGATCACCGAGTTGAGCGGCGTGCGGAGCTCGTGGCTCATGTTGGCCAGGAACTGGCTCTTCAGGCGGTCAAGTTCCTTGAGACGGGCGTTGGCGTGCTCCAGTGCCTCGGCCCGCTGCTGAAGCTCGACCCTGGCGCCCTCCACCTCCTCGAAGAGGCGGGCCCGCTCAATCAGCATGGCGAGATTGCTTGCCAGGGTGCTCAAGAGGCGCTGATCGTCGACCGTGAAGGCACCGATCTCCGGGCTTTCGACGTTCAGCGTCCCCAGTAGGCGGCTGCCGGTGCTCAGCGGCACACAGAGCTCGGATCGCGTGCCGGGGTTCGCGCCATAGTATCGGGGGTCCTGCCGCACGTCGGAGACTAGAACGGGCTCTCCGTGCTGAGCCACCCAGCCTGTGAGCCCTTCTCCCAGGGCCAGGTCCAGTCCTTCCACCTGGTCAACGGGGAACCCCGAGCTGGCCATCATGTGGAGCGTCTCGTTCTCCTCGTCGATGAGCTGGAGAGCGACATGGGTGCCCTTCCATTCGGCCGTCAGGGCTTCCGCCGCGGCCTGGAGCGTCTCCTGCAGGTGTGAGCTCGACGCGGCCGCCAGGCTGACATCGTGCAGCATCTGCAGATCCTTCATCCTGGAGCGGGTCTCCGTCAGCAGCTCGGCATTCTGATAGGCGATGGCGATCTGATCAGCAACTACCTCCAGGGCTATCTGGTCGTTTGCGTTGAATGCGTTGATCCTACTGGACTCGACCTCTAGGACGCCGATCACCAGCCCCCCGATCTTGATCGGCACCGAAAGCGACGAAGGAGACAACCAGTCATCGACGCGGTATGCGACGGTGCTCTTCTTTGCATCGGTAATGCGCAGCGTCTCTCCCGTCTCGGCTGCTCTGCCTATCGCCCCCTGGCCCATCCCTTGGCGGTAGCCGTCGGGAATGATCTCCCAGAAATCATCCGTCGCCGCAGCGGGGTAGAGGTTCTGCTGCGTCTCATCTACCAGGAAGACCGCGGCCAGTCGGTAGCCGAATTGCTCCTGGATAAGATTGACCACCACGTCCAGAAGTGAAGCTGAATCCGTGACGGCGGCAGCGTGCCGGGCCACGTCCGCGGCCCCGGCCAGTTGATTCGCCCGCCGCTGGGACTCCTCGATGAGTCGCGCGTTCTCCAGGGCCGCGGCAGCCTGGCTGGCGAAGGCCATAACCAGGTCGACGTCCCGCTCTGTGAAATCCCGTTGATCCGGACGGTTGATGGCCGTCATCGTCCCCAGCGGCTTATCTCGATAGAGGAGCGGGACTACGATGATGGAGCCGCAGTTCGTTGCCTCTCGACGCTCCCGCACGCGAGCGCTCTCTCTGGGATCGGGTTCGCCCTTGGGGGAGAGGGCCGGTTCCATTTCGCGCAGCACCCATCCGCTCAACCCTTCCCAGAGCTCTTCGAAGGGCGTAAGGACCGCCTTCTCGGCACCGGGCCCGCCCTTGACGAAGTTCGTCACCTCTCGACGCTTGGAGTCGAAGGTAATGACTGTGGCTCGATCGGCCGGCAGTGCTTCGATCAAGCCGTCGACCACCGTCTGCAGCAGGTCGGATAGGTGCTCCTGGGCAATTAGGGATCGGCTCGTCCGGTAGAGAACGCTCGTCTCTTTCAGGGCTTCCTGAGTCTGGTCGAACAGCCGCGCGTTCTCCACTGCGATGGCGGTTTGATGGATCAGCGTCTGTCCTGTGGCAATCTCCCCCTCGGTAAACTCCCGAGAAACCGTGCTGTCCCAGACGTAAGCGAAGCCGAGCGTATGATCGCGGGTCACGATCGGCAGCAACAGCACGGCCTTTGCTTGTCGCTCTCCCAGTTTCGCTCGCGTGGTCGGGTCCAGATCGAGGTCCGTTACTTGTCTGCTCAGCGGCTTGTTGGCACGCAGTGCCTGCGCTGTGTCGGGAGCGCTCTTCCACTCCTCTCTCCTCTCGGGTCCTATCCTCTGCTCTGCTTCCGTGGCCTCGGTGGATCGGTAGCTAGCGGCCAGTCTGGCGACATCGCTCGCTTCGTTGATGGTGTAGATTTCAGCGCTGGTGGCGTTGAGCATCTCGCATAGACTGCGGGCCACGTAGGGGAGGACCTGATCAACGTCCAGGGTCGAGGATATGGCGGAGGTCACCCCCTGAAGGACGGTGACCTCCTGCAGCTGGGATCGGGTCTGCTCATAGAGGCGGGAGTTCTCCATAGCCAGCGCCGTCTGGTGGGCAAAGGCGGAGATCAGCCGCTGGGTCTCCCTATCATAGAATCCCGCCGTGCGAGAACCGATGGTGAGAGCTCCCACCACGCGATCTCGCGCCACGAGCGGCGCAGCCAGCCCGGATGCCATACCGTCGAAGCTTCGCTCGAAGTGTCCTGTTCCGTTCCCGTCACCGTCGGAGAGGAGGAGAGCCCGTTTCTCTTCGACCAAGTCCCGGATCAGAGGGCGATCCTGCAGGGGAACCCTCTGATCGTGATGAGCGCCGTTCGGGCCCCGAGACTTGACCACCTGCGCCCACTCGTCGTCAATGAGTATCACGCTCGCTGCGTCGTAGGAGACCAGTTTCTCGAGCTGGTCGAGAATGCGTTCCAGCAACACGCCGAAACGGAGGGTTGTGCTCAGGATCTCAGCAGTCTCCAGGAGCGTGCGGAGCTGAAGGTTCTGTTGCCGCAGCACCTCCTGGTCCTCGACAGACTTCCTCTGTCTTCTCAAGCTCTGCACCCGACCGCTCAGGACACCGATCAGCGCCGTCGCTGCCCATCCCAAGACGCCTCCCAGATTCAGGATCTCCCCGCTCGATCCTCCTGCGAGGTTGAGGAGCATCAAGCTTGCAGGAAAGGCGAGGAAGCTGCTCAAGGCCCCACCGATGGTACCGAAGCTCCAGGATGCGGCGAGGATTGGCACAACGGAAAGGACGGTCGCCGCAACCCCTGCCAGGCGATACAACGGCACGAACGCTAACGCATACAACACGCCCGACGCAGCTAGTGGGACGGCCCATCTCCGGTCGATTGTCTCGAGTCGCTTGCTCATAGAGGTCTCCGTCATTGTTGTCCCGCTTCTCGATGACCTGCTCCCCAGGCGAACCGTGCTCGCCTCGGTACTCAGCCTCCACTGCCCGGCGGTCGGTCCAGGGAGGGGGCTTCGCTATCGTACACGCTTCGACTACAGTAACCGGTTCAGCTCCGCGCGCAGGCTCTCAGCGGCTTCGGGAGAGAGACGGACGTCTGCACCGGCTGCCGCCACAGGGGCTGTCTCGTCTCCATCCCCGATCAGCAGCAGAGTGATCTCCTTGGAGGACCTGCTGAGCCACCGGCAAAGACCGACCGGGTCTGAAGACGCTCTCACGTCAATGACCGCAGCGTCGGGCTTCGAACGTACAGCTTCCGCGCCTGCCAGGTAGTCGTTGGGGGTCACCGCGATATCAAACCTGCCGCCGTCGCTCAGCGTCTCGATCAGGTTCACGATCTGGGGGTCCCGGCTCAGGACGAGCAGCCTCGGCGGTGTTGGTTCCTTCAACTCTGCGTCCACGGGCATGCCGTGAGCCTTCAGAAACGATACCAGATCGGACTCTAGAATCCGGTAGTGCCCGCCCGGTGTGGTGTAGCACTCCAGCTTTCCGTCTTTAATCCAGTTGATGATGGTCGCCTGCGAGACGTGGCAGTACTCAGCAACTTGTCCGGTGGTGAACGGTCGATTGCTAGACATTCGCTCTACTCCCCTCGTCCCAGGGTGCCCGAGCCCGTTCCATCCAGAGCAACCTGGATCCATGTGAGATGGATTCACCAAGATTTTGGAATATTATAAGAATTCAGCGAATTCGGGTCAATGAGAAGAAGGTACCAGTGTCCGTCATCTCACGTCTTTTCGGCCGCTGCCTGGCGCGGCGGCGACAAATGGGGTATAATCGATACGAACTGACGTTCTAATCGCGCTGCGAAAGGGCTCGCGCGCGTGCGGATCATGCCATATCGAGAGCCGAACACGGACGTGTAGAGATCTATGCCTGAGTTCACCCTGGATTCGCAGTATCAACCTACCGGCGATCAACCGCAGGCCATTTCGTCGTTGGTCGAGGGGATCCGCGACGGGCACAAGCACCAGACGCTGCTCGGAGCGACAGGTACCGGGAAGACCTACGTTGTCTCGCAGGTCATCGAGCAGGTCCAGAAACCCACGCTCGTGATCGCGCACAACAAGACCCTGGCTGCCCAGCTCTATTCTGAGTTCAGCGACTTCTTCCCCCAGAACGCCGTAGAGTACTTCGTCTCGTACTACGACTACTACCAGCCAGAGGCCTACGTGCCGAAGCACGATCTCTACATCGAGAAGGATGCTGACATCAACGAGGAGATTGACAGGCTGCGCCTGGCCGCCACCACCGCTCTCTTCTCGCGCCGCGACGTGATCATCGTTGCCTCCGTCTCGTGCATCTATGCCATTGGGGATCCGCAGGAGTGGGGCCGCGTCGTCCTCGAGCTGGAGCGCGGAGGACGCCATCGCCGGGATACGCTCCTGCGTCACCTGGTGAGCATCTACTACGAGCGGAACGACGTATCCTTGACGCGGGGGAACTTCCGGGTGCGAGGGGATACGCTCGAGATCATGCCCGCCTACGGCGAGACCGCCTATCGCATCAGTTTCTGGGGTGACGAGATCGAGCGCATCACCGAGGTCGATCCTCTGACAGGAGAGGTTCTCGCGGACCTGAACGAGCTGAAGATCTTCCCGGCGAAGCACTTCATCACGCCAGAGGAGAAGCGGGAGAAGGCCCTTGCCGACATCGAGAGCGAGCTGCAGGAGCAGCTGGCTCGGCTGAAGGCCGACGGTAAGCTGCTTGAGGCCCAGCGGCTGGAACAGCGCACGCGCTATGACCTGGAGATGATCCGCGAGATCGGATACTGCTCGGGCATCGAGAACTACTCCCGTCACTTGCAGCAGCGTCCTCCAGGGTCGCCGCCGTGGACCCTGATGGACTACTTCCCGGCCGACTATATGCTCGTCGTGGATGAGTCGCATATGACGGTTCCCCAGGTGCGCGGCATGTTCCACGGCGACCGAAGTCGGAAGCAGACGTTGGTTGATTTCGGTTTCCGTCTCCCGTCGGCCCTGGACAACCGGCCGCTGGACTTCGAGGAGTTCGAGAGCCGGATCAACCAGGCGATCTACACGTCGGCCACCCCCGGCCCCTATGAGCTGGAGGAGAGCGCCCAGGTCGTCGAGCAGATCATCCGGCCCACGGGTGTTGTCGACCCCCAGGTGATCGTCAGGCCCGCGCAGGGACAGGTCGACGATCTCGTGGGTCGAATCAACGAGCGGTTGGATCGCGGTGAGCGCGTCCTGGTAACCACACTGACGAAGCGGATGGCCGAGGATCTTTCGGACTACCTGCGTGAGCTTGAGATCAACGTCCACTATCTTCACAGCGAGATCCAGACCATAGAGCGTGTTGAGATTCTGCGCGATCTCCGGTTGGGGGCCTACGACGTCGTCGTCGGCGTCAACCTGCTGCGTGAGGGGCTGGACCTACCGGAGGTCAGCCTGGTGGCCATCCTGGACGCGGACAAGGAGGGCTTTCTCCGTTCGGATACGGCTCTCATCCAGACGATAGGTCGGGCGGCGCGGCACATCAACGGCACCGCGGTCCTCTATGCGGATGAAATCACGGACTCCATGGCACGGGCCCTTGATGAGACCGAACGACGCCGCGAGGTGCAGATGGCGTATAATCTGGAGCACGGTATTGAGCCAGCTTCTATCGTCAAGGAGGTCCGGGACCTGACCGACCGCGTGCGGCGGCAGGCGGCCCCCGATGAGGAGGCTGATCTCAGCCTGGCTCAACTGCCCAAGGATGAGCTGGCCCGTATGATTCGGGAGCTGAAGAAGCAGATGGAGCACGCCGCTGACGAGCTCTCATTCGAAAAGGCTGCGCTGCTCCGGGACCGCATCTTCGAGTTGCGCGAGGTGCTGAACGAGAAGGAAGCTGCCGACGTCCCAGCCTGGGAGCGAGAGAGGAGACGGGCCAGGCTAGGGGTGAAGGACTAGGCCGGTCGATCGTTCGCAGCGGGCAGGCAGGATCGTTTTGGTTCTCCCCTCGCTGTGTCGGCTCTGCGGCCTCACTATGTCGCGCTTCGTCGACGAGCCCACCCGGGGTAAGCCGGTAGGACGGCGCACTGGACCGGCCTCACCGGGCGCTCAACATAGGTTCTATTCCCCTAATGCCGTGCCCATTTGCTAATCCTGGCGAGTTGATATACGATTGTCCAGAACTGATGAGATGACGAAGGAGAAGGAGTTGTGAGTAGCCTTTCTATTGTCCTACCCGCCTACAACGAGGAGGAGAACGTCGAACAAGCTGTGGAACACGTATCCGAGGTGGCTCAGACCTTGGAACGTGACTACGAGATCCTCCTGGTCAACGATGGCAGCTCGGACCGGACGGGAGAGATAGGTCGTGACCTGGAGGACCGTGTCCCCCGCTTCCGGCTGGTCGAACACTATCCCAATCGAGGCTACGGTGGGGCGTTGAAGGCGGGATTTGATGCGGCTACTAAGGACCTCATCGCCTTCTACCCGGCCGATGCTCAGTTCGACTTTGGAGAGGTCACCCGTCTTCTGAAGCCGGTTGAGAGAGAGAATGCGGATATCGTCTGCGGTTATCGGGTCGACCGCCAGGACAATTTCGTCCGCCGCCTCAACGGTTGGGGCTGGAACATGGTGGTCCGCCTTCTCTTCGGCTACTTGTGCCGGGACATCGACTGCGGCTTCAAGCTGTTCCGGCGTGAGGTTCTTGATCACGTCAACATCGTCTCCGACGGCGCTATGATCGACACTGAGTTCCTGGCGAAGGCGAAGGCGCGAGGTTTCCGCATCGCCGAGGCTCCGCTCACGCATCTTCCCCGCGAGGCCGGTGAGGCGACCGGCGCCAATCTGCCCGTGATCATCAAGGCCTTTCGAGACCTGATTCGTTTTCGTCTGCGGCTCAGTCGAGAGCTGCGAGAGGAAGATCAATGAAGTTGCGCTGCCACCGCTGCCAGCAGGATTGGCCCTTCGACGCTGCGCGATATCGCTGTTCCTGTGGTGGTGTGCTGGCCGTGGTGGGTGGTCCTTCGTTTGAGCTGACCCGTCTGGATGAGAAAGTCCATACCCTCTGGCGCTACCGGGAGGCTCTACCTTTGCCCGACGATGCCTCACCGGTTACGCTGGGTGAGGGGTGGACGCCGTTGAGTGACGTCGACTGGAACGGCCGCCCGATCAAGGTCAAGGCCGAATCGCTCAATCCAACGGGCTCCTTCAAGGACCGAGGCGCCGCCTTGCTGGTGACGGCCCTGGCAGCCGCTGGCGTGCGCGACGTGGTCGAGGATTCGTCGGGCAACGCGGGGGCGGCGCTATCCGCCTACGCCGCTCGGGCAGGGCTGGAAGCCACGGTCTACGTCCCAGCTCATGCCTCTTCGGTTAAGAAGGCCCAGATCGCGGTCTACGGCGCCGAGGTCGTCTCGGTGCCGGGCACGCGGACGGACACCGCCCAGGCCGTGCTTGAGGCCGTTGAGGCCGGTGCGACGTACGCCAGTCATGCCTACAGCCCGCTGTACGCACACGGCATGAAGACTGTCGCCTACGAGCTTTGGGAGCAGCTTGATGGCCGGGCCCCGGGCAGCGTAGTGGTTCCAGTGGGTCACGGAGGCCTCCTGCTCGGCCTCGATCTCGGCTTCCACGAGCTGTTGTCCGCCGGGCTCATCACCCGTCGACCGCGGCTCTTCGGCGTCCAAGCCCAGGCCTGCGCGCCGCTGGCGCGCGCCTGGGAACACGGGGCGGCCGAGGTGGAGCCCGTCGAAGAGGGCGACACGGTGGCCGGCGGCGTCCGTATCGCGGCTCCTCCCTGGGGTCCCGAGGTGCTCGACGCCGTCCGACGCAGCGGCGGTGCTATCGTCGCTGTCTCCGACGAGGACGCTATGGTTGCTCAGCAGGCGCTCGCCCGGCGAGGTTTCTACGTCGAACCGACGTCGGCACTCGCCCTGGCTGCTCTCCGCCGGTTGTTCGGTGCCGCGGACACGGATCCCGCGATGCCGACTGTCGTCGTTCTTACCGGGAGTGGATTCAAGAGTCCCTCCCACTGAGCTGTTCTGCTCCTTCGTGCAATCGCACGTCTCAATCCAAAGCAATAGCCCTCCGGCAGGTCTCGGGAGCTTGCAGACCAAAGTCCAAGGCGTCATTTCCTATGATAGACTCCCAGCGGATGGTAGAGCGCTTCATGGTCCGTCACGGGCTTAGGCACGATGCTGCTACTCACACACTAGACCTTGTGTCCGAGGTGGGGGAGCTGGCCAAGCTTCTCTTGGAGGCTGGTGATTACGGTCGCGCGCCGGTCGATAGAGAGGCCGATTTTTCGGACGAGCTCGGCGACGTCTTCTACAGCCTGCTAACATTGGCCTCGGTCCTGGACGTTGATGCAGGAGACGCTCTGCATGGAGCGCTTCGGAAGTACGAGGGACGGCTCAGAGAGCATGGGAGGCCGAGTTCGTCATGACGGGTCAACCTCAATCGTTGAAGGCTGCTGTGGATCAGCTTCAAACGGAGTTGGGATATCGCTTTCGAAACCCCGCGTTGCTCCGCCGTGCATTGACCCACCCCTCTTATGTCAACGAGCATCCGGAGGAGGAGATAAGGCACAACCAGCGTCTTGAGTTCCTGGGCGACGCGGTGATCGATTTCATAGCCGCTGCCTGGGTCTACCAACGGTATGCTGACTTCGCCGAGGGTCGGATGACGCGCCTGCGGGCCGCTCTCGTCCGCACGGAGACACTGGCAGATCTGGCTCGCGGCCTTGGTATCGGCGAGGCGCTGCGGCTCGGACACGGTGAAGAGGAGGCCGGCGGGCGGGAGAGGGATCCCAATCTGTGCGATGCATTCGAGGCTGTGGCGGGCGCCGTCTACCTGGATGGGGGGATGGAGGCAGTCAGAGAGCTCGTCGAACCCCTTCTCGGTCCCCTGGCAAGGACAACCCTGGACCGGGCAGCGGATCAAGATCCCAAGAGCCTCTTGCAGGAGTGGAGCCAGGCTGAGCGCAAGGTAACCCCTCGTTACCGGATCGTGGCGGAGAGGGGACCGGATCACGCCAAGACGTTTGAAGCACAGGTGCTGCTGGGCGACCAGGTGGTCGGTTACGGCTCGGGTCGCAGTAAGCAGGCGGCGGAACAGGACGCAGCGGAGGCTGCTCTGCAGGTGCTCGTCCAGTCCAGCTGAGGGACCAGGACCTGGCCAGAGGCCGCTCTAAACGCATCGTATGGTTGGCATCCATACCTGAGACGGGCACCAAGTGGTCAACCCACAAAGCCTCGGACTGCTATCGCAAAGCAGTCTAACATGTGCCACAAAGAGTATCTAACATGCGCCACAAAAAGTATCTAACATGCGCCACAAGTTGGGTCTTGACATAGGCATGATTGTGTAATACAATGGCCTATGTTACTCCCCCGTGGGCGCCTGTCGAGGACGCATCAAGACTGTGAGAAGGAGGGGACACCATGCCTCCCATTTCCGGCGAGTCTGAGCTCGGTCCGTACAGTGTTCTTCACGTTCTACCAGAACTCCGTCAGGATGGCCTCGGCGAGGCTTGGCTGGCGGAGTTTCCCGAGAAAGAGCAACAAGTAACGCTTAACATCCTCCGAGTTCCCCACCAGGACATAAGCAGGGAGGATGAGCAGGCCTACGGCGTCTTCAGGCACGAGGTAGAGGTGCTTAGGAGATTGCGACATCCTCACATCGTCAGGATTTATCCCTTGCCTCCAAAAGCGCTCTCCGTCCAGGACGAGGACTATCTCTCCGAGGCTGAGAGGGATGGAGAGAGTTGGTGGTACTGGGCTATGGAGCACCTGGAAGGAGGTTCTCTGAAGGCCCGGATGGAGCGGGGCAGGCTGACCGTGGAGGAAGCCGCGGAGGTCATCTACCAGGTTGGTTCCGCGTTGGATTATATCCACTCGAAGAACATCGTTCACTTGAACATCCAGCCTGAGAGTGTGTTCTTCCGCTACTCGCTGGATGGACTGGACCCCGAGGTTGAGCTGGTGCTGACGAGTTTCGGTGGCGCTGCGCGCGCGGATGAGCCTCTGTTTGGCGAACAGCGGAATAACCTCTCCTCTCGCGTCTATATGGCTCCAGAACGCATCAGGCCGAAGGCCGGCTATCAGTCCATTGATAACCGAGCCGTCGATGTCTATTCCCTCGGCGTTCTGTTCTATCGACTGCTTGCGGGGAAACTCCCTTTCTCCGGCAGCGAGGAGGATGTAGAGAGAGCGATCCTGGCCGCTGAGCCCAACCCCCTCGTCCGTTTCGATGTGCCGGCAGCGGTTGAGGCCCTCATCTTCCAGGCCATGCGGAAGAACCCCGAGGACAGGCCGACCACTGAAGCGTTCTTGACCGCGCTCGACAAGAGTGTGCCGCCGCCGCGGAAGGTTCGCACGGGAGCGGAGATTCCCGCTGTCACCACGAGAGCCGTTCCGTCCGAGGAGGTCGTCGCTGAGAGGGAGAGGAGACGCGAGGAGCCATCGGGCTCGTTCTTCAAGAGGTTGCGGAATCGTCTCTTCGGTGGGGCTCCTTCCAAGCCTAAGCTTCTGGTGCCTGAGGATGAGGCGGTGCTCGATGGACGCGTGATTTTCGCTTGGGACTGGAACGGAGAGCTGAAGAAAGACCAGGCCTTTGAGCTTCGCATGTGGAAAGAGGATCAGAGTCACGATAGGGTCGGAGAGCTTCAGACGGAGCCCGAGCTGGAGATCGACCTGGACACGGTCGTGCCTGAGCTGCCCGGGGAGGAAGCCGAATGCCTCTGGACTGTGGCCGTGGTGCGCACCAGTCCTTATGGCTCTCTGAGTGAAGAGGCAGATGCGCGATCCTTCCGATACGGCGAAGAGGGGGAAGAACCGTCCGGGTTGGAAGGTGAGCGCCGGTCGGAAGAACGCAGGGTTGAGATGGGAGCGATTAAGGGGCCTGAAAACGATTAAACAGATGACAATGGATGATAAAATCTCTTCCGAACAGTCTCGGAGAGAGGTACTGTGTGAACGGGTCGCTGCCGGGCGATCTATCCTCTTCGTTGGCTATGATATCTCAAGGGCGGGACTTGACCGCTCAGATCTCGCCCTCCAAATGATGAACGACTCCATGCCGATGTCGGGCATCGGCGAATCGAGGGAAGCCCAGCATCATTCAGGCCCCACGGACTCGCATAGGATCTTGGTGGTCGACGACGACCCGGAGCTCCAGACCCTGCTGCGCAGGCTGATCAGAGGGCTGGGATACGATGTCACGATTGCCCACGGCGGTCAGCAAGCTATGGATCTGCTGGAGACCAGCCCGTTCGAGGTGGCCGTTGTCGATCTGCGGCTCCCCGGTCCCGATGGGCTGGAGGTGATGCGTCAGATCAGGGATCGGCAGCTCGACCTAGACGTCGTCATCTTGACGGCCTATGCCTCCGTAGACAGCGCCGTTGAAGCTCTGAGGTATGGGGCCTACGACTACATCACGAAGCCCTTCAACATAGATGATGTCCGAGCTACCATTCGGCGCGTGATGAGGAAGAGACAGCTGGAGAAGGACTTGTCGTCTGCCCGTTCTCTTTCGCGCGTCACGTTTCCGATGGCAGCACAGGTCTATGAACTGAAGCACGGTCGTCCGGCTCTTGAGTCCTTGATAGCTCACAATGTGGAGGAGAAAGCTGTGCTCCCGGAGAGCTATCGCTTTGTTGCTGATCTTCCTTTTCGCTTGATCATCTCATTGAACTACGACTCGTTATTGGAAGGAACGCTCTGTCGGGATGGCGTTGAGTGTCAGACGGTCTTCAACTCACACCAGCTCCAACGGTGTCGTCGTGGCGAACTCCGGATCGTCAAGCCTTACGGGTCCGTCCAAGACGGCCACTCGATGGTCATCACGGAAGAGGATCAGTTGGACTTCCTTTCCCGATGGCCTAGTATGTTGGATACCATGGGGCTCGGGTTGCCTGGCAGAACGCTGCTTCTTGTCGGGTGCGATCTGATGGATCGAGACTTCCGCCGCCTCTACCGCGATATTGCGCCTCGTCTTGCCGCCCCAGCCTATGTGATCCAGAGGGGCTTGCCGGACGCCTTGAAGGACTACTGGGCTGATCAGCAGCTCCAGGTGATTGACGATGACCTAACTGGGGTCTTGGAGAAAGCAGCTGCGATGGCCGAGGCCAAGAAGGCCCAGTTGGCACCGGTCGAATCCTTCGAGTCTTTGGAGCTGGAGACCGCACCCTGGACCGAAGCGGGTCCGGTCCGGAGTATCAACCAGGACTGCGTGGAGGTTGTGATCCCGCCGGAACCCCAGCGGACTCAGCGCGGCAGCTTGTTCCTGGTGGCCGACGGGATGGGAGGCTATGAGGGTGGAGAGGTGGCGAGCCAGCTGACCTCCGACGTGGTCGTGGAGGAGTACTATACGCTCAACGGAACGCCCGGGGAGGGACTCACGCTGGCCATCAGATCGGCCAACCAAGCTGTCTCCCAGGAGGCTGAGCGTAATCCCGTCTGGCGGGGGATGGGTACGACGGTGGTGGCCGCAGTGGTCCACGGGAGCAACTTGTACGTGGCCAATGTTGGTGACAGCCGAGCCTACATGGTGCGCAGGGGCCTCATTGAGCAGATCACGTGGGACCATTCCTTTGTGGCAGAAGAGGTCCGTAAGGGAACCATGACCGTGGAGCAGGCCCGAGATCACCCTCAGAGGAATCTGCTGACGCGTGCCCTGGGAGCCAGCGGTGGGATTGACGTGGACCTCTTTGAAAGAGATCTGAGAAGAGGTGATGTCATTGTCCTGTGCTCCGACGGCTTGACGGAGTACGTCACCGACAGGGAGATTCAGGAGGAGGTCCGGACGAGCCCCCCGCGTTCTGCCGTGAAGCGATTGGCCAAATTCGCCAGCAGACGGGGCGGATCGGATAATATCAGTATCGTTGTCGTCAAGGTTAGCTGAGGGATAAAGGAGTTCTCGCTATGTTCAGGAGATCTTGGAGCATCGCCGCAAGCCTGATTGTCTGTTTGACCTGGGTCCTGGTCGGACCGACGCTCTCCGTTCAGTCTCAGACGAACGTCGATGAAGTGATCATCACAGATGTCACGGCCGAATCCAGGTCGGGGGACCATCCCTTGGTGAAGGCTTATCTCTCCGTGTTGGATGACCAGAACCAGCACGTGTCAGGCCTGCGGCGGAGTGACTTTGCTGTGAAGGAGTTCACCGAGTCAGTCTCCGACATCTCCCTCGACACGGAGAGGCAGGGCGTGGCGGTCGAGTTCCTCGTCGACGTCAGTGGGAGTATGGAGGCCCAGGGCCAGTTCGGCACCAAGTTGGAGGATGTGCAGCAGGCCGTGGGGCAGGCCACCGGGCGCATGGTAACAGAAGACCAGGCCGGTGTCTTCACGTTCTCCAAGATAGTTGAGGAGAAGCAGCCCCTCGGTTCGGCGAGGGACGTCATCGTCCCTACCTTCGAGGTGCCGACCGACCCGGAGCTGCAGTATACCTGCATTTATGACGCTGCTTGGCGAGCGGTCGAGGACTTGACGAGCAAAGACGTCGAACAAGATCCGCAGCTAGCGCGTATGAAGAAGGCCATCTTCGTTTTCTCCGATGGTCAGGACAGCGGGCTGGCCCAGTGCAACTACGAGGTTACCGACGTCAAGAAACTGCTCTTGGCACGAGACCCCAGCGGTAAGATCTCCGTCTATGCTATCGGCGTTGGTCCAGAGCAGGGAGACAACTTCCGGGATCTCCAGAACTTAGCCCGCATCACGGAAGGGCAGTTCATCCACTACTACGGCGAGGGCGCTCAGGCGGGATTGGGCGCGGCCTACGACGGTTTCCTCACCCAGGGCGAGCAGTACCTTCTCAGCTACGGCACCCAGGCCTGCGCTGACCAGGTCACGCTTCAGATCGGCGTCGGGGGCGCCACGGATGACGTGGAGGTCAGCGTGCCGCCCACAGCCCCCGTGATCTCTCTTAATGCTCCAGCCGAGGAGCAACCTTTTTCCAACGAAGTGCCGCTGCAGCCGGACATCGTCCTGGAGCAGTGTCCCATTCGGGAGGTCACCTTCTACGTTAATGGTCAGAAGATGGAGACGATGGCTGCTCCCTTCGAATGGATTTGGGACACTACCACCTATCCAGACACCCACGGTGCTAACCCTTCCGAGCAAGGGGTGATCGAGGACATATCGATACGCGCGGAGGCTGTTGATCAGAAGGGGCTTACGGGAGAGGATACACTCTCCGGTGTGAGCATCAAGATCGATAACCCTACCGTTGAGCTTACGAAGGTGGAGAATCCTCACGGATCAACCGGAAGAGAAGACATTCTGGTAACCCAAAACCAAGTTGAGCGTCACGGGAGGTGGGGAGATCGCGATAAGTGCAACGAGATCGAGCCTACAGAGCTTACGATCGGCTTCAACGTGAACCACTCCAGTGGAGAGCGGAGGGAGCAGCGGGTCGATTTCATCGTCGACGGGGAGGTTATCGACTCCCTCAGTCGACCTCCCGCCCAGTATGATCTGGATATCTCGTCATGGGGTTGCAATCCTCTACAACCCGGAGAGCACCACGAGGGCGAGCACAAGCTAACCGTGGTCGTCCAGGACGATCTCGGGCTGACTGCGGAGACTGAGACGTGGATAAGAAGTGACACCTACGTCAAGAGCTTCTGGCAGATGATCGGCGACGCGCTGAAGAACCAGCTCAGCAACTGGCTGCCTATCTCCCTGGCGGTCCTGGGCATTGCCCTGGGTGTCTACGTCTGGCGAGTAGGCGGTACGCGTCAGGCCATCGATCAGATGGCTGTAGGTGTCCGGAAGGTGACCGAGTTCCTCGGTGTGGTCAGTAAGGGAACGCGCATCGTCTTGGTGGAGGAAGAGAAGGATGTTAGACCGTACGCTCTCCGGGATGTCACAAATCTCGGCCGCGATGAGACGAGGGCGGATATCGCCTTCGACAACCCGGCGGTGTCACGCGTGCACGCCGCCTTGGTCAAGGAAGATGAGGACTTCATCATCTACGACCAGGGTAGCAAGAACGGAACCTGGGTGAACGGGCGAAGGTTGCCCTTCAAGGGACACGCAGTGCTAGAGACCGGCGATATGATTGAACTGGGCCGGGGTGGGGTAGAGCTTCGTTTCGAGCGGGAAGCGAAAGCGGAGGACAATGGTGGACGCAACAGCTAGGAGGGGTGAGACGAAAGTATCGCCCAAGGAGGTCATGCTATGTTAGATATCAGAGCAGGCAGTAGGATTGGGCCCTATAAGGTCATAACGCCTCTGGAGGAATCCGCCAGAGGGGGAATGTCCACCTTGTTCCTGGCCCAATTGGCACAGGTAGACAGCAAGCAGCTTCTGCTCCTGAAGGTCGTTCCCATTGAGGAGGGAGGCGGCGAGGGCGGCGGAATCATGGCGCTCAATGCCCTGCGGAAGGAGATAGAGCTGCTGCAGAGGCTCCGACACCCGGGCATCGTCAAGGTCTACCCGATACCCGCTCGAAACGGCAGGAGAGAGTACTACATCTCTCGGGCCAGCAACGTGCCGGGTAAGCCGTGGTTCTGCGCCATGGAGTACCTGGAAGGTGGATCACTGGAATCTCGGCTGCAGGAGGGGACGGTGATCCCCACCGAGGAGGCCGTGGAGATCGCCTATCAGATTGGTACGGCCCTCGACTATATGCATGCCAAGGGGTTCGTCCACTGGGACGTGAAGCCCGATAACATCCTCTTCCGAGAGGCCCCCACCGGGAATGGCGAGGTCGAAGCGGTGCTCACCGACTTCGGCATCGCACGGAGCACCCACGAGCCGGCCGCTGTGACGGGGAGCATACCCTATATGTCCCCGGAGCGGCTGCGGGTCCACCTGGGAGAGATCCCCACCGACCAGGTGATGGATCAGCGTCCGGCCGACGTCTATGCGCTGGGCGTGGTGCTGTACGAGATGCTGGCGGGTAGTCTGCCGTACGCGGCGGAGACGAACGAGCAGTTGAAGCCGTCCATTCTGCACGACTCCCCCATCCCCCTGAGCGACTTCAACTACGAGGTGCCCCCGGTCCTGGAGAGCGTCATCTTCCGGGCGCTGGAGAAGGACCCCGCCCAGAGGCCCAACATCGAGGAGATGGTGACGCTGATGGACAAGGCGGTGCCGGCACCGCGGGTGGTCTCGCAGGAGCTGATGGCAGCGGGGGCAGGGGAGGCGGCGGGAGAAGCGATGGGCGCTGTTGAGCCCTGGGTGCGCCGTCGTCGCCCGCGAGAGGAAGAGGCAGCGCCGAAGCCGGAACCCCGGCCGTCGATGATGGACCGCTTGGGACAGCTCGC
>Ga0207797_1000863_pt1 | contig 22716 bp, 19 predicted proteins | sample PRCRCaboRojoPR_6_FD_187275 | JGI IMG/M metagenome (GOLD analysis project Ga0207797, IMG submission 187275) | Marine sediment microbial community from Cabo Rojo, Puerto Rico - PR CR 10% Liquid 1 (SPAdes) | ecosystem: Environmental > Aquatic > Marine > Coastal > Sediment | place: Cabo Rojo, Puerto...
GCCCCGGCGATTACCATCCGGAACAGGAGTACAGCACCTTCCCTCTCCTTGATCAAGGAGAGGGAAAGAGGGTGAGGTTGGCCGGAGGATAGGCCGGAGCTGCGGTGGTATGAGACATCCAGGTTGGATATGAGGCGTGGAGCGGGGTGCGGTCTGGGGCGATGGTCACAAGCAGGTGTGAGATCATCTCGCATATTCTTTTGAATGAGTGAGAGGGGAAAAAGAGTGAATCTTATAAGGAGGAAATTCAAGTGTCCCGGGTTTATAACAGGAAAAAGCTAGAAGCATGCCGCCGTCAGTTGCGTCGTGATCAGACCGAAGCGGAGAAGGTGCTGTGGGAACGGTTGCGAAACCGGGCCCTTCTGGGCGTGAAATTCCGGCGACAGTATTCGGTGGAGAATTATGTCATCGATTTTTATGCACCGGCACTCAAACTGGCGGTAGAGGTGGACGGAGGTATTCACGAGGGGAAAGATCAGCAGGAGTATGACCAGCTCCGGACATATTTTCTCAAGGGGTACGGAATCAGCATATTGCGGATTTCCAATCAATGCATTTTGCGGGAGACTGACCGGGCTGTCGAGCGAATTGCTGCAATGATTCGGGCGTCACAACCGCCGGGGATCTGACTGGATCTTAAGGCCGGATCAGGAGTACACGAACTGACCTCACCCCAACCCCCTCTCCTGAAACCAGGAGAGGGGCCCGGGTTGGGGGAGTGTTTATCGGGGAGTAGCCTCTGTCTTCCCCTGAGAGCAACCCGGCTACTGGGTATGGGTAGTTTCGGTGCTCACTGGTGTTCTTGACGCTCCGCTTCTGGCACCGGGATAAGCCCCTGCCCCGGCGATTACAATCCGGAACAGGAGTACAGCACCTTCCCTCTCCTTGATCAAGGAGAGGGAAAGAGGGTGAGGTTGGCCGGAGGATAGGCCGGAGCTGCGGTATACTAATGCGGGTGTCCCGGTGAAGCCTGACCTCACCCCAACCCCCTCTCCTGAAACCAGGAGAGTGGAATTGCAATAAAAAAATGGACACCTCAAGAAGCTAGGCGGCGTTTTTCTGTAACTGATGCACATAATCTGCTGGGCTCCGATATCCGAGTGTCGAGTGGAGGCGCTGGCGGTTATAGAAGATTTCGATATAATCAAACAGACTCTGCTGGGCTTGCCGTGCGGCTGGATACCGTTCATGGTAGAGCAGTTCGGTTTTCAGGGTTTTCCAGAAACTCTCGGCGACGGCATTATCATAACAGTTGCCAGTCCCACTCATGCTCTGGACCATCTGGTACTGGCGGAGGTGGCGCCGAAAGTCGGCGGCCGCATACTGGACGCCCCGATCGGAATGAAACACCAGGCCGGGTACGGGGCGTTCCCGCTGCCACGCCTGGTGGAGGGCAGCCAGGGTGGTGGCCTCGGTCGTCATTGCGGGACTGAGCGTCCAGCCGACCACCTTCCGATGGCAGAGATCCAAGATGACGGTGAGGTACTGCCACCCGGCCTGCGTTTTGACGTACGTGATATCGGAGACCCAGACCCGATTGGGGCGAGCGACGGTAAACTGCTGCTGCAGCCGGTTCGGAGCCACCGGCAGCGTCGTATCGCGGATCGTGGTCCGGCGGAACGCCCGCTGGGTCGTCGCCCGCAGCCCCTCTCGGTGCATGAGCCGCGCCACCCGGGGGCGACTGACGCGATAGCCTCGGGCCTGCAAGACGGCGGTGATGCGCGGACTGCCATAGACGCCCCGGGCCTCGTGGTAAATGCGATGGATCAGGTGGATGAGCTGCCGGGTGGTCTGCGCCCGCGGACTCGCGGGGCGCGTCCGCCACGCGTAATAGCCGCTCCGACTGACGCCTAATACCTGGCACATTTTCTGGACCCCGAAAGTGGAGCGGTAGCGATCGATGAACGCATAAATCATTCGGGGCGTTGGGAGAAAATGGCCAACGCTTTTTTTAGGATGTCTCGCTCGGTCTCTATCGCAACCAGCTGCCGCTGGAGCTGGCGTACTTGCTCCGCGGCCGGATCGGCCAGATGGCCGGAGCCGGGAAAAGCCTCGGCGGGCTGCCGCCGGAACTCACTCCGCCAGCGGTAGAGTAACTCCGGCCGGATGCCCAGATCCCGGGCAATCTCCACCGCGGTCTTGTCGCTCTGGAACGAGAGTTCCACGGCGTCTCGTTTGAACTGGGCAGTGAAGTGCCGTCGTGTCTTTGGTGTCTGCATTGTCCAACCTCCTTAAAAGGAATATAGCTCTTTTTGGGGTGTCCACCAAAACATAGCAACTCCTATGACTCATTCATCAATAATCAGTCATCATTTACTTCATCCTTTATCCTTCATCCTTAATACTTACCTATATACCCCAATCTTCCTCACTTACCGGTCCTTCAGTTTCGACTGAAACTTCTCCCGGAACTTGGCCACTTTCGGATCGATAATCACCTGACAGTATCCGGCATTCGGGTTCTTTTCATAATATTCCTGATGATATTCTTCCGCGCGATAAAAAGCATCAAAGGGTGTCACTTCGGTTACAATGTCTCCATCCCAGATCCCCTTCTCCTTAAATTTCCGGATCACTTCCTGCGTTGTCTCCTTTTGCTCCGAAGTATGGTAGAAAACCGCGGAACGATATTGCGGTCCCACATCGGGTCCCTGACGATTCAGCTGAGTGGGGTCATGGATAGTAAAGAAAACCTGCAACAGTTCGCGATAGGAGATGACATCCGGCTCGTAAGCGATCTGCACAGCTTCGGCATGCCCGGTATTCCCCGTGCTCACCTGTTTGTATGTCGGATTTTCCACCGATCCGCCAGAATACCCGACCTGAACGTCTCTTACCCCCTGCAATTCCTCAAATATCGGTTCAAGACACCAGAAACAGCCTCCTGCCAGTGTTGCTGTTTCCGTTTCCTCCCGCGCAGTGGGATCTTCGGCATTACCGGAAAGATTGGTACCCATAACTAGTCCTCCACATGTGAATGCAATGATCAGTATATACAGTGGTTTCTTCATAGTTTGTCCCAAACGTAATTGTGTTGATCTCAGTTTACACCTAATCACCTCGATTTACAATGCATAGAAAAATAGCAGGTGCCGACCGGATGATCAACTTACAGACTCTATAGGCTCCACCGCGTGCCGTCTCTCAACTACCACAACAAATCCTCTTATTCCACCAGCAATTAACCGTTAGGTTCAGTCCGCACTGTGTAGGTCTAAGTGGCTGAAATGCGCCACTTTAATTTTTTAAGTGGCGCATTTCAGCCACTTTTTAGTGAATTTACCGGTGATTCCCACTCCACAGTGTCAAGCATAATGTATTATTTATCAATGCTTTACGTTTCAATGTTACAAATGTATGATTTTTCGGTATGGAAATTGCAATTCTCTTAACGGAGAACAAATTGTGGTTCCCCATTTTCTCTCCATCCCCACCACGGAACCACACTCTAAAGCAGGGTCATGTCCCCCTTTCACTTGGTCCCCCAGACATGACCCTGCTTTGTTAGTGATCCTTAATATATGCCTCTCGCCATTTCCGTACTGAATTGATGAGATATATCCGCTCGGCATTTTCCACATCTTTCCGTACTAATGTGTGCTCCCGGATTCTACCATGATCAAGCAGCCAGGCCCGGAATGTTCCTGCGAGTAGCCCACAATCCACCGGAGGTGTCAGGAATTGACCCTCTTTCCGGATCACCAGATTGGCTATGGTGGTTTCCGTCACCTCCCCTGCAACATTCCATAGAATCACATCATCGCACTCCGGTTGCTCGGATCGGAATCTGTCATACATCTCCCGATAGGTAGTCTTGTGATAAAGAAATGGATTCTCCCGGTCTACCGGTTCAGAGGCAAATCCGAGCAGTATGGGCCCTGTCTCCGACGGTTCCGGCAATGGCGCAGACGCTTCACAGATGATCTCTCCGTTTTGATCTGCCAGCACCCGAACTTTCCTCTCTCCGGACTCCAACTCGTTATGAAGGGCAATTAATCTGCCACGTACCCTGGCAATATCAAGTGGAATATCGAAATATTCTGCCGAATCGCTGAGCCGTCTCAGGTGATACTCCAATAGAAAATATCCATCCCCGGGATTCCAGAGAATGGATTCAAGGAGAGAGAACTCCGGTCGGTGCTCCGTCAGAAACCTGGCTTTCACCAGGCACTCGGTGTATTCCCGTTCCGGCTCCGAATCCCAGACAATGCCACCGCCTGTTCCATACTCCGCTGTCTGTGTCTCGGTATCTATCAGTACTGTTCGTATAGCTACATTAAATTGAGCCGTCCGGTCCGGAGCAAGGTATCCGATGGAACCGGTATAAATCCGCCGGGGAGATTGTTCTAACCCGGCAATAATCTGCATTGTGCGTGGTTTGGGAGCCCCCGTAACCGAAGCACACGGGAACAACGCCTGCAGAATCTCACCAACTGAGGCTTCAGTTTGCGCAGCAATTGTGGAGATCATCTGCCAGAGAGTTGGGTACCGCTCAACCTCAAACAATGCCCTGACATTGACACTCCCGGTTTGCGCAATGCGCCCGAGGTCATTCCGGATCATATCAACAATCATTACATTTTCCGCCTGCTCCTTATCCGATGCACGGAGCTGACGCATCCGTTCCCGGTCCTCTTCAAGTGTCTTTCCCCGGGCCATGGTCCCCTTCATGGGTTTGGTGAGAATCTGATTCCCCTGAAGGGTGAAAAAAAGCTCCGGAGAGGCAGAGCACACCGCATATCTGCCCAGATCAAGGAATGCCGCATAATTCGTGGGCTGAGCTGAAGAGAGATCGCGGAACAGACCAACCGGACTGCCTGAAAACGAACACCGCTGGCGGAAACTATAATTCACCTGGTATGTATCACCTTCGCGGAGATAACTTCTGATCCGACGGAAAGCCTCCAGATATGAATCACGACTAATATTCGGTTTCCACTCACCGGTCGAATACGAGGCGGATACATCTGATGCCAGCTGACTATGTGATCGGGGGGCACTGTACAAACCAAACCACAACAAAGGGAATTCCGTCTTGTCAGAGTGAACCTCAAGAGCTTCATCAAATGCCGGGGCTGCTTCGTAACTGAGAAACCCTGCACCATACAACCTCTCTTCCTGCACCAGCGATTCTATCTTGTCCAGTGAGGGCAGGACCTCCCCAGGCCGGGAGGTCTGTACAACTTCAACGGGCTCTCTGAACTCCAGCCACTGATCCGTTATGCTGTCTCGGAGGATTATCATATGTGGAATATACGAATTATACAGAAGACTACGAATACGACACCGGGAATGGAGTTGAAAGGTATGGGGTATAGGGTATAAAAGAAAAGACCGTGGTATATAAGTAGATAGGTATAGAGGGTAATGATGACCGTCGGGCTTCAATACAAATCGCCCCGGGATTTAGTCGGAATCGGAAGAGGAGACCGTGTAGCAATCCCGGAGTGGTTATACCTGGCGACGGATTTTCAAAATAAAACAACTAACAGTCCTTAAAGCACTGCCATCGGTAGAAGCCTAAGTTGTGAAATCCCTGTTCACGATAGTTACGCCTCTACTTCCTCTCCCTGTTTTCCACGAATGACATTAATCAGGCTGCCTTCCAGAATCATCCGCACTTGCCGGTCGGTCATGGCATGTTCGGCTGTGATCTGCTTACCGGTGGTCCGGTTCTCCACCGGAACCTGACTACCCTGCCGGATCACTTCCCTGACATTCGGAATCACCAGGACATCATCCTGGCCGATCTTGTCATAATCTTCCGGACGGGAGAAGGTTAATGGCAATATTCCGAAATTCACAAGATTCTGCCAGTGGATGCGGGCGTAGCTCTTTGCCAGCACCGCACGAAGTCCGAGATACCGGGGTGCCAGTGCGGCATGTTCCCGACTGGAACCCTGACCGTAGTTCTCACCACCGACTATCAACGATCCGTCTTCCTGATATTCCATAGCCCGGTCGTAGTAGGTTTCATCCACCTGGGAGTATACAAATTTGCTTATCTCCGGGATATTACTGCGATAAGGCAGAATCCGGGACCCGGCAGGCATGATCTCGTCAGTGGATACATCATCACCAACCTTCAGGAGTACCGGACCCTCCAGTGTCTCCGGCAGCGGATCAAAATCGGGCAGCGGTTTAACATTCGGTCCCTTTTCAACCTTCACCTGCGCCCCGTCATCAGCGGGACTGACCAGCATCTCGGTATTGATACTGATCTCTTCCGCTTCCTCGAAATGCGGATATTCCATATCCAGCGTCCGCGGATCGGTGATTTCTCCGGTCAGTGCAGAGGCCGCTGCGGTTTCCGGACTGCAGAGGTACACGGCATCCTCTTTGGTCCCGGAACGTCCGGGGAAATTCCGCGGAACGGTCCGGAGGCTGATCCGGCCCGTAGCCGGAGCCTGCCCCATGCCAATACATCCGTTGCATCCCGCCTGGTGAATCCGGGCACCCGACCGTACCAGCTTCCCGAGATAACTGCCGCTGATTAAATTCTCCAGAATCTGTCTCGAGGTGGGATTCACATCAAAGGAAACCCGGTCATGCACCTGTTTCCCGTCCACAATCAGGCCTGCAATTGCAAAGTCCCGGAATCCGGGATTGGCTGAAGAACCGACGTACGACTGATAAATCTCCTGGCCGGCCACCTCGCGAACCGGCACCACGTTGCCGGGGCTGCTGGGCAGCGCGATCAACGGTTCCAGCTCGGAGAGATTAATCTCCTCGTGCGCATCGTAAGCCGCATCACTGTCCGCGACCAACTCCCTCCACGCATCTTCTCGCTGCTGCTGGCGGAGAAACCGCCGGACAGCGTCATCGCTGGGAAATACTGTGCTCGTTGCACCCAATTCGGTCCCCATATTGGCAATCACATGACGATCCATAGCGGTGAGACTCTCCAACCCCGGACCATAATACTCAATAACTCTCCCGACACCGCCGTCTACATCATGCCGCCTGAGCATCTCCAGAATTACATCTTTGGCACTCACCCAATCTGGCAGTTCGCCGGTGAGCTTCACCCCCCAGACTTCGGGCATTTTAACATAGAACGGTTCGGCGGCCATTGCCAGGGCCACTTCGAGTCCACCGGCACCAATAGCAAGCATCCCCAGTGATCCCGCTGCAGGAGTGTGACTATCGGATCCCAACAAGGTTTTCCCGGGGATCCCAAAGCGCTCCATGTGCACCGGATGGCTCACACCATTACCCGGACGGCTGAAATGCAACCCGTATTTCTTGCAGGCACTCCGGAGAAACAGGTGATCATCCGGATTCTTATAGTCTTCCTGAATCAGATTATGATCTACATACTGCGCAGACAGTTCGGTCTTTACTCTCGGGATTCCCATGGATTCGAACTCCAGCATCACCATGGTCCCGGTGGCATCCTGAGTCAGCGTCTGGTCTATTTTCAGTCCGATCTCTTCGCCGGGGATCATCTCCCCTTCTACCAGATGATCTTCAATAATTTTCCAGGTTATGTTTTTACCCATAATACACCTCACTCCTCTTATTTCGTACATCTGTTGTTGTCAGATGGAATAAATGTACGAACCTGTGGAGAAAAATTCAGGGAGAAGTCCCCGGGATGAACAGGAGGAATTGACGAGTAACCCGCGGTACATGTGAAGCTCCCGCCGGTTGACTTCTCAGCGCCAATGAACCTTCGCAAGTTTATCGGCAACCGGACGCAATTCCCGGAGCAGGTTCAGGTAAGTGCCAATCCCGTCCCGAATTTCGGACATCTTAATGTATTCATCTGCGGTATGAGATCGCTCCGACTCCCCGGGACCGATCTTGACCGACGGTATATCCAGGAGCCCCTGGTCTGACGAGGTAGGTGAAACAAATGTCGTGATACCGGCGTTGTCCGCTGCCTGAAACAGCGGATGACCATCCGGCAGTCTTGAGGCGGTTAACTCGGTGGTAACGGGGATGACCTCACTGTGAAGATGCTTCCTGATAATTTCCAGTACTTCGTCATTCCGGTAGGTGTCGGGTACCCGTACATCGAGCGTAAATTTACAGGAGTCCGGGATAACGTTATGTTGAGTACCGGCTGAAATCATGGTCACTGTCATCTTAACATCCCCAAGTACACCAGAAGATTCGGGGAACTGATAAGACCGAACCCACTGAATATCATCCAGAGCCATTTCGATCGCGTTTTCCCCTTCATTTCTGGCGGCATGCCCGGATCGTCCCGCAGCCCGGCATTCCAGCACCAGGGCTCCGCGTTCCGCAATGCCCATGCGCATACCCGACGGCTCGCCCACAATTGCCAGATCTATCTTCCCGAATTCAGACACAACCGAACTGATGCCATGCTCCCCGGAAATCTCTTCCTCGGCCGTGAGAGCCAGCACAAGATTGTAGGGTAATAATTGCTCACCCTGCAGAGATAAAAACACGGCGATCAGTGAGACCAGGGGACCACCGGCATCGTTGCTTCCCAATCCGTACAGCCTGTCGTTCTCCCTGACCGGCGTGAACGGATCATGCTCCCAGCCTTCGTTCGGCCGGACGGTATCGTGGTGGGAATTCAGCAATATCGTTGGCTTGTCCGGGGAGAAGTTCTCTGAAAACGCCCAGAGATTATTGTAGTGTCTGTTCACGCTGATGTTTCGGTCACTGAGGAAGGATTGGATCCGGTCTGCTACTGCTGATTCCTCCTCACTGAATGAAGGGATACCGATCAGGTCTTCCAATAACCCTATTGCATCATCTGCCAGTGTTTCAATGGGAGACGACATAATTTTCCCGTACTATCCCTGCGTTATTCGCTTTGATTCCAGGACTCATCTGCGATGAGACGTGTACCGATTGCATCTCCGTTGGCCGTATTAAAAGCGGCTGACAGGCGGCTTGGATGACAAATTGTGACGCCCTCCACACCGGCTTTGAGTGCACGGAATCCGTTATCCAGCTTCGGCACCATACCGCTGTGAATTGCGCCTTTCTCCTGTAATTTCCGGAAACCGGCAGCCGAAAGCTGCTCAATAACGGAAATCTCATCATTTTCCGTCAGCAGTACTCCCTCTTCCTCAAAACAGAAAAACAATTGTACTCTGTACTGTGAGGCCAGCGATTCCGAGAGGGCGGCAGCAATGGTATCGGCATTGGTATTCAGGAGCTGTCCCTTTCCGTCGTGAGTGAGCGATGCAATAACCGGAACCAGATTCATCCGGAGCATGGATTCAAGGTATTCGGAGTTCACAGTAGTGATATCTCCCACATATCCATAATCGATTTCACCGGCCGGGCGTCGTTTGGCACGAATCAGGTCCGCGTCAGCCCCACTCACACCGATGGCATTACACCCAAACCTCTGCAGAGTGGCAACGGCTCGTTTATTCACCAGTCCGCCGTAAGTCATGATCACCACTCTGAGCATATCTTCATCCGTAATGCGGCGCCCCTCTACCAACGCAACCGGTATTTCAAGCGAACGGGCTACTTCGGAGGCGATCCTTCCTCCCCCATGCACCAGAACCTTCCTGGACTCAATCGCTGCAAAATCCCGGAGAAATTCCTCGAATGTGGACTCATCGCTGATAATGCCGCCACCGACTTTCGCGATCAGAATCTGTTCCATTGCCATTGCCCTCTTACCTCTCAGATTGACGCGCTTATGCTATTTCGTCCACCGCCTGAGCCAAATGCTTCACAAAGTACTCCACCGTATCCCGGTCCAGCGTTAAGGGAGGCATAAGCCGGAGTGTTTGTGGTTGCGAGGAAGATCCGGTGAAAACGTGATGTTTTTTCACCAGATGTGTCCTGAGCTCTGCACAATCAAACCCGAACTGCATCCCGATCATCAATCCTTTTCCCCTGACGGTTTCCAGTGGCATGGTCAGTGCCTGAACTTGCTGGAACAAATACTCACCGGAATCCCTGGCCCGTGCCAGAAGATCCTCTTTCTGAAGAATCTCCAGTACAGCAATTCCGGCCGCACAGGCAAGATGATTACCTCCGAAGGTAGTCCCCAGCATTCCGGGAACCGGTGTAATATCCGGAGTGATTAACACACCCGCCAGCGGGAAACCGTTCCCCATCCCCTTCCCCGTGGTGATGATATCAGCCTCCACATCATAATGCTGGTGAGCGAAAAATTCACCGGTCCGTCCATATCCTGACTGAATCTCATCACAGATTAGCAGCGCGCCGTAGCGATTGCACAGATCTCTGAGCGTCCGGAGAAATTCCGGATCCGGTTCCCGGATTCCGGCAATTCCCTGAATGCCCTCAATCAACACCGCTGCGATTTCATGTCCCTCGAACGTCTGTTTCACCGGTTCGATCTCATTGAATGGCAATATTATCGCGTTGGCTGTTTCATTGATTGGCGCGCGGATATCGGGATGATCGGTCAGGGCAACGGCTGCGGATGTCCGTCCGTGAAACCCCCCGGTAAAACTGATAACATTTTTCCGTCCGGTGTGGAATGATGCAAGTTTCAACGCGTTTTCATTTGCTTCCGCCCCGGAATTGCAGAGAAACAATTGATACTCCTGATATCCGGACAGCCGCCCCAACTTATCTGCCAGCTCCTTCTGAAGCGAATTCTCCACTGCATTGGAATAGAATCCCAGCTTTTCCGTCTGTTCCCGGATTCTTGCTCTGTAGTGAGGATGGGAATGCCCGATACTGATGACCGCGTGTCCGCCGTACATATCAAGATATTTCCGGCCCTGGCGATCCCAGAGATAGAGGCCCTCGCCCCGCACTGGCTCAACCGCGAACCGGGAATAGACCTCGAATGGTTCCATAACAGTACTCCGTTAATACACTGCCGGCTTTAATTGCAGTCCGGTGGTTTCCTCCAGACCGCAGAGCAGATTCATGTTCTGCACCGCCTGACCGGACGCACCTTTCAGTAAATTATCGATCACGCTGATCACCATCAGGTTGTCACCGTGTTTTTCGAGGTACAACAGAGCCTTATTGGTGTTTACCACCTGCTTAACATCGGGATTGGAACCGGCGAGGTGCACGAATGGATGATCATCGTAATACCCGGCGTAGAGTGCTTCCGCCTGATTTTCAGACAGGTTGCTTTTCAGATGCATGGCCGCAAGGATTCCCCGCGTAAAGCCGCCACGGAACGGGATGAAATTCAATGTACCATTGTACTCAGGGTCCAGCCGTTTCAGATTATGCTGAATTTCGTCCAGGTGTTGATGAGTGAACGGTTTATACACCGAAATATTTCCGCTGCGCCAGCTGAAATGAGTCGTGTCTCTCGGTGTGCGTCCGGCCCCGGTGGAACCGGTAACGGCACTGATTTGTATTTCACCATTCACCAGTTTCTCCTTTACCAGTGGCAGCAACCCCAATTCAATCGCTGTAGCAAAACAGCCGGGATTCGCAACGTGGTCAGCCTTGCGGATCACATCCCGCTGCAATTCCGGTAATCCGTAAACAAACGAGCGCTCTCCGGTATACTCAGTCCTGAAATCCCTGCTTAAATCAATGATGCGGACTTCTTCCGGAATGTCACGTTCCTCAAGATACGTGATCGATTCACCGTGCGGCAGGCAGAGGAATAGCAGGTCGATTTCACTCCGCCCATCTCTGGAGAACTGCATAGATATCTCCCCTTCGAGATCCCGGTGCACTGACGTAATGGGATCTCCCCCCTTGCTTCGGCTGTGGACGAAGGCTATCTCGGTTTCGGGATGAGTCAACAACAACCGGATAAGTTCACCGGCCGCATATCCGGTCCCTCCGGCAATACCGGCTCGTATCATTGGAATGTCCTCTGTTTCATCATTTACTCTCCCTCATTCTCTTCCGGATCATAGAGCATTCCGGTACAGAGGCAGTTCATCCGGTTATTGGAATTCAGGATTTCATAATTGGGGCAACTGGCACAGCCATCCCAGAAATCGTCATCTCTGGTGAGCTCCCCAAATGTTACCGGCCGGTACCCAATTTCGGAATTGATCTTCATGACGGCTTTGCTGGTGGTAATCCCAAACACCTTGGCATCGGGATACCGGACCCGGCTGTATCGGAATACTTTCTCTTTTATCCGGCGGGCCAACCCGTTCCGTCTGAATTCCGGGACGACGATTAATCCGGAGTTCGCCACATATTTCCCGTGCGTCCAGGTTTCAATATAGCAGAAACCGGCCAGCCGGCCATCATGGTGCAGGGCTATAACTCCTTTGTTCTCTGCCATTTTCCGGATGATGTACTCCGGTGGACGGTCTGCAATTCCAATCCCGCGTTTATTCGCAGACTGATGGTACAGACGGCTCAGCTGTTCCGCATATTGGGTATGCGTATCATTTACAATTTCTATATAAAAGGTTCTGGTTTCCTGTTGCTCTTGAATCAGGGTTTCCATCTTTTCGCTCCTCTGTAATCTTTGCTGCCACTCACATCACGACGAAACACATGTGAGTGGGAAAGGAACATAGTTTCAGACGGTGATGAATACAATATACGACGATGTGATTGAAAGAATAGAAATTTTAGGCCCGGAAGGGCCGTGGTGGGATAGCCTGTGGTGTTAAAGTACCGGAAACCGTAAAAACCTGATTCAGAAAAATCCGGTTATCATTCTGATATGTTTGTTTCGGCATCATGTGAAAACAAGGTTATGAAACTGGCTAATGAATGTCAACCGCTTTTATTGCATCTGATGGATACTCTTCCGGTTATCGCAGCGAAGGTTCCATTTTCCGGAAATCCTCCAGTGCCTGGCCATACGCGGTATCAATAATTTCGTCACCCCGATGAAAATCGTAAACACTGATTTGGGTTGTATCAGGGGTTATCAATAGTTCCGGGCGTTCCAGCTGCAATTGGTAGCTGGCCATTTTGGAGATAGCAATCCCTACTGTCTGCGCCAAAACCATCATAAACCCCAGATCTTTCTCCGGCGTTCGGGACGGTTTGTCTTCCGTTCTGTCCCGCCGGAGTATCTGTGACAATGAAAGTCCACCAGATTGTTCCGCTTCCCGAAGGCGCTTTTCCACTTTTTCCTGCCGGGCCCAGGTCCGGGTTTTCTCCAGTACATTTACGGCAATCACATAATCCGCTCCCATTTCCCGCACCGTCCGCACAGGGACTGGGCTGACCAGTCCCCCATCAACAAGGATATGTCCGTTAATTTCTATCGGAGAAAAGATCAGCGGAATAGAGATACTCGCCCGGATTGCCCGCAGAAGGTCTCCCTCTTTGATTGTAATCAGATCTCCGGTTTCAAGATCGGTGGTCTCCAATGCCAAGGGGATTTTCAATTCGGAGAAATCCCGGACAGTAAGGTTTTCGCGCAGCAATTCCATTACATTATCGCCATTCACCAGTCCGGCCCGCGAAAGTGACGGCAGAAAGAGACGGAGCATTGATCGCCAGCTAAACTTTCTGGCAACTTCCTCAAGTTCCTCAGCCGAACGGGTTGCAGCGTAAACGGCTCCAACCAGTGCTCCCATGCTGCTGCCGGAGATATAACTGATCTCAATCTCGGATTCCACCAGCGCCTTAATCACCCCGATATGAGCAAGCCCGCGGGCACCACCGCTGCCAAGTGCTAATCCTATTTTGGGGTGATCGTTCATGGCATTGACTGCTCCGGTTGTACAATAGCCTCAGTGCTGTCATCAATTACAGTATCGGTAAACAGCCAGCCTTCTTCAGTCAACCGCCATCCGTCAGAATGTGTTTCAATCCAATTCGGGTTCTCTCGCTCCAGGGATTCGAAATACTCCTCCAGTTTCCGGGGAAATTCTTCATTGAACATCTGTTCCCATTCCCGGCGGTTTACCCCGCTTGCTGTTCGCAGCCGGGTTAACAGATACTCCTGGCGCTGATCTCCGGCATCCAGATACTCCCGCTCTTCCACAGGTGATTCCCCGGCCTGCATCCGCCGGAAATACTCTCCCAGATCACGGACATTCCACCAGCGGGAACCCCCATCATATGAATGGGCTGATGGACCGTAGGAATAATAGTGCCGGCCGTTCCAGTACCCCTGGTTATGCCGGCTCTCGCAGCCGGCTTTCCCAAAGTTAGACACCTCGTAGTGTCGGTATCCGGCCCCGGCCAGCCGATTGCAGATCCGACGGAACATTTCCGCACTCCGGCTGTCGGGACTCATCTGCACCGAACCCTCCTGCACAGCCTTGTACAGTGGTGTACCGGATTCAACCGTGAGACTGTAGATGGAAACATGTTCGGCATTCAGAGCAATCATTTTCCGGAGATCATCCTCAAGTTGCGCAACGGTTTGACCGGGCAGGTGATAGATCAAATCGACACTTACATTTCCGAAACCAGCTTCTCTGGCTTTCTTAACTGCGGGGACATTTGCACTGGCATCATGGAAGCGTCCCAGAAATTGTAATTTGCCGTCATCAAAGGATTGCAGACCAAAGCTAATGCGATTTACGCCGGCCTCCTTAAATGCATGCAACCGCTGTCGATCCAGCGCTCCGGGATTGGCCTCAAGGGTGATTTCAGCGGTATCCGCAATGGGCAAATGCCTCGATATGGTTTCCAGAATACTGCTGACCTGCCGCCCGGTGAGCATTGACGGGGTTCCACCCCCGAGATAGATCGTTTTCACTTCCGAGTATTCATCTTTTGGCGGTGGAGAGGTGAGAAACTCCTCCAGGAGCATGTCTGTGAAAAGCGGGATTTGGGCTTCCCGGTCAACTACCGAATAAAAATCGCAATGGATACACTTCACCCGGCAGAACGGGATGTGGAAATAGAGACTAACCGGCTGTTTGTCTGCTGAGTTTGTCGATGTATTATATTCCAAGTGTTATCAGAAATCCATGCGTTTAATCAACGACCAGTCCGATCCGATCCCAGCGGATTTTATCCACCAGCCTGTACATGGGCACCTGTTTATCCCAGGAAAAATAGGTAATCAATCCCTGCCCAAGAACATTGTCAAAAGGTACAGGTCCCCAATATCGGCTGTCCCAGCTGTTATCCCGGTTATCCCCCATTACGAAATAATAATTCTGTTCCACCGTGTATGATTCCACCTGCTTCCCGTCTACGAAAAACCGGCCGTTCCGATAATTGAACTCGTGCCCATCCTGCACAACCAAATACCGGATGAGGGCATTATTGTCCTCTCCGAAAACATAGGTATCACCCTCTGCAGGCACGTGAAACGGCCCGTAATTGTCTTTATTTCCATATCCCGGCGGGAAAATATTCGGTTCCTGCCACTTGCCGGGATGGGTATCCTGTGAGGTGTACTTCACCTCCTGTGGATTGTCAAAGCGTGTCCCGTCCACATAGACGGTTTTATCCCGCACCTCTATCGTCTGTCCGGGACCGGCAACAAGGCGCTTAATATAGTTCACCCGATCATCCAGAGGATACTGGAAAATGATAACATCCCCGGATTCAGGTTTGTCGAAGGGGGGTGTTCTCCAGTGCGGGATATGGAATCCGACGTGGGTAAACGGGATACCGAGCCAATCCGGAGTGCGGATCCCGTAGATAAATTTGTTGCCGAGAATGAAGTCCCCGACTTTGATCGTGTTCTCCATCGACCCGGTGGGAACCTGATATGCTTCGATAATCGTGGACCTCACAAACAGGGCAATGATAACAATCAATAAGATCGATTTAAATTCACGCCAGATCCGATCCTTGGTTGAAGGTCGTTCCGGTGTGGACTGCGACTGATCCGCTTCAGCCGGCGTCCGCTTCTTCTCATTTCTCTCTGTCACAGGAAATCCTTTCCAATTAATAATTGCAACGCACTCATAAACGACTCACGAGTTCGAGAGTTCCACAGCTCGTAGAATAGCCCGGGCCGTCAACTGTGCGGCGAGATGCCCGATACCATTCACCTCACCGGATTTTTCTCCCAGGGAAAGTGCCACTGAGAGATCCCCGTCGAACATGGTATGTGCAGGGGAAATAACCCGCGCTAGTCCATCCTGTGTCATCTGGGCCACTTTAATACACTGTTCCTTTGACAGTTGCGCATCCGTGGCAACTGCCACTAGCGTTGTATTCGAACGCCAGAGATCTTCCGGCCGGCGGTACAGTAAACTCTTCCCGATCGCCTCTCCACCTATTACCCACGTATTCTCCCAGGGATTAAATACTCCGCCGAACGCATTGACCACAACCAGAACTCCAACGGTAACTCCATCAGGTGTTTCCCCTGACAGACTTGCCACCCCGCCCTTTCCGGTTTCAGCTGGACCGAACATATTCCCCACAGTTGTTCCCGTTCCGACCCCGACCAACCCTTCCATTACTTCCCCATCAGCGGCGGAAGCTGCGGCATGGTAGGCCATGGTCGAATCCGGAACGGCCGAATCGTCATCCGGGGTAATATCGTATACAACAGCTCCCGGTACAATCGGGATTTTTCTGGGACCGGTATCATACCCGTATCCCTGCTCGTCCATAAAGTCCATCACTCCTTTGACCGCAGGGAGTCCGAGCGCGCTTCCCCCGGTAAAAAACAGCCCGTTAATTCGCGGAACCAACCGTACCGGTTTCAATACCTCACTTTCGATGGTTCCCGGTGCAGAACCGCGAATATCCGCTCCTGCAACGGCACCTTTCGGAAAAAGCAAAACCGTGCAGCCGGTCTGTCCTCTGGTATCAGTAGTATGCCCGACTTTTACTCCGGAAATACTTGTTATTTGTCCCATTGCAGGATCCTCCTCCTGAACATCCAAATAGACCCGTTTGCAACGATCTGCTCATGCGCTCAATAATACCGTGGTCCGGAGAATGTAATGGCCGGCGATTGGATTTACTGGAAGGCATTCTCAAAATATCGGATGTTGGTTTCGGCGTTCCGCACATCCACTGCCGCCACATCGAACTGGCACGGATAGTCCCGGTATTCATCATGGTCAAACAGAAAAGACTCTGACGCTTCATACACACGATCCATCTTGGTATCATCAACCCATTCCTCCGGACTGCTGAAGTCCCGGGTTGAACCTGTTTTCACTTCAATGAAGCGCAGGGTACCGTTCAGCAGAACCACGATGTCCAGCTCCGCATTTTTCCCGGCCTGATAATTCCGGCTAATGAGCGTTGCACCTTTTTTCCAGAGATAGTAACAAGCGTAATCTTCGCCCCATTTTCCCAGCGCTCGCCGTTCGGAGCGGAGTTTGGGCAGATGTTCTCTCACCCCACCGAAAGTGAGCCGGTGCAAAGGAGTAGGGCCGTATTTTACGATGGATTCCATATGATCTCTGGTGGGATACCCTTTATGACTGGCAAATCCGTATTCAGGAAAGAAGGCATCCAGTTGAACCATCAGCCGGTCCCGGACTACTTTTGCAATCACTGAGGCCGCAGCGATGGAGAGACATTTGGCATCACCTTTCGGAATACAATCTGCAGGATAAATGAACCGGGGCAAATAACTGCCATCCACCAGCAGATACTCCGGCGGGGTTTCCAATGCGCCGAGAGCCTTTTTCATTGCCTGCACGGTTGCCTGGAGAATGTTAATTTTATCGATCTCGAACTGGTCCACCACCCCGACTCCATAATCCGCATCACCTGCAGTCAGTTCTTCATAAATTTTTTCCCGGCGTTCCGGAGAGAGTTGCTTACTATCCTTCAAACCCTCGGGCACCTGCTCGCCCAATACAACCGCTGCGGCAACTACCGCTCCTGCCAGCGGTCCCCGGCCCGCCTCATCCACACCGGCGATTCTGCTGTAGCCTTTTCGTTGAAGTTTCCGCTCGAACGGTTCGAAATTCATAGTGGATAAAAGTATTCAGCGGTGGTATGATACTCAAGAGGTAAATGGGATACCTTCGGTCATTAATATTCAGGTGATAATGAAAGGATTGAGGTATATGGGTAAATATTAAGGATGGAGGACAAAGGATGAAGTGAATGATAACTGATTATTGATAAATGATTAATTAAACAGAGTGAACGGTCACAGGTGCAAAGTGCATGATGTGAGATGTAAGAAGGAAACGGAGCGGGAGTTCCAGTGCTTTGTCGCCCATTTCCGGGGGTGTTATTTATCTGGGAGATCGAACGAGTGAGTGACTATGCCCATCCATGTGTCTCCGTTTGGGGTGGTATCCGTTCCATGCCGTGCGTAGCCCCGAACAGCCCTCGGCAGGAGGTTTTTTTCAGGGAGCGTGCCTCTTCAGGGGCACGCTGGAGTGCGGGGCACTCAGAAGAGCCTTGGTTCTCAAAGGAATTCCGCGCCAGCGTAATGGACGGGGTCCATGTAGCCGGGGATGGAGCCGGAGCGGAATCCCCGGCGGATTGTTTGAATGATTATCGATTCGCCGCTCCGCCGCGGCGAATTTGAAAGATGTGAGCCGTGAGAGGAGAGACGTGAGAAGAAGAAAAGGAGAAAAGTGAGACTGGCTCCTGGCTTGCGTCCGGGGTGTGAAACGGGGATCATTCACTTTATGCTGTGAGGATTAAGTCCGGGAGCGACCACTGCCCATAGAGAAAACTCTGCTCCTATCACCCTGTTTTCGCAGGGTGTCAGGGGATCCAATCATCACCCGTATGACCGTTTCAACCAGACCCTGCCAGAGTTCGGCACCCTGCCAGGGTCCCGAATGAACTCCTCCGAATTTTAACTGCCGATTTCCACCAATTGCGGGCGAAATACACTTTATAAGACACTGACTATCACTCGGTTATCGAGTCACCATCACCGGTGGGAGCAGAGAGCAGGACCCTGCCAGAGTTCGGTACCCTGCCACGGTCCCGCGACAATGACGACTGCCGACCGACGACTGCTGACTGTGGACTGCCGACTGATGAATGATAACTCCCTCACCACACACCTACCCACCTGGTTTCCGAAAGCGGACTAACATTGAATCCGCTGTCTACGGCAGATACTGCAAAGAACCAGTGACTGCCGTCTCCCCGCATTTGCAGTGAGCATCCGGTAGTATCGCCGGGAACGATTGCACGGAGTTGCCTGGGATCCGCAGTGTTAATTGGCGCGGTACGGGAAGCATAGACCAGGTAATGTCGCTCTGTCGAAGTAAGAGGTTCCCAGAATCGGGACCCGGACCAATCGAGATGAAAGGTGTCCCCGGTAACTGATACGTGCAGGCGTTCAGGGGCAGTCGGTGTCTCCCGGTTCTTCCAGGGCATGGCAGGCGGAAGTGCAGGGGTCCGGAATTGGTTTTCCCTGAGAATCCCCCAGTGCTCCTCCAGACTGGCGGCATCAAAAAACACCATTCCCGGGATACGCTGCCGGCGGAGATAACCGATCTGACCTTCCACTTCAGCCCACGAAAGTCCGTTTTCCGGGGTGTATCGATAGGATCCGATGCCCGGCAGCACCGGACGGTTTCGGGGGAGCATTTCATACCATTGACTGATGAGCCGGGTAAAGGAATGCGTGGGGTGCTCCCGTTCCCAGTATGTCATAGGAACCAGGAAATCGATCTTGCCCATTTCCATCCACCGGCGGGGATCCTGATACACTGAGCGATACGCATTCCAGCTGCCTTGGTTGTAGGCGCCAAGCACCGCAGCAGAGACCTTAACATTCGGATCAGTCTCTGTAATGGCATTGTAAGCCGTGTATACCAGTGAATTCAGTTGCTCTCTCTGCCAGCTTGCCCAGGTTAGCTGATGAGGATTTCCCGTTTCTGAATTGAACCGGGCGACACTCACAGAATCATGACTGTATCCGTATACGCGTGATTTGTCCGGATAGCGGATGTAATCGAAATGAATTCCGTCCACGGCATATCTCTCAACGATATCGACGGCAACTTGCGCGATGTAATCATGTACATCGGGGACTCCCGGCGAAAAAGAGATATAGTGGTCGGAATACGGCATAGGTTTTCCGTCGTTATCGCAGACAATCCATTCCGGATGGTCCAGAATTGCCATTCGCGGATTTGTTTCCGGAGGGGGAGAGTTTCCGCGCCATGCCGGCAGCGCATTCAGCCAGGCATGAAGTTCCAGTCCCCGGGCGTGTGCATGCCGGATAGCGAAACGCAGGGGATCCCACCCGGGATCCTCGCCTAATTTACCGGTGAGGAGCTTTCCCCAGGGTTCATATCCCGGTGTGTAATACGCATCCCCGTTTCCCCGAACCTGAAAGAAGACTATGTTGAACCGGGCGTCCGCGGCCCGGTCGATTACGGTTGCGATGTACTGCCGAATGGAATCCTGATTGTACCCTGGTGATGCTCCGCAATATTCAAACCGGTGCAACCAGACACCCCGGGCCTCTCTGAGAGGTGGATATTTGTCCCGTAATGGAGAGGAGGAGGTCAGCCATCCGGTAGCGATTCCGGTGAAACTCAGTACCAATATGATAAATAGTATCCAGTATCTCATCAGGATGAGTTATTCAGATTCCCCGTGAATTCGGTTCCCGTGATGTCAGTGCCGCAAATCTCGTGTAAATCGCCGGTAATTTAGCAGAGGTGCAGACGGAATCGAATGATTTTTTCGGTGTGATTCTATACACTTGACCGGGTGATTTAGGAATTGTGCAGATAGGAGAAGTGCTATGCGACAGGTTTGGATTACAAAAGCTGGTGCACCGGAGGTGCTGGAAGTTCGTGAAGCCCCGGACCCGGTCCCGGGTCCGGGAGAAGTGCTTATAGAGGTTCGCTCGGCCGGGATCAATTTCGCTGATATCATGGCCAGAATGGGAATGTATCAGGATGCCCCGCCATTGCCGTGTGTGGTCGGATACGAAGCAGCCGGGAGTGTCAAAGCTGTCGGAGACCATGTTTCAGGGCTTTCACCGGGATCAGACGTCATTACGATGACCCGGTTTAACGGATACAGTTCACACCTGGTTGTCCGGGAAAACCAGGTATTTCCATTACCGGAACACTGGTCGTACCATGAAGGTGCCGGATTTCCGGTCAACTATCTCACCGCCTATCAGATGCTGGTCGTCATGGGATCCATTCGTGAAGGAAACAGTGTATTAATCCATGGTGCAGGAGGTGGTGTTGGAACAGCCGCCTCTCAGATTGCCGGATTGTATCATGCAACGGTGTACGGTACCGGGTCCCGATGGAAGCACCAATATATGGAGGAAAACGGGATTGATCACCCCATCGATTACCATACCACGGATTTCGTGGAGGAAATCAAACAACTCACAGACGGTCGCGGAGTGGATATCATCCTCGATTCTCTGGGAGGGAAGCATTGGAAAAGAAGCTATAAGACACTGAGAGCCACAGGCCGGCTGGTGCTTTTCGGTGCATCTTCGCTGGCACCGGGGAAAAAGCGGTCTCTGATCCGGGCACTGAAAACGCTAATCCAAATGCCGCATATGACATTTCATCCGCTGAAATTAATTGATGCGAACAAAGCCATCGTCGGGGTGAACATTGGCCATCTCTGGCATGAAGCGGACATGGTCAGGGGCTGGATGAAACGGTTACTTGATTGGGGCGAAAAGGGGATGTTAAAACCGCAAATCGATACGGTATTTTCCTTCGACCGGGCGGCAGAAGCGCATCATTACATTCAGGATCGGAAGAATAAGGGAAAAGTATGTCTGGAACCGTGAAAACCGGGAAAAACCAGAATGAGTTATTGCCTTGCTAGACGGTCACCGTTAAATTTCCGTGAGCTGTTTGATTGACTAATCTTAAAAACGGGAGTTGAGTTATGACTTGGGTTATTGGAACACCATGTATTGCCGTTTGCGATACTGCCTGCGTTGAAGTGTGTCCCGTGGATTGCATTTATGCTCCGATGCCACTAGAGGAAATCCATAAGATCCGCGAAGAATCCGGTGTCCCTGAAGGGGAAAAAGTCCCTGAACTTGAAGGGATTATGCTCTATATCCACCCGGATGAATGCATCGATTGTGCCGCATGCGAACCTGAATGTCCCCCGGACGCTATCCGGTCCGAGGACGATACGCATCCTGAATTTGATGTTGAGGAATATCTGGAAATCAATACCCAGTTCTTCGAAGAAGGCAACGAAGCCTACAATTCGGCCGGCCTTCGATAATTCTCACAGTAAAATTATTTGAAAGCCGGTCCGGCAGGAACCGGACCGGCTATTTTTTACCTTCAATTTCTCTTCCGCCTGTTTCATGAAATCCGTATAATAGAACAGTTTAAAGCTTTTCTGCTATCCCAGAGTTGTTCCCGGCAATTCGTTCTCCGCCGGTAAATAACACAGGTAAAACATGGACTGGTACCGCCGGCGTCCACTCTTTTGGTGGATGCTCTCCTTCATTCCTGGTATTGTTACGGGCCTGAGTTCTCCGGGTAAACTCCCAGTGATTGGCGTGATTATATGTCTGCTCGGGGGCATTCTGTGGTTTCAGTATGTTCGCCGGAATTATGTGATAGTTATCGTCACACTGGTGTGTGTTTTCGGTTTGGGGCTGCTGTCCGGTAGCCGGATTCGTTATGCGTCACATCCCATACTTGCAGTGCTTGCTGATAACAAAACGCGGGTAGTCTTTACCGGAGTGGTCATCCGGATGGATTCAACCCGAACGGGAAAACACTACTGCCAGTTACAATCACAGATCCTTTATAATCATCCCATAGAAACGAGGCCCGTGCAGCTCTGGCTTCCTCCGGGGACATCCGGGATTCAACCCGGCGATACCCTTCGCTGCCTGGCCGAATTCTCCCTGTATCCCCGGGCCCGCAATCCCGGTGAATTTGATTACCGACTACACCAGAAGAAAAAAGGATTATTTTTCCAGGCGTCCGTGAATCATCCCTGGCATCTTCACGTTACGGGAGG
>Ga0207797_1000864_pt1 | contig 22702 bp, 21 predicted proteins | sample PRCRCaboRojoPR_6_FD_187275 | JGI IMG/M metagenome (GOLD analysis project Ga0207797, IMG submission 187275) | Marine sediment microbial community from Cabo Rojo, Puerto Rico - PR CR 10% Liquid 1 (SPAdes) | ecosystem: Environmental > Aquatic > Marine > Coastal > Sediment | place: Cabo Rojo, Puerto...
AGATGTAATTGATCGGTTAAGATTCCGTACCTCTTATGGTGTTACAGGTAATACTGAAATTGGACTCTATAATTCACTGGCAACCATTAGTTCAGGAACTACTTTAATTAATGGTGAACTCCAGTCAAGCAGTTCAGTAGCGCGGTTGGCCAACCCTGAGCTGGAGTGGGAAAAAACGCACCAGGCTGATGTGGGCATCGAAGTGGGTGCTTTTGACAATGCCATTTCCTTAGAAGTGGATTATTATTACAAATTAACCACAGATTTATTATTAAATCGCCCAATTCCTGCTACAACCGGTTTTACTGCAATGACCGACAATATCGGGGAAGTTCTAAACCGTGGAGTTGATGTGAAGCTTACGACCAGGAACATAAGATCTTCAGATTTCAACTGGTCTACAACGTTTACAGTGAACTATAATAAGAATACGGTGGAACAACTGGGAGCCCAGAACGAAGATATGTTCCCCGGACCCTGGTGGCTTGCCGGCAGTCAGACCATTCTTCGTGTAGGAGAGCCGGTTAATTCTTTCTGGGGATACATCAGGAAAGGTACATGGAATTCTGATGAGGCAGAAGAAGCGGCAGAGGTTAACAAGCTTCCGGGTATGAAAAAGTACTCAGATGAAAAGCATATCCTTGGAAAAGGTTTCCCTGACTATAGGGGCAGTTTTATCAACAGGTTCCAGTTAGGAAACTTTGACCTGATGGTAGATCTTCAGTTTTCCTACGGTGCTGAGATTTTGCAGCAGTTCCTACACTCTAGTGAAGACAGGCAGGGTCTGATGAACGGTTTGAAAACGCAGCTCTATAATGCATGGACGCCTGATAACCAGAATACCATGAATAATAAAATCAGGCATGCGAACTTTTCTGGTCAGGGAACCGTGCCTGACTCACACTGGGTTGTTGATGGTTCCTACCTGAGGGGCAACCTGTTTACCTTAGGTTATACCTTTAGTGATAATGCACTTCAGAATTTGGGTATTGGAAATCTTAGAGTACATGCTACGCTCGAAAATGCATTTGTCATTCACTCTGATGAATTTAAAGGATACGATCCTGAATCAAACGGTCAGTGGGATACATCAAACTTCTCACAAAATATGTTCTTTTATCAGTATCCCAAGGCAAGAACGTTTAGTATTGGGATAAATGCCCAATTTTAAATAATATGACTAATAATAATATAAAATATAATAATATGTATAAGCAAATAATAAAGGCTATTCCTGTATTGGCTATCATTTTAGTGATGATGTCGTGCGAGGAATTTCTTCAGGAAGAGCCAAAAAATCAGATTTCAACCAATCAGTATTTTAATAAGCCGGAACATGCCAGGTCGGCTGTTAATGCCCTTTATGGCATGGGTGCTCCGTCACGGTATAATGACGGCGATGATTGGCAGCTCGACATGATGCTGGGTGGATATTTATCCGGTCTCTTCATCAATGAACGTACTGAGCGACCCGGACCCTATGAAGCCAACCGCTTAACCCTGGATGATGTGAATCTGGATGCGTATATGCATGAATGGTGGTCTGAGGGTTACGATGCCGTTTCACAGGCAAACAATGCCATTAAGTATATACCCCAAATAGAAGGTCTGTCTGAATCCGAGAGCAACCGGTTGCTGGCAGAGGCAAGGTTCTTCAGAGCATTCAATTATTTCTTTTTGGTAAGAAATTTTGGAGATGTACCTCTGATCACAGAACCTTATGAAAGTGCTGAAAATCTCTATTTAGAAAGAACTCCTTCAGCTCAGGTATATCAACAGATTGTTACTGACCTTGAGTGGGCTTTGAATAATGGTGGTTTGGCCAGCGTTCCTTTCCATATGAATGGGAATAGAATCACAACAGGGGTAGTGCAGACAGCTTTGGCAGATGCTTATCTCCAGCAGGCTGGATACCCGGTTGAAGCTGGAGAAACAAGCTATGCCAATGCGGCAACCTATGCAAGGGAGGTCATTCAAAGCGGTGAATATTCTCTAATTGAGCATGGGGATCTTGATGATACACTGGCGAACAGCGCTTATAATGTAATGAAAAACTCTAACCAGGAGCGGGAATATATTTATTCCTATGAATGTCATCCTCAACACAGGTCCAACTGGTTGTATCATTCTTCCATTCCAAAATATGCTCAGCCGGCGGCCAGTGTTACCCGTGACGTTTGGATAGCTTACCGGCCCAAGAAGGAATATACCAGGGTGTATGATGACGAGATGGACCTTAGAATCCAGAATAAACAGATATGGCATAATAAGATAACATATGATGGTGAGGAATATGGATTCCAGGGCAACTGGGCACCCCATATCTGGTACGATGAAGAGGCACTGTTTGAAACCGACAGAAGCGGAAAAAATGTAAGGATATACCGCTACGCGGAAGTGCTTTTAATAGCCGCTGAAGCAATTGCCAGAACCGAGGGCGTAACCAACGAGGCCGTCTCTTATCTGGCTGATGTCAGGAACAGGGCCTATTGGGAAACGGATAGGAACCAGATTGAATCGGAATTGCAGGGATTATCTGTGGATGAATTTGTTCAGGAAGTCTGGAAAGAAAGGCTTCGTGAACTTCCCCTTCAGTTTAAGATCTGGCCGGACATTCAGAGAACCAGGATGTATCCTGTAACAGACGCTGATAATCCGGGAGAAGTAACGTTTGAAAGTGTAGTAGGACATGACAATACCTTCGGTGAGAATTTTGAAGAGCACCATCTGTTGTATCCATTGCCTAAACGTGCAAAAGACAGAAATCCTGAACTTACAGGAAATGGATATTAATAGTAGGTATTCAGAGATAATGTTCGATATTGGCGATAGAATTTAACATCGTTAATTATCCCACTCAGAGAGGCTGTCTATAAAAGGCGTATTCGTCTTAAGGCAGCCTCTTTTTGTTTTTTAAATCGCCACGAATGCACGAATGAATTTTTATTTTTTTATAATGACCACGAATCATGCTCTCAGACGAAACAAGTACACGGATGGGGAGACTTAGGGCACAGGGCGCAGAGAAAGGTGTTCTCGTGTCTCGGTTTGTCTGATAGCTTAAGAATTCATTCGTAGCTTTATCGCGCACTCTAACGAGGCGCCGTGAACCAACGAGGAAATGGTTGCTATCACTATTGGCCTTCTGCGAAGGCTGCATTGAAGCTTCAGTAGTTACCAGGTGGCTTAAGCCAGGAAGAATGGAAAGGTTAGCCAATTGGCTATGACCGGCAATCTGGTTTTATCTTTAATTTTTTTCTTATATGTCTTAATATTTTTTGAACCACATTAGGCACATAAGAACACATAGGAGGAACACATAGAAAAAAACATTTCAGAGATAGTAGCTGACGGGAAACCTTAATGTCATTACCGTAACCCAATGACAATTGAATGACTACCAAATGACGATCAATGACCATTTAATGACAAAAAATGACAACTTAATGACAATCAAATTTTACCCCACACCGGTATATAAATAACGCCAAAACATGATTCTACACAATAACTCCTGTCAAACAAATTAATGACAATTTAATGACTATAAATGAAAAAAAAGGCTGCCTGACCCAAATATCACAGACAGCCATTTACTTAAATGATATCTTTCCTATTGAACCAAGCTATCCCTGGAAACAAACAGCTTCTCGCGTATCGTTCCCTGCGAATCGCTGAAATAGGAAGCCTGGTTTTGGGATGAATGTACCACCCACTCTCCGCCGATCTTTTTGGCTTCTACCTCAACTTTTTCCTCTCCGCTGATGGTGGCTTTGTATGTAGGATTCGACATATCGGGATTCTGAAGATCAGCAAAGCTGCTGCCATTCAGGTTCTGAATGGTATTCAGGTATTCTGCCGCAGATGCGGAGTCTATTGCCTGACCTTCAACCATCCACTGGTTGTTGTTTCTTTTCATCGCAAATGAGCTGTCTGCCGGATAGTCAAAGGAAATCTGATTCACGCCTGATTTGTTCTCAAGGCTTACAATGGTTTTCTTCCGGTAAGCATCTGCGCCCCTTCCCAGTGACATCTTCAGAAATCCATTTACACCATATACGTTATCATCACCGGTTTGTCTTACATAGGAGGTGGCGCTGCGGGTTCTCCGGTCAAAATTCAGTTTTCCAACCCTCAGGCCTGTTGATTCATTCCCTGCTTTCACATTCACTTTCGTGGCCAGGGAATCCGTCACCTCATACTGGTCCCAGTCATCCGGGGAGGTGGCTACCACCTGGTTTACCTTAAGACCGGCCACCTGGTCTATTACCCGCTGAACCTGGTTTTCACTGGCAGGATAGCTCTGCTCTCCTTTAACCACATTCCAGGATCCTTCTTCTTTGACCAGGCTATATCCATCTGAATTAGCCGGGGTAATGCTTATGTTATTAATATCTTCCGCAGAAAAGGATATAAGCTCACTTTTAAAAGATCTTTCACCCCTCTGGCCTCCGCCAAGCTTGGTAATCAATACAAGGCCAAGGAGCACAACGAATACAATGCCCAATATTTTAGGATTCGCTCTGTTAAACATAATCGGCCTCCATTCTTTTTATCCTGAGAATACGTTTGTGTTGAAAGCGGAAAATACCAAAACCAATGATCAGGACAATAGGTAAAAGAAAATTGAAATATTTCAGAAAAGTTTTCCTGCTTTCCTCAACCTGTTCCAGGGGGCGGGAGGTAACACCTTTTGTACGCAGCGCCATCAGTCCGGTTTCATCCGAAAGCCAGTCAATGCTATTGACCATGAAACTGATGTTGTCACGATTGCCTCCGCCCTGCTGGCCTTGCTGGGTTACCGGAAAATCACCGTCGCCCACAACAACCATTTCCGTGTTGCCCTCACCGGTTAAATTTCCTTTAAGTGCTGCTGCCACCGTAAGGCCTGACTTTGGAAAGTCGCTTTCATTCCATGATTTCTGAACGTTAAACATGAGTGGTGGAGACTGGGTCCCCGATTGCTGCGATGTTTTGGCCAAGGGGGTATAGGTGAGGCTGCTGTCTCCCACAAATTCCACGGTGCTGGCAAACCTCATCGATACAGCTTCCAGCCCTTTGGTGATCGGATGTTCCGGAAATTTATTAATGATGGGGAGATAAGGAAATTCTACGCTAAACCGGAAAGGATTATTGGGCTGTTGAACCGATACCCGCTGACAGTTAGCATCAATCACAAAATTGCTGTTGACTTGTATGCCCTTTTCCTGAATCCAGGATTCCAAACCGGTAGACAGTGGGGTTCCGCGGGCCCTGCGGAAATCTCCCTTCACACGGTTGAGTCCGATAAATAGCTTGCCTCCCCTGGCAAGGTACTGATCAAGCTGATCCAGGTGACTCTCCGGGAATGAATCGGTGGGAGCAATAATAGCGACCGTATTGTATTTCTGGAGTGCATTGGCCGTATCACTCAAACTAAAAGTCTCCGGTTTATAGAGCACATTCAAGGATTGCCTTACCGAACCCAGGTTTTGCATCGAAGGCTCTCCATGGCCCTGCATAATACCTATAAAGGGCTTCCCGGTTGCAGCCAGCTTCTTTATATTCGAAGAAATGTTATATTCCATCGAACTCCCGGGTTGTATGAATGGGATCACCTCCTTTTGGGAGCCTTGCTTAATCACCGCTCCCATATACACCTTCTGCTGCTTCATCTGGTCCTTTCTCCTTACATTGACCATAGCCGGCTGGATACCTGTTTGCCGGACGATCTGCTTTTCATTCTGATCGGATTCAGCAGGGTTGATGATCTCATAATTCACCATTCCTTCCGACCGCTGGGCATATTCCACAAGCAAATCCCTGAAATTGCTTTTGGTTTCAGCAATGCGCTGCGGCATATCTTCTGAAAAATAAGCTGTAATGGTGATCGGCTGATCCAGGTCATCCAGAATATCTTCTGTAGCATCGCTTAAGGTATACCGGTTGTTCTCAGTCAGGTCAAATCTGACAAAAAAATCGGAAGCCAGTAAATTCACCAGCACAACGATGCCTATGATAAGCACAATGCTGTATATTAACGCTGCTTTTCGTTTCATCAGACTTCAGTTTTATTATTCTACGATATTTCTTTTCGCCAGTCCAAATTCCGCTAATACCAAACCAATGAATGTTAGGGACAGGAAATAGATCAAATCCTTCGTATCAACCACTCCCCTTGAAATGGCATCATAATGGGATGAAAGGTTAAGATACCCAAAGAGATCTGCCAGGTTACCGGACATACTCTGGGCGAGTATTTCAAAAATGATGTGGAAAAATATTCCGATAAACAATGCCAGAAGGAAAGCCACGAGTTGATTGCTCGTCAGGCTGCTGGCAAAAAGCCCGATGCTGATGTAAGCTGCACTCATAAGGAGCAATCCGAGATACCCTGACCATACCACACCATGATCGATGGGTCCCAGGTTCCAAACCGTGAAATAGTAAGGGAGTGTCAGCACAAGCGTGACAAGTATAAGGATCAGCGTAGCCATAAACTTGCCCGAGACGATCTGCCAATCGGTTACAGGTTTGGTCAGAAGCAGCTCAATGGTCCCGGAACGTTTTTCCTCGGCCAGCATACGCATGGTGATTGCCGGAATGAAGAAAAACAGGGTCCAGTATGCGATAGAGAAAAAAGTATCCAGGCTGGCCTGTCCTACAAAGAAAATGTTAGATCCGTAAAGCCAGGTAAAAAAACCTGTGAATCCCAGGAAGGCCACAATAATGATGTATGCAATCAGCGAATCAAAAAATACCGATAGTTCCCTTTTGGCAATAATCCAGGATTTTTTCATACCTTAATTCTTTTTTCAGTTCATGGTTAATTGTCGGAACACGTCTTCAAGTCGTGTTTCTACAGGTGTGAGCTGTGTAATGTACCAGGAATTTCGGACACACATATCAAATATGTCCTTTGAAGGAGGATGCTGATCTACCGAACGAACTTCGAACAATGCGTTCTCCTTATCACTCAAATCCACCATCTCCACATTTTCCAGATTTTTTAGCTCATTGTAGATCTGGTCGGGTTCTCCTCCTGCGATACCCACGTTAAGCACCTGCTGTCCCTTTGCCCTGTTCTGTAACTCCTGTGCCGTGCCATCGGCCACGATCTTCCCTTTATTGATGATCATGATCCGGTCGCAGGTAGCTTCCACCTCGGCAAGAATATGAGAGCTCAGGATCACGGTTTTCTCTTTCCCGATCCTTTTGATGAGCTCACGGATCTCAACAATCTGGTTGGGATCCAGGCCGGTTGTGGGCTCGTCCAGTATCAGCACCTCCGGGTCATGGATCAGGGCCTGGGCCAAACCTACCCGCTGCTGATAACCTTTCGACAGCTCGCCGATTTTTTTGTGTTTTTCATCCTGCAGACCGGTAGTTCTTATAATCTCCCGGATACGTTCGGAAATCCGGGCTTTTTCAATGTCTTCAATCTCGGCAATAAACCTCAGGTAGTCTATTACCGGCATTTCCGTGTACAACGCGTGATCCTCGGGCAAATAGCCGATGTGTTTTTTCACTTCATCGGCTTCTCCGACAATGGATTTACCTCCAATCCGAATGTTACCGGCATTAAATGCGAAAAGGCCTGTAATGGCCTTCATGGTTGTTGTTTTCCCGGCACCGTTGGGACCAAGGAATCCGAGGATCTCTCCGGGCCTCACCCGGAATGAAATGTCGTCAACTGCTTTCTGTTGTCCGTAACTTTTGGTTAAATTCTCTACAACTATATCCATAGTTCAGGAATTTTTACCCAAAATTAGAAATAATCGATGCTTTAATATTTATAGACCAATCAATTTAACAAATTTTAACAAGATGATCCCATATCCCTGCGATAGCATTCGTTCATCATTCTTCCCATAATTTTATTTAATTTAGCATCCAAACTAAAAAACGCTGGACTTATGAGCCGGAAAGCAGTAATTACAGGAGCTACAGCAGGAATAGGCCGTGCTGCAGCACTAAAGCTTGCCGAAAATGGCTACGATGTAATCATAACCGGAAGAAGAAGCGAAAGGCTGGAAAGTGTAAAAGAAGCCATAGAAAAAAACTATTCTGCTCAGGCATATATTCTGAGCTTTGATATACGAGACAAACATGAGGTATTTAATGCTATTGACAACTTGCCGGATGAATGGAAGGACATCCAAATACTGGTCAATAATGCAGGGCTTGCCGTTGGGCTGAATCACATTCAGGAGGGTGAGATCGATGACTGGGAAAGGATGATTGACACCAACGTAAAGGGGCTTCTCTATATCACCCGTAAGATAGCCCCGATGATGACTGAAAAAGGCGATGGCCATATTTTAAATGTAGGTTCCATAGCCGGACATGAAGTATATGAGAAAGGCAATGTTTATTGTGCAACAAAACATGCCGTGGAAGCTCTATCCAAAGCCATGCGCATCGACATGCTGAAGGACAAGATCAAAGTCACCAACATCTCGCCGGGTATGGTAGAAACGGAATTCTCACTGGTCAGGTTTAAGGGCGATGAGGAAAAGGCCGAAAAAGCCTACAAAGGATTTACACCCTTAACTGGTGATGATGTGGCAGAAGTCATATTGTTCGCAGTGAACCAGCCGAAACACGTTAATTTGAACAACATTGAGATAACAGCCACGGATCAGGCGAATTCATTTTACAAGGATGTACGGTAACAGGAATATGTATTCAGCAGATTATTTAAGAAATTTCACCTGTCAGTTTTTCAGTAAACTGGGTTGCCCGGATGGGGATGCATCCACAATAGCAGATATCCTGGTGGCTGCTGAGAAAAGGGGAATATCCTCCCACGGAATGATCCGCATCAAGAACTATTACCTGATGCATGAGAAAGGAAGGATCAACATCCGGCCAGAGATTAAGAAGGAAAGGGAGACCCCCAGCACGGCAGTTGTAGATGGCGATGGTGCTTACGGCATGGTTGCAGGAAAACGCTCCATGGAAATTGCCATTGAAAAGGCAAGAAGTGCAGGCACGGGATGGGTAACCACAAATAATACCAATCATTTCGGAATAGCCGGTTATTATGCTATGATGGCCCTGGAAGAAGATATGATTGGTATTGCCATGACCAATGCAAATCCGTTGGTTGCTCCAACCTTCTCCAAAAGTCGCTTGCTGGGTACCAATCCAATAGCCGTGGCAGTCCCGGCAGGAAAGTATCCCCCATATGTAGCTGATTTTGCCACCACACCCATTGCCCGCGGTAAACTTACCATCAAAGGCACGCTGGGAGAATCCGTTGAAAAAGGCCTGGTACAAGACGCCGAAGGCAGGCCTTCCAGCAATCCTGATATCATCAAGGAAGGCGGAGCCATACTGCCATTGGGAAGCGACCTGGAACATGGCAGCCACAAAGGCTACTGCTTGAATTCCATCGTGGACATCTTCTCGGCGGTTTTCTCAGGCGCCAACTTCGGTCCTTTTGTTCCACCACAGGTACCTTTCCTTGCTCCCAGGGATAAACAGGTTGGCCGGGGACTGGGTCACTTCTTCGGTGCCATGCGTATCGATGCTTTTCAGGAAAAGGACGAATTTAAAGACCGCATGGATCAATGGATAGAAACCTTCAGGCAGGCAGAAAGCATCGAGGGTCAGCCGGAAGTCATGATACCCGGGGATCCCGAAAGGGCTATGGAGAAAAAAACCGAACAGGAAGGCATAGAACTTCTCGATTCTGTAATAAAAGACCTTAAAGAACTGGCGGAGAAACTTGACATTGACTTTGAAACCAGAGGTGGATAATTTATTTGTCTGGTTACAGGAATTTAATTAACTTTCACTCCGTTTATAGCAAATCTGTTGTTATCCCGGAACATAATGGTACTAACCGTAATGCCGGCATCATAAAGTTCGGATAAATTGCCGCCATAAACCGGGATGACTGCTAAATTAATAATGTTGAACTTTACGACACGCGATTGCAATGATGAAAAAAAAGGGTCAGGCTGATGTAATCCTGATTAAATATGGGGGCAACGCCATGAAGGATGATGCGGTCACCCGTGAGCTTCTTAAGAAAGTATATGAACTTTCCCAAAAAGGATATCATGTGGTGATTGTTCATGGAGGAGGACCGTTCATTGAAGACACGCTCAAACTGGCAGGCATTGAAACGGAATTTGTTGAAGGCCATCGCAAAACCACCGGCGAAGCCATCAAATATATAGAAATGGCGCTGAAAGGCCATGTCAACAGCAAGCTGGTAAAGATGTTGAACCAACTGGGGATGAAAGCTGTTGGTTTATCCGGTAAAGATGGAAAAATGGTCGAGGTGGTAAAACGATACCATACCGACCAGGAGGGCAAACAAGTGGACATCGGCTATGTAGGAGACATAAAAACGATCGATACCACACTGCTCGGTATTCTGCTCAGCAATGACTTTGTCCCCGTTGTATCTACCATATCATCCGGCGAAGAAGACGGTGAAGATTACAACGTGAACGCCGATATGTTTGCGGGTTTTCTGGCCGGAATACTGGAAGTCAAACACTTTATTATGCTCACCGATGTGGACGGTCTGATGAAAGATCCATCTGAGCCTTCTTCCCTGATCAGGGAAATAAAAATATCAGAAATGGAAAATCTTTACCAGGATGTGATCAAGGGAGGGATGATACCCAAAACAGAGGCATGTAAAGCAGCTATTGAATTCGGAGCCGAAGCAGCCCTGATCATCAATGGTAAAAAGCCCGAACGCTTACTGGAAAGCCTAAAGGAAACAAAGGATATACAAGGAACCCGGTTTGTCAAATAGTATCAATCATTAGATTTTATGGATAAAAAGAAAACCAATTTCCAGGAACTGGATAAGAAGTATTATCTGCCAACATTCAACCGTTTTCCGATCACCCTTATCAAGGGAAAGGGAAGCCGGGTATGGGATGACCAGGGCAATGAATACATCGATGCCATGGCGGGCATTGCCGTAAACAGCGTGGGACATTGTCACCCGCATGTTGTTGAAGCAATTCAAAGACAGGCAGAGGACCTCATACACATTTCCAATTTTTACCTGAGCAAGCCACAGGCTTTGCTTGCTGAAAAACTGGCCGCAATAAGCGGCTTGAACCGGGTTTTCTTTGCCAACAGCGGTGCTGAGGCCAATGAAGGTGCGATAAAACTGGCCAGGAAATATGCCCACAAACAAAATCGTGGAGGAACAGTGATCGGCTTTTCCGGTTGCTTTCACGGCAGAACCCTTGCCACCATTGCCATGGGCAAGAAGAAAATGCAGGAAGGATTTGAACCCATACCACAGGGTTTCGACATGATCCCTTTCAATGATACGAAAGCCATAAAGGAAGCAGTTAACGAAGAAGTGGCCGCATTCATCATTGAACCCGTGCAGGGGGAAGGAGGCATCCATATTGCCGATAAGCCCTTCATGAGAGAACTAAAGGATATATGCAACAAGGAAAACATCCTGCTTATCTTTGACGAAATCCAATGTGGCATGGGGCGTACCGGAAAATACTTTGCAAAGGAATATTACGGCGTACAACCGGATATTCTTACCTCAGCCAAGGCTCTTGGAAGCGGGGTGCCCATCAGCGCCATCATCACCAATCAAAAGGTTTCCGATGTGATAGGGTTTGGCGATCATGGTACTACTTTTGGAGGAAATCCGCTGGCTACAGCCGCTGCCCTGGCTGCCGTTGAAGTAATAGAGGATGAAGAATTAATCAAACAGGCCGCAGAAAAAGGAGAATGGATGAGAAGCCAGATTCTTGAAAACAATCCCAAAACCTATGGAATTAAAGAGGTCCGGGGCCTGGGCCTGATGATCGGTATTGAACTGGAGTTTGAGGCCAAGCCCATTGTATCCAAAATGCTTGAAAAAGGAGTGCTTGCAAATGCAACGGCAGAAAATGTGCTGCGGTTTGTTCCCCCGTTAAATATCACTTACAACGAGTTAAAAACCGTGCTGGACGTAATGTATCAATCACTGGAAGAATCGAAGTAGTATGAAAAAAATAGCCATCATAGGAGCAACGGGTTATACAGGCTCGGAACTTGTACGAATCCTGGCCTTTCATGAACAGGTGGAGATCGAACTCATCACTTCAGAAACCTACAAGGGTAAAAAATTTTCCGATATCCATCCCCAGTTCAAAGGAATCTGTGATGTAGAGCTACAATCAGCAGATGATGTAGAAGAATATGAGCCGGAACTGGTTTTTCTTGCTCTGCCACATGGGGTTTCCATGGAGTATGTAAAAAAATGGAAAGATAAGCCATTTGGTATAATTGATCTTTCAGGGGATTTCAGGCTTAAATCACCAGAAAGTTTTTACAACTGGTATAAAATAGAACATTCCTATCCCGAAGGCTTCGGACATGCTGTTTTTGGTCTCCCGGAACTTTACCGGGAACAAATCTCATCATCCAGGCTGGTGGCGAACCCCGGATGTTTTCCGACCGGAGCAATACTGGGGACCTATCCCCTGCTGAAAGAAAAGCTGATCGATCCCAACCGCATCTTTGTTGATTCAAAAACCGGCGTAACCGGGGCTGGTGTGAAACCCAAAGGAGTAACGCACTTTCCCAATGTCAATGATAACTTCAAAGCTTATGGCATTAAAGGCCACCGTCACACCATTGAGATACAGGAAATTTTATCGGAATCTTCCGGGACAGAAAGCACTGTACAGTTCACCCCCCACCTGCTGCCTGTTGACCGGGGAATATTAACCACCATTTATGCCATCCCATCAGGAAAAATATCAGAACAGGATTTAAAGGAGTTATACAACCGGTATTACGATAAGGAGTCATTTATCAGGCTAAGAAATGTTCCTCCTGAAATCAAACAGGTAAGAGGTACAAATTACACGGATATTGCCCCGTTCTTTGATGAAAGGACAGGAAACATCCTTATCTTTGCAGCCATCGACAATCTCGTAAAGGGAGCTGCAGGACAGGCGGTTCAAAACATGAACCTTATGCTGGGATTTGATGAAAAGGAAGCTTTGAACCTGATCCCAGTCATGCCATAGTAATTTAATTTCATGACCGGCTAATCATATTCGCATATTATAAAGCATTGCATCGAATCAAAACAATCGGTATTATTTTGCCTATTAAATTAATGTATCATTAAAAAAAACGAGAGATGAGCAAGCAATCGGTAAATACAAATGATCTTCTGAATAACATAACCAATGTGAAAGGAATCAAATGCTGGGGCGCCCATACCGGCATCAAGTCGATGCGGAGGGACCTGGCGATCATTTATTCGGAAGCTCCTGCCAATGCAGCAGCCACATTCACATTAAATGACGTCATTGCCGAACCGGTAAAACTGACCAAAAAGCACCTCAGCGACAACCGGGCACAAGCCATCGTTGTAAACTCGGGAAATGCCAATGCCTGCACGGGGGAGCAGGGTTACAAAGGAGCAGAAGCAATGGCGCAGACCACCGCAGAAGGCCTTGGGATTGACAAAGAACTGGTAATAGTAGCTTCTACAGGCTTAATCGGTGAAGCCTTCCCTACGGAGGACATCGTATCCGGAATCAAGGAAAACCTGCCTAAACTTTCGGATAGCCCAAAGGCAGGAAGCTTTGCGGCAAATGCCATTTTAACCACCGACACCTTTGCCAAGGAAGGTCACCTTAGCTTCGAACTGGACGGTAAAGAGGTGAATATCGCAGGGATTGCCAAGGGTTCAGGAATGATCCACCCGAACATGGCCACCATGCTGTCCTTTATTGTTACCGATGCAGCCATTGACAAAAAGCTTCTGGATGAAACCGTCAAAAAGGCTGTAGACAAATCTTTCAACATGATCACCGTGGACGGCGACACATCAACCAATGATATGGTAGTGGTTCTGGCCAACGGGATGGCTGAAAATAAAGAGATCACCTCGAAGGATGATCCCAACTTCAAGATTTTCGAAGACCACCTATCGGAGATGATGCTTCACCTGGCTAAACTGATCATTTCCGATGCAGAGGGTGCTTCTAAATTCATTGAATATAAAATAACAGGAGCAAACTCCTACCAAACAGCCAGGAAACTGGCCCGAACCGTATCAGACTCGCTACTGGTGAAAACAGCCATGTTCGGGCGCGATCCGAACTGGGGAAGGATCATTATGGCAGCAGGCAATGCCGGTGTGAATTTCGACAGTTCCCATGTCGACCTTTATATTGGAAATGAAAAAGAGTTGATCCAGGTGCTTGAGAAAGGTATACCGGTTGACTTTAACCGGAACCTGATGAAGAAGATGCTGAGAGAATCCCATATTCGTGTAAACCTTGATCTTAATGAAGGAGAAAGCGAAGCCACTGCATGGGGATCGGATATTACTACGGATTATGTGATGTTCAACTCAGTTTATACGACTTAATTCCTGAATTATCTGATCCAGAGTAAATTATTAAAAATTTCAAATAACAAAAAACAAATTCCAAATAATAACCAATGATCAATTTTTCAATTTCGAAACAAGATTGGCTAAGTTTGAATATTTGAATCATTGGAATTTGAATATTATTTGGATTTTGGTATTTGTTATTTGGTGCTTATCCTCTGCACGATTCGTATCATAATTTAAAGCGGAACACAACTAAAACGACTTTGCTTGGTTCGCAAGATTATACACATAGACATGGATGCCTTTTACGCCTCCATTGAACAGCGGGATCATCCCGAGCTTCGGGGTAAGCCCATTGCTGTGGGAAAAGGAAGCGAGCGGGGCGTTGTTGCCGCGGCGAGCTATGAAGCCAGGAAATATGGTGTTCGGTCGGCCATGTCATCAAAAATTGCCAGGCAAAAATGCCCCGACCTGATCTTTGTGAAGGGCCGGATGGATGTTTATAAAGCCGTATCAAGAGAATTCATGGAGATCTTCTTTGATTATACCGATCTCGTGGAACCCCTTTCCCTCGATGAAGCCTACCTGGATGTTACAGATAATAAGAAAAATTACCGAAGCGCAACCCTTATTGCAAAAGAGATCAAGGAAAGGATCTTTGAAAAGACAGAGTTGACAGCATCAGCGGGTGCATCCATCAACAAATTCCTGGCCAAAATTGCCTCTGACTATGACAAACCGGATGGTTTGTATGTTATTCGGCCCGAAGAAGCCGAAAAGTTTGTTGAAAAACTGCCCATTGAAAAATTTCACGGGGTTGGAGAGGTAACAACAAAAAAGATGCATCAGCTAGGCATTAAAACGGGAGCCGACCTGAAGGAAAAATCACTGGCCTGGCTTAATAAACATTTTGGAAAGGTCGGGTTGCATTACTATAACATATCTCGGGCCATCGATGAAAGGGAAGTTAACCCGGAACGAATCAGAAAATCCGTAGGAACGGAACGCACTTTTGAAAAAGACCTGCAGACCCGTTTTGAGATCATAACTGCCCTGTATCATATTGAAAAAGAACTCATGCGGAGAATGGAGCGTTCCGCATCGTTTGGCAAAACCCTTACGTTAAAAGTAAAATTCAGTGATTTCAAACAAATCACACGGAGCAAAACCATTCCCAATACCATCGACAATTTTAAGCTCCTGCACAACACCACCAGGGAGATATTCAACCATCTGGATTTCGGTGAGAAAAAGATCCGGTTGCTGGGACTTGCAGTTTCCCAGTTAGAAGATGAGAAAAAGCAACAAGCGGTACAGCTGGAACTTGATTTCTAGTGTTTCATAAGATCGGTCAAAGCACTTTCCAGGTCGGTGTATTGAAATTCAAAGCCAATTTGCTGTAACTTCCCGGGCATTACCTTTTGCCCCTGGAGCATAATTTCCCTGGCCATATCGCCAAAAACCGTTTCGAGGACAAAAGAAGGCACAGGAAGCCAGGATGGTCTGTTCATAACCTTCCCCAATGTTGCAGCAAACGCTTTCATGGTAACAGGATTGGGTGCGGTGAGATTGTAAGGACCTCCCAACCCGGGTGTTTCAGCCAGCCTTATAATTGCTTCGGTTACATCGTCAATATGGATCCAGGAGAGCCATTGATTTCCATTTCCAAGGTGACCTCCCATAAACAACCTGAATGTCTTCAACATTTGTGGCAGAAAACCGCCTTCCCTCCCTAAAACAACGCCTGTTCTCAGGAAGATTTTCCTGGTATTGTCTTCCACTACATTTCGCACTGAATCCTCCCATTGCTGGGTCACCATAGGCAGAAAGCCCTCACCAATCGGCGACCTTTCCGTAAAGACCTTTTCCTCGCTATATCCATAATAACCAATGCCTGAAGCCTGTATCAGCAAATAGGGCTTATCCTTACTTTGTTTCAGGGCAAAACTAAGCGCCTTTCCTATATTCACCCTGCTGGAAAGGATCTTTCTCTTCTGGTCACCTGTCCAGCGCTTACTACTCAGGCTCTCCCCTGCCAGGTTAATCACCACATCAACTTTATGGGCATATTCCTGCAGAATGATGTAGTCATCGGTTTTCCACTGCTGTATATGTACCTTATCGCCAAAAATTTGGCGGGCTTTCTTGTCATTCCTGGTAAAAACATAAACTTCATGATTTCTTGCCACCAGCTTTTCTACCAGGGGTCTTCCAATAAAACCGGTTACTCCGATCAACAAAACTCTCATAAACTATTCTTTTTTAACTGCTTTGCCATAAACCTTCAGGGCTCTTTCCCTTGCAAATTTATGATCTACAATTGGTTTATTGTATTCCGGATCGCGGAATTCCGGCACCCATCTTTCAATATATTTGTTTTCAGGATCAAATCGTTGAGCCTGCCTGTATGGATTAAATATCCTGAAATACGGAGCGGCATCACAGCCGCTGCCCGCAGCCCACTGCCATCCTCCATTGTTGGATGCCAGCTCGTAGTCGAGCAATTTTTCGGCAAAATACGATTCACCCCAGCGCCAGTCAATCAAAAGGTGCTTGGTCAGAAAGGATGCGGTTATCATACGAACCCGGTTGTGCATGTAACCCGTTTGATTGAGTTGGCGCATGCCGGCATCAACAATGGGATATCCTGTCATTCCCCTGCACCAGTCATCAAACTCCTGTTCATTGTTGCGCCATTCTATTTCGTCATATTGAGGCTTGAACGACTGATCCGTCACATAAGGAAAATGCCACAGGATCATCATAAAAAATTCCCGCCAAATCAACTCATTAAGCCATGTTTCGTTCAGCTCCAGCGCCCTTTTTACTGCCTGACGAATGCTTACCGTGCCGAAACGGAAATGAACGCCCAAACGGGTAGTCCCATCCAGAGCAGGGTAATCCCTGTTCAGGTGATAGTTGGATATAACCTGCTCATCAAATACAGCAGGAGGAAATGATCTTCCGGTCTTTTTAAATCCCAATTCTTCCATTGACGGGACCCTGAAACCATCTGTCTTTAAAAACCGATTCTCCAGGCCATCAATGGAATACCCGGCTGGTGGGTTCATGTTTAGTTTTGACTTCCATTTTTTCATGTAAGGGGTAAATACTGTATAAGGCTTCCCGTCTTTCTTTAGAATTTCATCTTTCTCAAAGACTACCTGATCCTTAAAAGATTTAACCTCAATATCATGCTTTTCCAGAAGTTGATAAATTCTTAAATCCCTTGCAATGGCATGGGGTTCGTAATCGTGATTGAAATAAACCCGGGTCACCATAAAATTGCCGATCAGGGACCTGAACTGGTCGATGGGTTTGCCGTGCAAGACCATCATCGAAGACCCCATGCTTTCCAGGTGCGCTTTCAATTCACTGATACGTTCAAATAGGAATTCCACCCGTGGCTCATCATCATTATTAAGCTCGTTCAGAATATCCGTATCAAAAATAAAAACAGGCAAAACCCTGTGATTTTCCTTCAAAGCATGATAAAGCCCACAATTGTCCTTTAACCGTAAATCCCTCCTGAACCAAAAAATTGCTATCTCCTTCATAAGTAGCTAAAATAACACCCTTTTTTTAAAAAAAATGGAATTGTTTAAACACTTTTTGCATTTTTCAAACTAAAATATTGATATTTGTCTGTGGATATTATATCATAATACCTCAAAAAAAATTTTGATTTTATTACATATATTTTGAATTTCAGCATAGAATTTCTCTAAATACAATTAAGCTTTTGTAATGATCTTCATGTCTAATGAAAAACGCTCTGATTTAAACAAATGTATTCTATAATTGTTAAATAAACGAACCATCAATTAAATTGGCCGGGTTGGCATGGTATAATTATTCTAGTTTATATATGTTTCATTTAACGAGGAAAATGCATGTCGCGTTATTCAATAAGGGAATTAGAAAGGTTATCGGGAATTAAAGCACATACCATCAGGATTTGGGAGAAGCGTTACGAAGTAATCAAACCAAAAAGGACGCAGACCAATATACGCTATTATTCCGAGCATGATTTAAAGAAGTTGCTCAATATTGCCATTTTAAACCGGGAGGGATGGAAGATATCAGACATTTCCAAGCTCAACAATAAAGAATTGACCGAAAAGGTGATGAGATTCACTTATAATTCCAAGGACCTGGAAAGCCAGATAGAAAAACTGGTCATTGCCATGGTGGATCTGGACGAGATGAAATTCGACCAGATCTTATCCAACGCAATTATGCATGAAGGATTTGAACAAACCATCATCAAACTGATTTTTCCATTTTTTGAAAGGATCGGTTTATTATGGCAAACCGGCTCAATTAATCCTGCACAGGAACATTTCATTTCCAATCTATTCAGGCAAAAATTAATGGTGGCCATTGACAACCTGAAAATACCCGATAATAAGGATGCAAAAACCTTTATCCTGTTTTTGCCCGAAGATGAATTCCACGAACTGGGGCTGCTCTTTTATAATTATCTCATAAAAAAATCGGGACAATGCGTCATATACCTGGGTAGTTCCGTACCTTTTAATGACTTGATTGAAACTGCCAAACTTATCAAAAGCAATTATTTATTTACGGCTGTAACTACTGCATTAAGCGGCAACAAGCTAAAAGATTATGTTCAACAACTTTCCGAAACTTTCCCCAAACAAATCATTTTTATAGCAGGAATGCGAATACACGAAGCCGATTTTCATCTTCCCGGCAACGTCGAAAAAATTTCTTCCCCCACCGAACTGAACGAGCGGCTGAAATCGATCTGATTAGGAATTATTACCTCATACAACATAACAGCCCATTGTACAGTAATACAGAAGAATAAATACATCCATTCTAAATAATATGCAGGACTTAATCTTAGTTTTTTGTTTAAAAAACTTAAGATTTTCATACCTTAATACGCTAATTTACATCCTTTTTAACTTTGTTTAACATTTTGCCAAGGTACTTGTGGATTTCCTTAAACATATTTTCCGGGAAAGCTTTATTTATAATAGAAAGAATAAAAAGATCCAAAAATCCTATTTTAAGAGCTTTTTAGCAGCAAGTCTTATTTAGAATTACAAACTCTCCAAAAAATTTCCTTAAAAAAAATTTGGTTTCATGTTTAAAATTGTTATATCTTTGCTTAAACATTTAAGAACAATAAAACCAACGACTATGAAGGCAACAGAATTTAATGAACAACTTATAGAACTCGAAGACAAACTGGAAAGGTTTGCAATGAGTTTAACCTCAGACCATGAGGAAGCAAAAGACCTGCTTCAGGAGACTTATTATAAGGCTTTGGCCAACAGAGACAAATTTATCGGTCATTCCAACCTGAAGGCATGGACATTCACCATAATGAAGAACACCTTCATTAACAATTATCGTAAAAAACAAAAGGAGAATACCCACAACGATAAAACGGAAAACAATTACTTTCTTAACCAATCAGAAGAAAGTACACCGGTAAGACCCGACAGTGAGTATTCGATCATTGAGATCAATAAAAAAATTGAAGAATTGCCTGACGAATTCCGTGTACCATTCAAGATGTTCCTTTCAGGTTATAAATACAAGGAAATTGCCGATAAGCTGGAACTTAAAATTGGTACTGTAAAAAGCCGGATATTCTTTACAAGGAAAAAGTTATCAGAAAAGCTCCAGGGCTACTAAGAATTCATATGCACATTGCTTTCGGTCAAAGGCTCCCTAATCATTCGCATTAGGGAGCCTTTATATTTTCCGGAGACCATCTTTATACCTGAATTACCGGGTTCAAGCGAGCCTCTGCATGGGTTCTAAACATAAGCTGAAATGAAGCGAACCTGAAAATTTGTATTATTTTTGTAAACTTAAAAAATTAGAAATCACGCAAGATGGAGCACAAGGCAGGTTTTGTAAATATTATCGGAAATCCGAATGTTGGGAAGTCGACACTGATGAACCAGCTGGTGGGTGAAAAGCTTTCCATCATCACATCAAAAGCTCAAACAACCCGGCACCGGATCATGGGTATCATGAGCGGGGAGAATTTCCAGATCATCTATTCGGATACGCCCGGCATTATTAAGCCCCATTACAAGCTGCATGAAAAAATGCTCAGGTTTATCGACCGGGCGCTGGAAGATGCCGATATTCTCTTATACATAACAGATGTGAAAGAAAAGTACGACAAGCATCAGGATTACATCAATAAAATTAAAAAGACCGATATACCCATTATCCTGCTTGTCAACAAAATTGACCTTACCCGGGAAGGTGAACTGGAGTCCATTTTGAGCCAATGGAAAAAGATGCTTCCTGCAGCGCATATCATACCAATCTCCGCACTTAAGGGATATTATCTGCCCGAAGTTTTTGACAAAATCCTTGAGCTGCTCCCTGAGAATCCGCCTTATTATCCCAAAGATGCGCTTACAGACAAGCCGGAACGCTTTTTTACATCAGAGATCATAAGGGAAAAAATATTTCTGAACTTTGAAAAGGAAGTCCCCTACTCTACTGAAGTTCAAATTGATGAATTCAAAGATACCGATCAGATTCTTAACATCAGGGCCACCATATATGTGATGCGCGACAGCCAGAAATCCATACTCATCGGCAAGAAAGGCGAAGCCATCAAAAATATAGGAATACAGGCCCGTGAAGAGCTGGAAGCACTCTATGAAAAGCAGGTTTTTCTGGACCTTTATGTAAAAGTTTACAAAGAATGGAGAGATAAGGATGGTTTCCTGAAATCTCTGGGATACAACCCTTAATAGTGGACATTAAAACCGTAAGGCAAATAAAAAATTCGATTTTCTGATCATGGCGAGAGATACCGTAGCAATTGTAGGAAGACCCAATGTTGGTAAATCCACACTGTTTAACAGGCTTACCGAAACCAGAAAAGCCATTGTGGATGAAGTGGGCGGTGTCACCCGTGATCGTCATTACGGAGTAGTGGAATGGGAAGGCAAGATGTTCAACATCATAGATACAGGGGGCTATGTTGAACACACCGAAGATGTCTTTGAAAAAGAAATCCGGAAACAGGTCAAACTTGCCATAGACGAAGCCTCGGTAATCCTGTTTGTTGTGGATGTCACCACAGGAATCACTGATCTGGATCAGGAAATGGCCGACATGCTCAGAAAAACGGAAAAAAAGGTGATAACCGTTGTCAATAAGGTAGATAACCTGCAAAGGCAATATGATGCCAGTATTTTTTACGGTCTCGGGCTTGGGGAAATATACAGCATTTCCTCTCTTCATGGGTCAGGAACAGGCGATCTCCTGGACGAAGTCCTTCCACACCTGGACCTTAAAGATTATACACCGGAGGAAGACATTCCGAAATATGCCGTCGTGGGAAAACCCAATGTAGGTAAATCATCCCTCATCAATACGCTCATTGGTGAGGAGAGAAACATCGTAACCTCGGTTTCAGGCACCACGAGAGATTCCATCTATGCCCGCTATACAAAGTTTCAGCACGATTTTTATCTTGTGGATACTGCGGGCCTCAGGAGGAAGGGAAAGGTGCATGAGGATGTTGAATTCTATTCCGTGATGCGGGCCATCAGAACTATAGAATTTGCAGATGTTTGCCTGTTAATGATCGATGCCACCCAGGGCATCCAGTCCCAGGATATGAATATCCTCAAACTAATCCAGCAGAACCGGCGGGGTGTGGTTATGCTGGTCAACAAATGGGACCTGGTGGAAAAGGACAGCAAGACAGCCAACGAATATGCCCGCAGAATCAGGGAAAAAATTGCCCCGTTCCAGGATATCCCCATCATATTCACTTCTGCCATATACAAGAAAAGGATTCACCGGGTACTGGAAGAAGCTGAACGGGTATACCAGAACCGACGCAGAAAGATCAGTACCTCGAAGCTAAACAAGGTAATACAGGAAGCCGTAAACAGCTTTCCCCCACCTGCTGTGCGTGGAAGATACATCCAAATAAAATATGCCACCCAGCTTTACACCTATGCACCTTCATTTGCGCTTTTTTGTAATTATCCGCAACATATCAGGGAACCCTATAAAAGGTATATTGAGAATGTGCTGAGAAAAAATTTTGATTTTACAGGGGTTCCATTACAGATATTTTTCAGGAAAAAATAGGGAATTATGGCTGAATTTTACTTTCCCTAAAGTTATATTCTGGTTTTGACCTTTTTATGGCTTAATACATCAACACATATACAAACAATCTAACTAATTAGCAAAACTTTGCCAAAAAATGAAAGTCAGCGTATATCCGTCCACCATTCATGGAAAAGTTCTTATTCCTTCTTCAAAGAGCTATATGCAGCGGGTGCTGGTAGCTTCTCTTTTAGCAGGCGGTACTTCAACAATAAAGAACCCAGGCAGAAGCGAGGATGA
>Ga0207797_1000865_pt1 | contig 22690 bp, 13 predicted proteins | sample PRCRCaboRojoPR_6_FD_187275 | JGI IMG/M metagenome (GOLD analysis project Ga0207797, IMG submission 187275) | Marine sediment microbial community from Cabo Rojo, Puerto Rico - PR CR 10% Liquid 1 (SPAdes) | ecosystem: Environmental > Aquatic > Marine > Coastal > Sediment | place: Cabo Rojo, Puerto...
CGACGACCACGCCCGCGACGACCGCGCCCGCGACGACCGCGCCCGCGACGACCGCGCCCGCGACGACCGCGCCCGCGACGACCGCACCATCGCGACCGCTTCGACGGCCGAGTTAATAACTTGTCGGAGACCACTTGCTACGATTCGGGCGTACGTGCGCCGGTTTTCACAGGAGGATTAATAACTCGGGGACAGCTACGCCGAGCTATGAGCGACGACGCCCACCGGAACGAGCCCCCGCCCGACGGCACGTCGCCCGACCGGCAACCCCCCGGTGACGACGCCTGCGCCGACGGCTCCTGTGGCGACGGGACCCGTGCCGACGGGCGCGGGGAGGGAGACGGGCAGGGGGAAGACGAGGAGCCCGACGCCGGTGTCGACGCGGACGCGCCGACGGCCGCTGCTGGCGACGGCGAGTCCGGGACGCAACGACTGTCGGTCCCCGGGATGGACTGTCCGTCGTGTGCCGAGACGGTCACGCGGAGCCTCGACGGCGTCGAGGGCGTCGCCGCGGTCGACACCCGCCCGGCGACGGGGACGGTCGTCGTCGAGGGGGACGCCGACCCGGACGCGGTCCGCGAGCGGGTCGAGCGCGCCGGCTACGAGGTCGTGACGACCGAGACGGCGTCGCTGTCGGCCCCGGACGTCGACTGCCCGTCGTGTGCCGAGACGGTCGAGCGAGCCGTCCGCGACGTCGCCGGCGTCGTCTCGGTGGAGGCCCGGCCGGGCGTCGGGCGGGTGGTCGCGACGTTCGACCCGTCGGTGACCTCCCGCGGGGCGATCGTGGCGGCCGTCGAGGGCGCCGGCTACGAGGTCACCGGAACCGAGGACGCCGCCGGGGTCGACGAGCCCGCGGCCGTCTGGCGGAGTTCCCGTGCGCTCAGGACGTACGCCGGCGCGGTGCTCCTCCTGGCGGGGCTGGCCCTCCCGTTCCTGCCCGTGCCGAACCCGGTGCTCGGGCGCGCGCCCGCGCCGCTGTCGTACGACGTCCTCCTCGCGGACCTGGTGCTGGCCGGCGGGGCGGCCGTCGCCGGCGTCGACATCCTCCGCGGGGGCGTCCGGTCGGCCCGCGTCGGCAACCTCGACATCCAGGTGCTGATGTCGGTCGGCATCCTCGGCGCGCTGGCCGTCGGGCTGCCGTTCGAGGCGGCGACGCTCGCGACGCTCTACTCGGTCGCGGAGCTGCTGGAGCGCTACTCGATGGACCGGGCCCGCGACTCGCTGCGCGAACTCGTCGAGCTGGCGCCCGAGACCGCCACCGTCCGCCGCGACGGCGGCGAGCAGGTCGTCCCGGCCGACGACGTCCGTGTCGGCGAGGTCGTCGTCGTCCGGCCGGGCGACCGCGTCCCGGTCGACGGCGAGGTCGTCGAGGGGACCAGCGCCGTCGACGAGTCGCCCGTCACCGGCGAGTCGGTCCCCGTCGACAAGGTCGTCGGCGACGAGGTGTACGCCGGCAGCGTCGCCGCCGAGGGCTACCTGGAGGTCGAGGCGACCGCGCCGGCCGGCGAGTCGACGCTCGCGCGGGTGATCGACCTCGTCGCGGACGCCGAGGCCGGCAAGACCGATCACGAGCGGTTCGTCGACCGGTTCGCGCGCTACTACACGCCGGTGGTCGTCGCCGGCGCGCTCGTCACGGCGTTCGGGCCGCCGCTGTTCGGCGCGCCGTTCGAGGAGTGGTTCCGCCGCGGGCTCACGCTGCTCGTGGTGGCCTGCCCGTGCGCGTTCGTCATCTCGACGCCCGTCTCCGTCGTCTCGGCGGTGACCGCCGCCGCCCGCAACGGCGTCCTGGTGAAGGGCGGCGAGCACCTGGAGGCCGCCGGCTCGGTCGAGACCGTGGCGTTCGACAAGACCGGGACGCTCACCACCGGCGAGCTGACGGTGACGGACGTCGTCCCGCTGGCGGCCGACGACGAGGCGGACGTGCTGGCGTGCGCCCGGGCGCTGGAGTCGCGCAGCGAGCACCCGGTCGCCGCGGCGGTCGTCGAGCACGCCGAGCAGGTGCTCGGGGCGGCCGACGACACCGGTCCCGCGTCGGGCGCGCCAGGGCCGACGGTGACGGACTTCCAGAACCTCCCCGGCAAGGGCGTCCGGGCGGAGCTCGACGGCGTCACACACTACGCCGGCAAGCCGGGGCTGTTCGCCGAGCTGGGCTTCGACCTGGAGCACGCCCACCTCGGCGGCGGCCACGGCCCCGGCGCCGGCTCAGGGGTCCGGACGGACGGGGGACGCGCCGGACCGGAGGAGCACACCGGCGCCGGCACCGGCACCAGCACTGGTGCGGGTGCGGGTGCGGGCAGTGGCGCCGGGTCCGCGACGGGCCTCGTTCCCGAGTCGGCCGCCTGCGACCACGAGCCGGGCGCGTACCTCGACCTGGCCACGGACGTCCTCCCGCGGCTGCGCGAGGCGGGCAAGACGGCGGTCCTGATCGGGACTGACGAGCGGATCGAGGGCGTGATCGGCGTCGCCGACGCCGTCCGGCCCGAGTCGCGGGCGGTCGTCCGGCAGCTCCGCGCGGCCGGGCTGGAGGTGGCGATGCTGACCGGCGACGACGAGCGGACCGCCCGCGTCGTCGCCGAGGCGGTAGGGATCGACCCCGACATGGTCCACGCCGACCTGCTCCCCGAGGAGAAGGTCGCGGCCGTCGAGCGGCTCCGCGAGCGCGGCGGCGTGGCGATGGTCGGCGACGGCGTCAACGACGCGCCGGCACTGGCGGCCGCCACGATCGGCGTGGCGATGGGGGCGGCCGGCACCGGCGCCGCCATCGAGACGGCCGACGCGGCGCTGCTGTCCGACGACGTCTCGCGGGTGCCGTACCTCTTCGAGCTGGCGCGCCGGACGGACGGCGTGATCCGGACGAACATCTGGGGCTCGCTCGGCGTGAAGGCGCTGCTGGCGATCGGGGCGCCCCTCGGTTACGTCTCGGTGCTCGTGGCCGTCGTCGTCGGGGACATGGGCATGAGCCTCGCGGTGACGGGCAACGCGATGCGGCTGGCGCGGCTCGAGCCCGAGGCGGTCGACGGCGACGCCGGAGCCGGGGCGGCCGACGCTTCCGGTCCGGACGACGACTCGTAGACGGCCGACGCTGTCGGCGGGGACGGCGGCGACCGCACGGGCGACGCTTCCGGTCCGGACGACGACGCGGGGACGGACGCCGCCGCCCGAGCGGTCGCCGGCCCGCCGCCGCGACGGTCGACCGGTGAGGGGAGGCGACTACGGCTCCCCCCGCACCTCGATCTCGTCGGTCGCCGCCTCGATCGCGTCGACGGCGGTCCGGTCTTCCATCGTGGAGACGTCGCCCAGGTCCTCGTCGAGCACGATGTTCCGGACGGTCCGGCGCATGATCTTCCCCGACCGCGTCTTCGGGAGCTGCTCGACGAAGGCGACGTCCTCGACGACGGCGATGGGACCGACGTCGTCGCGAACGAGGTCCCGCAGCTCCGCCCGGAGGTCGTCGTCCGGCTCGACGTCCGTCCCCGGGACGACGAACGCCGAGGCAACCTCGGTCCGCTCGGGGTCGGGCTTGCCGACGACGGCGGCCTCGACGACCGCCTCGTGGGCCACGAGCGCGTCCTCGATGTCCGTGGGGCCGATGCGGTGGCCGGCGATCGTGATGACCTCGTCCGCGCGCCCCGAGAACCAGAGGTAGCCGTCCTCGTCCATCGAGACGGCGTCGCCGACCCAGTACTTCCCGTCGACCTCCGCCCAGTACTCCCGGTGGTAGCGGTCGTCGCCCTCCCAGAGCGTGGGCGTCAGCCCCGGGAACGGCCGGTCGATCACGAGCGCCCCCTCCGTCCCGGGCTCGACCGGGCTGCCGTCGAAGTCGACGACCTCGAGCTCGACGCCCGGCAGGGCGATGCCGGCCGACCCGGGACGGATGGGCAGGAGGTCGACCCCGTACGGGTTGCCGACGATGGGGCCCCCCGTCTCCGTCTGCCACATGTGGTCGATCACGGGCACCGCGTCGTCGAGGACGTCCTTCTGGAGCCAGCGCCAGGCCGGCGGGTTCAGGGGCTCGCCGGCGGAGAAGACCGCCGCCAGCGAGGAGAGGTCGGCCCGCTCGTGGTACGCGTCGTCGTGGCCCGACAGGGCCCGGATGGCGGTCGGAGCGGTGAACAGCTCCGTGACGCCGTGGCGCTCGACGACGTCCCACCAGACCCCCGCGTCCGGGTAGACGGGCGTCCCCTCGTAGACGACGGTCGTCGCCCCGACGAGCAGCGGGGCGTAGACGATGTACGAGTGGCCGACGATCCACCCGACGTCCGAGGTGGCGAACCAGACGTCCTCGGGGTCGAGCCCGAACATCCAGTCGGCCATCGCGTAGACGTGCACCTGGTAGCCGCCGTGCTGGTGGACGGTTCCCTTGGGTCTGCCCGTCGTCCCCGAGGTCGGGAGGACGAACGCGGGGTCGGTCGCGGCGGTCTCGACGTGCGAGTCGTCGGCGTCGGCGCCCGCCTCGATCGCCTCGCTCCAGGCGGTCTCGTACGGGCGGAGCTCGAGGTCGTCCCCGCGTTCGAGCACGATCACCTCGTCGAGCAGCTCGCCGGGGGCGTCGTGCTCGTCGAACGAACGGTCGACAAGTCGCTTCAGGTCGACCTCGTCGCCGCTCCGGTAGCCGACGTCGGCGGTCAACAGCACCGTCGGGTCGGCGAGTTCGATCCGGTCCGCGAGCGCCCCGGCGCCGAACCCGCCGAACACGACCGAGTGGATCGCGCCGATGCGGGTACACGCGAGCATCGCCACGACGGCCTCCGGCGACATGGGCATGTAGATCGTCACGCGGTCGCCCGCCCCGACGCCGTACGCGCGGAGCATCGCCGCCGTCTCCCGCACCTCGTGGAGCAGCTCCCGGTACGTGTAGACCCGCGTCGCGTCGCGCTCGCCGGTCTCGTAGACGAGGGCCGCGCGGTTGCCCGCCCCGCGCTCGACGTGGTAGTCCAGCGCGTTGTAGCTCAGGTTCGTCCGCCCGCCCTCGAACCACGCGAAGTCGCCGGGGCCGTCCTCGCGGTAGATCCGGTCCGGGCGCTCGAACCAGTGGAGGTCGTCGGCGACCCCTCCCCAGAGGGCCTCCGGACGCTCCCGCCCCTCGCGGAGCAGGGCTTTCAGCTGCGGTGCAACGAGTTCCTGGTCGGGCACGTCGGCCGCCATGCCGGGAGTTCGAACGGAGTCTGTAATAATTGTTGTAGATGTATTCGCGCGAGGAGTTCGGGCGCGTCCGCGCCCCGCCGCCGGGCCGTGTCACGGCTCGCGGCGGGGTCGGGAGCGACGAGTGTCAGTCCGTCGGCTGTCGTCGGCAGGGCCGGTCGTGCACCGGGGGGCCCCGCCCGCCGTGGCTGGAGCCGTCATCGAACCAGCTATACGACCGCGGACGCGTCGTCGCGGTATGGGAGACGGGCACCGCCCTCCGGGGGACGCGACGTCGTCGTCGGCCGACGCGGTTCCCCTCGACTGCCTGGCGCACCCGTACCAGTCACTGGACGAGGACGGCACCGTGCTCGCCGTGAACGAGGCGTGGCTGGCCCTCCTGGGGTACGAACGGGAGGACGCCGAGGGCGAACGGTTCGGCGAGTTCCTCGCCGCTGCCTCCGCAGACCGGTTCGAGGCGCGGATCCCCGACCCCGCCGCCGACGGACGGGTGACCGACCTCGAACTCGAGGTCCGACACGCGGACGGCCACTCGATCGTGGTCGCACTGGACGGGCGGCCCGAGTACGACGACGGGCAGTTCGTCCGGACGCACTGTCAGTTGCGCGAGATAACCGGGCGAAAGCGGCGCCGGCGGGAGCTCGACCGCTACGAGGCCATCGTCGAGGGATCGACCGACGTCGCGACCGTCGTCGACGCCGACGGCGTGATCACGTACGTGAGCCCCTCCGTCCGGCGCGTGCTCGGGTACGAGCCGGAGGAACTGCTCGGCGAGAACGGGTTCGACTACCAGCCGCCGGGGGACCGGGAGACGGTCGCCGACGCGATCGAGTCCCTGCGGGACGATCCCGGGGGGACCCGGACCGTCGCCGTCCGGTTCCGGCGGGCGGACGGGTCGTGGGCCCGGATCGAGTCGAGCATGCGGAACTTCCTCGACCACGAGGTCATCGACGGCATCCTCGTCCACAGCCGGGACGTCACCGAACGCATGGAGCGGGAGCGGGAGTTCCGCCGGCTCTCGCGGGAGTACGAGACGCTCCTCGAGAACGCCACCGACGCGATCTTCCTGCTCGACGTCGACGAGACGGGGACGGACGTCGAGTTCCGGTTCGAACAGCTCGGTCGCGCCCACGAGGTCAAGACCGGCCTCCGCACGGCCGACGTCCGGGGCGAGCGACCGCGGGACGTGTTCGGCGAGGACCAGGCCGCCGCGGTGGCCGCGAACTACCGGCGGTGCGTCGAGACGCGCGAGCCGATCACGTACGAGGAGACGCTGTCGGTGCCCGAAGGCGAGTTCGTCTGGCAGACCAGCCTCGCGCCGGTCGTCGTCGACGGCGAGGTCACCCGGATCGTCGGGATCGCACGCGACGTCACGGAACGCACCGAGTACGAACGACGGCTCGAAGAGCAGCGCGACAGCCTCGACGTCCTGAACCAGGTGCTGCGCCACGACGTTCGCAACGACCTCCAGCTCGTGACGGCCTACGCGGAGCTGCTCGTCGACCACGTCGACGAGGAGGGTCGGGCGCACCTCGAGACGCTGGCCGAGAGCGCCGAGCACGCCGTCGAGTTGACCGCGACGGCCCGGGACATGGCCGACGTGATGCTCACGACCGCGGACGATCGGCACGGGGTCGCCCTCCGGAGCGTGCTCGAGGACGTGCTCGACGAGATCCGGTCGACCCGTCCCGAGGCGGTCGTCACCGTCGAGGGATCGATCCCCCGGGAGACGGTCCTGGCCAACGAGATGCTGGACTCGGTGTTCCGCAACGTGCTGAAGAACGCGATCCAGCACAACGACGAGGACGTGCCGGCGGTGACCGTCTCGGCGACGGCCAGGCGGGAAGGAGAAGGCGAAGGGCAAGGGGACGCGGTGGTCGTCCGCGTCGCGGACAACGGCCCGGGCGTCCCCGACGGGCAGAAGGCGTCGATCTTCGGGAAGGGGGAGAAGGGGCTCGAGAGCGCGGGGACGGGGATCGGGCTCTACCTCGTCCGGACGCTCGTCGACACGTACGGCGGGGACGTCCGGGTGGAGGACAACGACCCCGAGGGCGCGGTGTTCGTCGTCGAGCTCCCGACCGCCGAGTGAGGACGGGCGAGCCGTCGTCCCGTCGACAACCGAACGCTCTTGACGGCCGGCCGCTCACTGGCGAGCGACAGATGGTCGACCGCCCGCGCTCGGACGCCTCGCCCTCCACCCGTGGCCCCTCCGACGGTAAACCGTCCAGACGTAGCCCCGTCGACCGCCACGATGCCTCCGACCGGACCTCGCGGCGGGCTCGACGCTCGATCGCGGATCGTCGCGCGGTGGGCGCCCTCGCCGCGGCGCTCCTCGTGCTCCTGGCGGGCTGTAGCGCCCCGTTCGCGCCGATGCTGCCCGAGGAGCCGACGGCCGGCGGGCTGGGCTCGCTGGGGACGGCCACGCCTGGCGGTCCCTGGGGCGGCGAGATCGTCGTCGGGATCGACGCGGGCCCGGACGACCCCGACCGGGTGGCGGCGGCGGCCCGCGAGGCCGCCCGGTACTGGGACGAGCACGCCGAGCGGTACGTCGGCCACCCCGTCTCGATCCGCGTCCTCCCGGACGCGGCGGTGCCGCCGGCGACGGCCACGGCCGGGGGGTCGGGGACGACCGGACCGTCGACCGCGGACGACGAGTCGGGGACGCCCGGGCGGGCGGGTGGGAGGGAAGCGTCGACCGAACTGGACGTCGTGATCCGGGTCGGCGAGGGGGTCCCGTCGTGTAGCGGCGTCGCGGACGCGGTCGGCTGTGCGCCGCTGATCAACGACTCCCGGCAGATCGACCGGCCGGAGACCGTCTGGCTGCGGTCGGGGCTCAGCGACGACTCCGCGGCACTCGTGTTGACCCACGAGTTCGGCCACCTGCTCGGCCTCGACCACGAAGACGCCCCGGCGGACGTGATGGCCGCGCGGACGGTGCTGTACACCCGGCCGCAGCCGAACGCGAGCGAGGTGGCGTTCCCCTGGGCCGACCGCGAGTTCACGGTCCACGTCGCGGTCGCGAACGCTTCCGAGCCCGTCCGCGCGCGCTGGCAGGTGCGGTACGCGCTGCGCTACTTCGAGCGGAACGGCGGCCGGCCGGGGGTCCCGGCGAACCTGACGTTCACGACGGTCGAGAACGCCTCCGGGGCGGACGTCGTGATCCGGACGACGGCGGTCTCGCCGTGTGGCAGCGGGGCGGGCTCGTGCGGCGAGACCCGCGGCCCGGATCCCGACGGCGACGGGGCCGTGGAGTCGTACGATCGCCTGACGATCACGCTCGTCGATCTCGACGAGCGGGCCGTCGGCTGGCACGTCGGCTACTGGCTCGCGTTCGGGCTCGGCGCCGAGCGGGACGCCGAGAAGCCGGCGCCGTTCCGCGACGCGTCCTACGATGAGCGGCGGTCGCGGTGGTGGGAAGCGGACGACGAGCCGGGATCGAACGCGACGAACGTCGGTTCCGGCGGAGGGATCGGGGCCGGGGTCGGGACCGGGGTCGGGCCCCCTCGCGCGTCGCGCCCGACGGACGGGTCCGGGTAGCAGGCGACCGACGGACGCAGCTGGCCCGCGACCGAGAGCGCCCCGCCGCCGGACTCAAGCCCGCAGCGCCCCTCCGTCCGGTCGTGGCGAACCTGCCGACGCCCTGGGACTCCGATTCCGGCGACGACGACAGCGACGGCGGCGACGACGCGGGCGACGACTTCGACGTCGAAGCCCTCGAGGCGGCGCTGGCGGACGCTTTCGACGCCGCGCCGGGCGAGCGCCGCGTCGTGGCCCGTCAGGCGCGCGACCTCGCCGACGCCGGGCTCGTCGAGCGCGACCGCGGCGAGCCGCTGACGGTCGAGACCGTCCTCGCGGAGCTCGACGAGGCGCCCGACGACGAGTCGCTCCCCGCCCGGTGGAACTGGTGGATCGGGTCGATGGAGATCGCCTACGGCGACTACGCGGAGTTCCAGGTCAGACGGTATCGACGGTAGGCACTCGGTCCCCGGCACGTAGATAGTATTACAGGACGGGCGAGTCGGAACGATCGACGAAGGACGGCGTACTCGGGCGTCTCCACGGATCTGGGAGGCGCTGGCGCGCACGACGGGTCTGCACGAAGGGTCTGCACGGCGTCCGCATCTGCAGTGTCGGGGACGACACCGGACGGTCGGTCGGCGGTGGCGCGCGGCACGGCGGCGGCCCGAGGCCGCCGCCAACGCGCGAGGGACGAGCACCGCAGCGACCGCAGGGAGCGAGGAGCGCAGGCGGCTGGGGAGGGGTGAGGTGTGCGGTCGCGGTGCGGTGCGGTTCACTCGACGTCTTCGGCTGCCGGGTCGTATTCACTCGCCAGCCACGGCCACCGCTCGCCTGACACGGTCGTCACTCACCCGAGAACGAGAATCACGTTCGAGGGAGGCGAACTCACGGTCGCCGGACACCGAGCGCGCAGCCGACGTGCGGCGCACCCCGGCGCGCCCGCGACACGAAGGGAGCAGAACCCTAGAGCTCGAACAAGAGCGTGACCACGTCGAGGAAGTCGACCTTGTTCGCGCCGTCGAAGTTCAGCGCCGCCCGCTGGCCCGGATCGGCGTTGATCGCCTCGAAGTCGGCGAACAGCAGCGCGACGACGTCGAGGAAGTCGAACGTCCCGCTGCCGTCGACGTCCTCGTACAGCGAGTCGCTGTCGGGGTCCGTCGGCGTGGTCGACCCGACGCCGGGCACGCCGTTCGGGAAGGCGGTGCTGTTGTTGAAGACGCGGACCGTCGCGACCGTCCGCGCGTCCGTCCCGGCGCTGCTGTCGACCACCCGGACGTCGAACGGCTCGTCCGTCGAACCCGGCGCCTCGGGGTAGGCGACCTCGACCGTCGCGTTCAGCGTGTAGTCGACCGCCCCGCCGCCGGTCGAGGCGACGTCGGCCGTGACGTTGTTGCCGTTCGTCCCGCTCGTCAGGATCGTCGCCGACCCGCTCGTGACCGTCATCGACCCCGACTGGACCGTCCCGCGCGACGGGACCACGAGCGTCACGGTCTCGTCGGTGCCGTCGGCGCTGGCGTTCGCGACGGCGAACTGAACCTCGTGGGTCACCGTCGTCCCGTTCTCGGCCCGGTCGGGCGACACCGTCCCGGCGCCGACCGTGACCGGCGGAACGAGCGCCTCGACGGCCCGCTTCGCCTGCACCCGGCCGTAGCCCGAGAAGTTGTCGACCCCGGGGTCCTCTATGTCGAGGGTCGTGTTCCGGAGGGCGTTGCGGAGCTCCGTCCCCGTGGCGTCGGGCCGGAGCGAGAGCTGGAGGGCGACGACCCCCGAGACGTGGGGCGCCGCGGCGGAGGTGCCAAAGAAGTCGCTTCTGTAGCCGTCACTCGTTGATGTCCGCGCCGTCGTGTTGATGAGGACGCCCGGTGCAGTGACCTCGACGGCAGGACCCTCAGAACTCTGAGTCGCCGTAGCGTCGCGCTCATCACATCCCGAAATATACTGCGTTGCGTCCTTGCAGCTCATCGCGACCGCGATCACCTCGTCGTACTTCGCGGGGTAGGTGACCTCGTCGGTGTTCGGGTCCCCGTCGCCGTTGTTCCCGGCCGAGGCGACCACCACGGCACCCTGTGACCGGGCCTGCTGGATCGCCAGGTGGAACGACGAGGCGTTCGACGGCGTCCCGAGGCTCATCGAGAGCACGTCCGCGCCGTCGTCGTCCCGGACGTTGCCGTCGGCGACGCCGTCGGGCCCCTCGATCGCGCGGTCGATCCCCTCGATCAGGTCCGAGAGGCTCCCGTTCTGGAGGTCGCTCAGCACCTTCACGGCGTAGAGGTCGACGCCCGGCGCGACGCCCACGACGCCGTCGCCGTCGTCCTCGGCGGCGACGATCCCCGACGCCTCCGTCCCGTGGCCTGCCTCGTCTTTCCACTCTGTAGGTCCTGTTGCGTTCGTCGTCGCGTTAGTCGTATTGACGCCCCACGTCACGTTCAGGTCCGGGTGGTTCGGGTCGGCGCCGGTGTCGAGCACCGCCACGTCGACGCTCGCCTGCGCCGACGGGCCGCCGGCCGCGCTGGCGGCCAGCGTCCCGTTGATCCGGTCGACGCCCCACGGCGTCGTCTGGCCGGTCGTCGAGACCTCGACGTCGCGCTCGACGGCCCGCACGCCCGGCCGAGCCTCGATCTGCGCCATCGCCTCGACCGGCACCCGGACGGTCACCATCGGGACGATGTCGACATCCGTCCCGCCCGTCACCGTCGCGCCGGCCGTCGAGAGCCCCTGCGCGTCGGCCGCCAGCGCGGCCTGGCGGGCCGCGTGGCTCTCGTAGAGGACGATCGCGTCGACGTACTCGACGGGGGCGGCGGTCGCGGTGCCGGTCCCGTTCCCGTTCCCGTTCCCGTCGGTCCCGTCGGTCCCGTTCGCCCGCGTTCCGTCGTCCGTCGTCTCCGACTGTCCCTGTCCCTGTCCGTCTCCCTGTCCCGTCACGTTCGCCGCGTCCGTCGCGTTCGACTGCCCGGCGTCGGCCGCCACGGTAGCACCCTCGACGACTGCGCTCGGAGCCGCGTCGGCCCCCTGCGTCGGGCCGGCCGTCGTCCCGACGGCCGAGCCACCGACCGCCGCCAGGACGACGAACGAAATGACTATCACGGTCCGAAGAACGTCCATGGAGCCTCCTTCCGCTCGTCCGGTATAACTCTCGTGGCCGTCTTTGATGCCAGCAACAGGTTCGAACGAGCCGATACTCGCCGCGAGCGCCCGGACCTGTCGCGACGGGTGGGAGTTCGAGACACGGGCCCGACATCTTCAACCGGCGTCGGCGCGACCGTCCGGGGAGACGGGTGCGGTCGCCGTCCCCCCGGCTGGCCGTCCCCCCGGCTGGCCGTCCCGCACTCGCCGCCGTCCCCGGACCGCGACCCGATCGCCGACAACCTGACCCATGCCCGACGACGCCACGGACCCGGACCGATCCGCGATCCCGTACGAGGCGGTCGACGCCCTCCTCGACCGCGTCGAGCGCGAGCGGGCGGTGACCGTCGTCCTGGCGGTCGCGCACGGGAGCCACGCCTGGGGCGTCCCCGGCCCCGACAGCGACTACGACGTCCGGGCCGTCGTCGCCCCGGACGACCGCCGGGTGTACGCGCACCTGCGCGACCACGAGACGGCCTTCCGGGTCGACGCCGGCGGCCGCGGCGGTGACGACGCGGGTGAAGACGCGGATGACGAGGAAAACGCGAGTGACGATCCGGACGGCGCGAACGACGACTCGGACACCGGACCGGGCGCCGGCGCCGACCCGTCGATCGATCTGGAGGCGTGGGACGCCCGGAAGTTCGCGTCGCTGCTCCGCGAGTCGAACGACGGGGCGATCGACCTGCTGCGGAGCCCGATCGCCTACCGCGAGCGCGTCGACCGCGACGCGCTCGCCCGGTACGTCCTCGCGGGCGAGGTGCCGGCGTTCGTCCGCGAGCGCGCCCCCGACCACGGGATCGACGACGCCAAGCTCGACGCGCTCGAGCCGCTGTGGGATCCGATGGCGCTCTACCACACCTGGCGGTCGATCGCCCGTTCGAACTACCGCAAGTACCTCTCGCACCACCTCGTCGACGGCGACGACCGGACCTACCCGGTCCTGGCGACCGACGCGGACGGCTACGTCGTCGAGACGCCCGGCGGGGGCGAGCGACGGGTCGCCCGCGGCGACGAACGGTTCACCGAAACGGCGGTCCGCGCGACGGTCAAGCGCAACCTCGTGGTCTGCCGGGCGGCGATGTCGGCGCGGTACCTCCGGGCGACCGGCGAGGCCGGCGGGCACGAACTCCCGGCGATCGACTTCCCGGCGTTCCTCGACGAGCAGGCCCCCGACGTCTTCGACGCCGACCGGATCGCGGCCGCACGGGAGCTCGTCGACCTGAAACGCGCCGGCCACGGCGACCGGGAGGTGGGCGACCGCGTCGGCCGGGCGTTCGCGCACCCGACCGCCGAGATCGACCCGGCGATCCACGCCCGGGGGCGGCCCGACGCAGCGCTGCTGGACGTCGTCGTCGACGAGCTGCTCGACGCGGCGGGCGGGCGGGAGTCCGGACCCGCGGGCCGGTGAGAGTACCTGGCTCCGCGGGCCGGTGAGAGTACCTGGCTCCGAGGGCCGGTGAGGGTGCGACGACCGACCGCGGTCGGCCCGGGTGCGTACGACGCCGACACCGACGCCTTCGGCCGTAGGCTGTCACGGTCCCTGCTGGCACCGTCTCGAACTCGACCGTCGGTGCGAAGACACGAGCCCCGAGCGGCCGATTCCGGAGGAGCCGATCGTGGAGTCGGTTACTCTCGAGGAAGCGTCCGAACGTAATCCTCGTCTATCGTTAGGTCACGCTGCTCGATCAACCACTTGCCCGACTCCCGACGGAAGGTGTCCTGGTAACGGATATACATCCCGTGCTCCATCCGGTCCCCGTCTTCGGTGTACCAGTGGAGCGCCACGCAGTACGTCTCGCCGGTCGCCGAGTCACCGTCGATATCGAGGGTCTGGTTCCCCACGAAGTGCATCGTCTCCTCGAATCCCCGTTCCTCGGCGTGGTAATCGAGGATGCCGTTCGCGATGGCCATCCCGCCCGTATTCGAACCATCCGAATCGCCGTTGAGTGTCGCATCCTCCGTGAACACGGAGGCGATGCGGTCGGGATCCTTGCGGTCGATGCCCTGCGCGTAGCGGAGCACGAGGTCCCGTAACTCCACACGTGCCAGTAACTCGTCCACGGGCTCTGTAGTCACGAGCCTGGAATACGGGACGGCCCGTAAATAACCTGTGTGAACAACGTACGCCCTGTGCCGGAGGATCCGAACGAGGGACCGACGAACAGCGGCACTCGAACGCGGAGGGATCATCGTAGTCGTTCATCGATCTCGTTCGTCCACTCGACGTCCTCGGACTGGTCGGACGGCGTGATTCGTCCGACCAGCTACGATCAGAGGTCACCTAGACGCCGATCTCGTCGCCGAGCTCGGGCGCCGCCGCGTCGAACCCCTCCTCGACGAGCTCGGCCGCGAACGCCGGACAGCGGTCGCCGTGGTTCACCAGGACCCGGCTGTCGCGGTACGCCGAGAGCACGTCGAGCAGCCCCTCGCGGTCGGCGTGCGCGGAGAAGTCGTACCACTCGACCCGCGCGCTGACGGGCAGCACCCGGCCGTCGAACTCCGCCCGGCCGCGCTCCAGGAGCTCGCGACCGGGCGTCCCCTCGACCTGGTAGCCCGTCAGCGCGACCTTGTTCGTCGGGTTCGCCCGGATCTCGGGGACGTACGTCATGGCCGGACCCCCCGAGAGCATCCCGCTGGTCGTGACGATCACCGTGTTCCGGGCGGCGATGCGCTTCCGCTGGCCGTCCCGCCCGGTGACGAAGCGGGCGTTCGAGGTCGCGCGCCGGAGCGCCGCCTCGTCCCGGACGAACTCGGGGTGGCGCCGGAGCATCCGCGTCACGCCCTTGCCCATCCCGTCGACGTAGCAGTCGACGTCGTGGGCCTCACAGACCAGCAGTAGCTCCTGGGTCCGACCGATGGCGAACGCGGGAACGACGACGGTGCCGCCCTCCCAGACCGTCGTCCGGACGCTCTCGGCGAACCGCTCCTCGATCCGCCGGCGGGCCTCGTGTTCGACGTCCGAGTACGTGCTCTCGCAGATCACGACGTCCGCGTCCGGTCGCGCAGTCGAGGCCGACACCAGCCGCTGGTCGTCCGTGTGGAAGTCGGCCGTGTAGAGCAGCCGCGTCTCGCCGTCGTCGACGAGCACGTGCGCGCTCCCGGGGATGTGGCCCGCGTTGTAGAACGTCACCTCGTGGCCCGCCGCCTCGAACGGCTCCCGGTAGCCGTGGGGCTGGGACACCTGGGTGACCCGGCGGACCTCCTCCTCGGTGAACGGGCAGTCGTAGGTGCCGCCGTGGAGCTTGAGGGTGTCGCGAGCGAGCGTCAGCGCCAGCTCGCGCGTCGGCGGCGTCCAGTGGATCGGCGGGCGCCGGTCGCCCGACAGCAGCGACGGGACCGCGCCGACGTGGTCGAGGTGGCCGTGCGAGACGACGACCGCCTCCGGGTCGGGCGCGTCCACCGGGAACTGCGGGACCGTGCCGGTCTTCGTCCCGTAGTCGAGCAGGAGGCGGTCGTTCACGAGGATCGCGCTCCGGCCCACCTCGCGCGCGCCGCCGAGGAACCGGATCTCCATTCGGCTCCCGGTAGCCGGTCGCGCCGTTTGTGTCCGTCGCTTTCCCGTCGTGCGCGTCGAACGCGCCGGAGGGCCGACCGCCGGGGGCCGACCCCATCGGGTCCACCCGTCGCCGGTGCCGCGGCGCGGACGCCGGGCGGCTGTCCGCCCCCGGCTGTCCGTCGCCAGCCGGGAGCGGCGCGGGGCGCGGGACGCGCTCGACTCGCGGGACGGCGCCGCCGTCCGGGACGCTCGACCACCGACGCGTTCATACGCCCGGCGTCGGTAGCCTCGTGAAGTGAGCATCCCCACCCACGACGGTCGGCGGGTGGCAGTCACCGACGGCGGGGTCGACCGCGGTGGCGCGGCCGGTCGGAACCGCGAGCACGGCCCGTCGTTCGCCGCGCTCCCCGAGCCGACCCTCGCGTACGCGCTCGACGCGGACGTGGACGAAGCCGGTCCGGACGCGGCTGGTCCGGACGCGACCGACCGGGCGGACGCGGCCGGTCGGCCGGTCGTCGCCGCCGTCAACCCCGCGTTCGAGGCGGCCTTCGGGGCGGGAGACGTCGTCGGCGATCCGCTCGCCGACTGGCTCGTCCCGGGGCCGGGACGCCTCGCGGACGGCACGTCGCCGACAGCGGTCGCCGCGCGGATCGCCGACGGCGAGCGGGTCCGGGTCGACGTGGCGGTCGATCCGCCCGGCGAGATCGACGCCGCGCCCGCCGACTCGGCCCCCGGCTCCGGGACGACCGGCACCGACGTCGACCCCGCAGGCGACGGCGACGACGGCGGGTACCGGCGCTTCGCCGTCCGATCGGTCCCCGTCGTCGCTGGCAGCTCGGACACCGGCGTCGGGAGCGACGACCCGGCCCTCGAGCCCCCGACAGACGGGCCGACGGTCGATGCCACGACCGAGGGCGCGCCCGTCGGCGGGATCGACGGCTACCTCCTCTTCGTCGACTGCGACGGGGCGGAGACGGGGACGGGGACGGGAACCGGAACCGGAACCGCCGCCCTCGCCGACCGGGCCGACCGGCTCGAGACGGTCGCGAGCGTGGTGAGCCACGACCTGCTGAACCCGCTCGACGTCGCCCGCATCCGGCTGGACGCCGCCCAGGAGACCGGCGAGGCCGTCCACTTCGAGAAGGTCCGGGCGGCCCACGAGCGCATCCTCCGGATCAGCCGGGACGTGCTCTTCCTCACCGATCCGGACCGGACGGTCGACGCCCGGCTGGTCGACCTCGCCGAGGTGGCGACGGCCGCCTGGGAGACCGTCGACACCGCCGACTCGAGGCTGCGACTCGGCGACGTCGACGACGAGGACGAGGACGGTGACGGGGAAGACGACGAGACCGGGGGGCTCCCCCGCGTCGTGGCCGACGCCGATCGCCTCCGGCGGGCCCTCGAGAACCTCTTCCGCAACGCCGTCGACCACGCCGGCGAAGCACCGACCGTCCGCGTTCGGCCCTGTGCCGGCGGGTTCGCCGTCGAGGACGACGGACCGGGGATCCCGCCGGCCGACCGCGAGCGGGTGTTCGAGCCGCGCGAGACGCTCGATGGCGGGACCGGACTCGGGCTCGCCGTCGTGCGACACGTCGCCGACGTCCACGGCTGGGACGTCCGGGCGCGGGCGGCCGACGCCGGCGGCGCCCGCTTCGAGTTCGTCGGGGTCGAGCGCGTCGAGCCCTGATAGGGTCGGTTGTAACTGTGTACCGGTGATTCGACGACCGTTCCGTCGAACACCGGAGATGAATTACAACCGACCCTATGAGACGACCGCCCGGCGCGCCGGACGCCGGGCCCGGTAGCTAAGTATCTAGCCCCATGATCAACGGTGCGACCGTACTACGGCTACCCATGGACCTCATCGACCGCCGCGACGATCACGACCGCGACGGGACCGGCGGCCCTCGCGACGGGAGCGACCCCCGCGATGGCGGCCCGGACGACCGGCGCGCTCGCGTCGCGCTCGACGTCGATCGCCCGCCCGTCGACCGCCGTCGGCGAGGGGACCAGCGAGCCGCCGTCGACCGCCAGCAGCCAACCGACTGCCGACGCCGCGACGTCCCCGGATCGGGCGGTGACCCGGGGCCATGAGGGACCTCCTCGCGGCGGCGAGCGAGGGCGTCCTGCGGGTGGCCGACGACTCGACGATCCGCGAGTCGAACCCCGCCGCCGCCTCGCTGCTCGGGACGACGCCCGACGCGCTCGTCGGGACGCCGCTCGTCGAGGCGTTCCCGGACGCGATCGACTCGCGCGCCGCGGAGGCGTTCCGCGGCGAGCGCCCGCCCGCCGAGGAGGTCTCCTTCGAGGAGTACTACCCGCCGCTGTCGGCCTGGCTGTCGGTCCGGGCGGTCCCGATCGACGACGGCCTCGCCGTCTACCTCCGGGACGCGAGCGATCGGCGGCGGCGCGAGCGGGCGCTCGACGCCCGCCGTGACGAACTCGAGACGCTCGACCGGATCAACCGGATCGTCGGCGAGCTGGTCGGGTCGCTGGTCGAGCGGACCGACCGCGGCGGGATCGAGGCGACCGTCTGCGAGCGCCTCGCCGGCTCGTCGCTGTTCGAGTTCGCCTGGATCGCCGAGGGAACGCTCGACGGCGACCTCCGGGCGTCCGCCGTCGCCGGCCCGGCCGAGGGCGTCGTCGACGAGCTGACCGCGACCGCGACCGACCCCGAACCGACCGCCGCCGGCCCGTCTGCCGCCCCGGCGCCGCGAGACCTGGACGACGGACCCGAGGGCGCACCCGGCGAACCCGGATCCGGCGGCGACGCGGCTCGCGACACCGACGGCGGCGCTGACGCCGGCGTTGACACCGACACCGATGCCAGCGCCGACGCGGACGGGGACACGAGTACGGACACCGACACGGGGACGGACGGGGACACCAGCGTGGGCCTCGAACGCGCCGCCCTGGCGTCCGGCGAGGTTCGCGTCGCGCGCGAGCTGGTCACCGACCGGACCGTCCCGGAGCGCGTGCGCCGGGCGGCGTTCGAGCGCGGGCTCCAGTCGGGGCTGGCGGTCCCGCTGTCGTACGGCGACACCGTCTACGGCGTCCTCGGGGTGTACACCGCCCGGCCCGAGGCGTTCGGCGAGCGGCAACGGACCGGCTTCCGCACGCTGGGCGACGCCGTCGGCGTGGCGATCAACGCGGCCAAGCAGCGCCGCCTGCTCCTCTCGGACACGGTCGTGGAGCTGACGCTCGAGCTGTCGGCGGCCGACTCCCCGCTGGCGGCGGTCAGTCGGGAGCTGGGCTGCTCGCTCGTCGGGGCCGGCATCGTCCCGGTCGACGAGGCGTCGGTGATCCAGTTCCTCGTCGTCGAGGACGCCCCGCCCGACGCCGTACTGGACGCGCTCCACGGCGTCGACGACCTCGCCGTCACCGCCGAGCGGGTCGTCGACGACGCCGAGGGGGCCGACGGCGAGGGCGGGGACGGGAGTACCGGACGCCGGGACGGCGACGGGAACGAGACGAACGAGGGCGACGGCGGGAACGCGGACGGGGAGGGAACGGACGCCGGCGGTAGAGGCGGCGAGGAGAACCTGATCGTCGTCCGGCTGTCGGGCGAGTCGCCGCTGTTGACGCTGATCGGCTACGGGGCCACCGTCGGGGAGGTCGCCTACGCCGACGGCGCGGGGCGGGTCCGGGCGAGCGTCCCGCCCGACGAGGCCGCCGACGTCCTGCGGGCACTGCGCGACGCGTTCCCGGGGACGACGCTCCGCCGGAAGCGCGAGCGCGAGCGGGACGTCACGACCCTCGCCGGCTTCCGGCGGACCGCCCGCGACCGGCTGACCGACCGGCAGCTCGAGGCGCTCCGGACGGCGTTCCTCGCGGGCTACTTCGAGTGGCCCCGCCGGAGCACCGCCGAGGAGGTCGCCGAGACGATGGAGATCTCCTCGCCCACGCTCCACAGCCACCTCCGGAAGTCCCTCCGGGAGCTACTGACCGTCTTCTTCGAGCGCCAGGACGCGGCCGGCGTCCGCGGGACGTTCGACGAACAGTCGCTCGACGGGTGAGGACGGTCGACGAGGGGTCGACCGCGGGGGATCACGGGCTGGACGGGGCGATCGGGCAGTCCCGGAAGCTCACTGACGGCGTTCCTGGCAGTCCGCACTGGCGGCGCGAGACGCTACCGGCACTGGCGGCGCGAAATGCTACCGTCACTGGCGGCGCGAGACGCGGTCGACCGCCTCGAACTCCGCCACGAGGTCCTCGAACCCCTCGATCCGGTCGGCGAGCGTCGACCGGAGTCGCTCGGCCCGCTCGTCGAGGTCGGCGAACTCGGTGTGATCATCGAGCCGGCTCTCGGGGAGTCGCGCCTCGAGGATCGCGCGCTTGGCGGCGAGCCGGAAGTACTCGCCGAGGTGTTCGTACGCCCCGATCCGGAGCTGGCTCTCGATGGCCCCGTAGAGGTCGTCGTCCGCCACGGGCTTGCAGAGGTAGTCGTCGAACGGCATCCCGACGACGTCGAAGTCGGGGTCGATCGCCGTGAGCATGATCACCCGGCAGGGGAGCTCCCGGTCGCGGATCTCCCGGAGGACCTCGTCGCCCGAGCGGCGCGGCATCCGCCGGTCGAGCAACACCACGTCGACGCCGTCGTCGACGACCGACAGCGCCTCCTCCCCGCCGTAGGCGGTCTCGACGTCGTAGCGCTTGCGGAGCTTCAGTGCGTAGCCGTCGGTCACCTCCGCCTCGTCGTCGACGACCAGAACCGTCGCGCCCGAACCGCTCTCACCCATACCCCGGTGTCCGGACTGCTGTGACCTAAATCCGGGGGGCGAGTCGGCGCGAGTCGTGCCGACCGCCCGGGGTCGGCGACGGGGACGGTCGGGAGTCGACGCGAACGTGACAATCGTCTTTCCCACAGCGTTTTTTCGTCGCTCTACGAACCCGGTGATAGTTGCATGGTTTCCGTCGGCGCCGTCTACGTCGGCGTGCTCGGAGTCGGCGGGGCGATCCAGCTCGCCCTGGCGGCGTTCGCGTGGCGCCACGGGTCGAAACCGGGGGTCCGGTGGTTCGCCGTACTGGCGACGTTCGGGGCCGCGTGGGTGCTGACCGACGCCGTCGGGATGTGGTTCGTGGGGGCGGGGTTCCCGAGGCTCTGGCTCGGCAACCTCAACTCGGCGATCAGCACGGGCGCCGCGGTCGCGTGGGTGGGGTTCGTCGTGAACTACACCGGCCGCGGCCACCTGCTGACGCCCAGCCGGACGGCGGCCGTCGCGCTGCTGCCGGCGACGACGTCGGCGGTCCTGCTCGCCGCGCCGACCTCGCCGCTCGTGGTCGTGGAGTACGGCTTCGAGACGGTCTCGGGGCTCTCGCTGGTCTGGATCGACGCCGGGCCGCTGATCCTCGCCGTCGAGGTGTACATCTTCGCGCTGATCTTCGGGCTCTTCGGGCTGATCCTCCGGGCGATCGTCGAGGAGGGCGCGCCGTTCGCCGGCCAGCTGGCGTGGATCCTCGGCGGCTCGCTGGTCGTCCTCCTCGGCGCGGCCGTCGACATCCTCAACCTCGTGCCGGTCCCGGCGGACGTGCTCGGCCCGTCGGTCGGCGCGACGCTACAGACCTGCGCGTTCGCCGTCGCACTGTTCCGCCACCGCCTGCTCGAACTCGTCCCGGCGGTCAGCCACCTCGGCGAGTCCGACGCCATCGAGGACTTAGACGACGGCGTCGTCATCGTCGACGACGACGGCGCGGTCGTCCGGCTGAACCCCGCGGCCCGCCGCGTCCTCGACGTCGGCGCCGACGGGGCGATCGGGGTCGACGTCCGGCGACTCCTCCCGGAGCTCGACGACGGCGCGCCGGCCGAGACGACCGTCGAGCGGAGCGGCCGGACCTACCGGGTGACGCGCTCGGCGATCACCGGCCGCGGGGACCGGCCCGTCGGGCAGACGTTCCTCTTCCGGGACGTCACCGACCGGGAGCGACGCGAGCAGCGGCTCGAGGTGCTCAGCCGCGTCCTCCGGCACAACCTCCGGAACGACGTCGACGCCATCGAGGGCCACGCCTCGTTCGTCGAGCACGAGACCGACGGCGACGTCGCCCGGTCGGCCGGGACGATCCGCTCGCTGGCGCTGGGGATGGCCGAGCTGGGCGACAAGGCCCGGCTCGCCCAGGAGACGCTCGACGACGACGCCGACCCGGAGGTCGTCGAGCTGGCGCCGCTGGTCGACCGGGTCGTCGACGACGCCGTCGCCGCCCTGCCGGACTACGACCCCGACGTCGCGGTGACGGTCCCGGACGACGCCGGCGTCGCGACGTACCCCACGCCGCTGGCCGTGGCACTGGGGAACGTCGTCGAGAACGCGATCGAGCACGCCGGCTCGACGACCCCGACCGTCCGGGTCCGGGCGACCGTCGGGGAGGGTGTGGAACCCAGCGTCGACCCCGACGACGTCACAGCCCGCTCGGACGGCGGGGAAGCGAACGGCCGCCGGTCGAGGAACGGAAGCGGACCCGGGGACGGAGCGAGAACGGACACCAGGTCCGGGTCCGGGTCCGGGTCCGGGGGGGCATCCGGCGGTGAAGACGGGACGACCTCCGATCCCGCGTCCGGGACCGGCGCCGGGAACGGGCCCGCGTCCGGGACCGGCGCCAGGAACGGGCCCGCGTCCGGATCCCTCGGCGACCCCGACGCCGGGCCCGTCGACCCGGCAGCGGAGGACGCGGGAACGTCGGGCGTCGAGATCGTCGTCGAGGACGACGGGCCCGGCATCCCCGACCACCAGGTGGCCGTGCTGGAGGAGGGCGCCGAGACGCCGCTGTTGCACGGCAACGGGATCGGCCTCTGGCTGGTCCACTGGGCGGTCGGGACGCTCCGCGGCGACGTCGAGTTCGAGCGCATCCCGGACGGCAGCCGGGTCCGGATCCGGGTGCCGACGCTCGACGGCGACGGCACGGACCGGACCCGAACGGCCGAGCCGCGCGAGGGGCGGGCTGACTGACCCCCGGACCCCCGGCGACCGACGGTCGACGGCCGCTCGACTCCTGCGGGCACCGTTGCGACCGCGACCGGCGGCGTCCGCGTCGAGACAGTGCCGTCGACGCACGCGGTCCGGTCGCGCTACGGCGAGAGCGTCGGGCACGGTCGGTGACGGGCTCCGTCGGGGGCCCGTCGACGGGCCGAAACCGTTGCCTCACTGGGGCGTCGAGGGCCGGTATGCAGCGAACACGCGTCGAGTCGGACCGGTGGTTCGACGTCCTCGTCTCGACGGACGGCGCACAGGCGGCGGTGATGACGCTCCCGAGGGGCGAGTCGACCGGCGGGCCCACGAACCGCCACGGGACGAGCGAGCAGTGGTGCTTCGTCGTCTCGGGCGAGGGACGGGCGGTCGTCGACGGGGAGACGGTCCCGCTGGCCGCGGGCGACCTGCTCGTGATCGAGCCGGGGGAGGCCCACGAGATCGCCGC
>Ga0207797_1000866_pt1 | contig 22686 bp, 18 predicted proteins | sample PRCRCaboRojoPR_6_FD_187275 | JGI IMG/M metagenome (GOLD analysis project Ga0207797, IMG submission 187275) | Marine sediment microbial community from Cabo Rojo, Puerto Rico - PR CR 10% Liquid 1 (SPAdes) | ecosystem: Environmental > Aquatic > Marine > Coastal > Sediment | place: Cabo Rojo, Puerto...
GGTCCCGACGAGCCGCTCGATCCGGCGTTCGAACTCGTCGTCGCCGATCTCGCCGCGGGCGTACCGGTCCTGGAGGACCCTGACCGGGTCCTCGCCGTCGACGGCCGTGCCCGTCCCGGACGCGGTGGCCGAAGCGGTGTCGCCGCCCCACCACTCCGGCTCGGGCGCCTCGGCCGCACGGCGAGCGACCGACCGGAGGAGCGAGTAGCCGACGAACAGCAGCAGGACGCCCAGGACGCCGCTGCCGACGATCACGGAGAACGGGTGGGCTGCGACGGCGAGCGCGAGCGAGCCTGCACCGAGCAGGACGGTCAGGACGGCGAGGGAGGCCCGCGTGGAGGGGTCGTCGGGGGCGTACGTCTCGAGTGTCGGGGACATGCTCGAGCGTGGTGGCGACGCGAGTGAAAACGTTTGCCCCGCGGCGGGGACGGTCCCCGGGGCCGGAGGGGTCGATCGAACGGGGCGCCAACTCACACCCGCCGACGCGAACCGGGCGCGCCCAGGCCACGTGGCCGATCGAAAGCGCGCGAACAGGTGTCGAGACCCACGGGACGCTGTCGCTTTCGCGGCCGTGTCCGGGCGGGGCCCGTCCGCCGGGGATAGTTACTCGACCCGTCCGGACGTCGACCCGATGTCACAGCCGCAGGAAGGCGACGACGCGCCGACGTTCGCGCTGCCGAGCACCGCGGGCGGCGAGGTGAGCCTCTCGGAGACGCTGGCGTCGGGCCCGACGGTGGTCCTGATCAACCGCGGCCACTGGTGTAGCTTCTGTGCCGAGCAGCTCTCGACGTTCTCGGACGTCTCGTACGACCTCTGGTTCAACGACGGGGTGGACGTCCTGCCCGTCGTGACCGACCCGATGCCGGCGCTCGTGGGGATGCGCGACCGGTTCGACCTCGACGTCCAGCTGCTCGCGGACCCCGGCGGCGACGTGGCCGATCGGTACAGCGGCACCGAGCAGACCAGCCACGGCACCACGGGGATCGCGGCGACCTACGTCGTCGACACGGACGGCGTGGTCCGCTACGAGCAGGTCGCCGAGGACGTCACCGACCGGACGTACGGCAACTTCGTCCGGTACTACGTCCGCGACGACTACGGCGACCGGTTCGAGAACCCGTTCGGGGAGTAGCGGCCCGTGGTCGCCCCCTCGACCGGCGTCGCGATCGGCGGCAGGCGACGACGCCGGCCCCGCACGGACGGCGACACCGATCGAGAGACGGCGGCCGAACGACCCCGACCGGGACGACGACCCCGACCGGGACGACACCGGCGGTGCTTCCAGTGCGCCCGCGGACACTCAGCGGCTCGCCGCCGCCGTCGACGCCGCCGGCTCGTAGAACGCACCCGGCCCGTAGTCAGTCTGCCTCTCGTCGTAGCCCGCGAGGGGAAACGTTCACCCGCGGAACTCGATTAGTGCTCCCGCGATCGTCAGGAGGCTACCGACGACAAGCCACTCCAGCGCTCCGAAAGACAGTTTCATCATCGTTCCTCCCTCTGGTTCGGGAGTATCTCGAAGGTGCTGATCGTGCCGAAGAGCCCGGTGCTGGTATCCCGCACCTCGAGACCCGCCTCGGAGACGACTTCGCGCGGTTCCTGCGCCCAGCGACAGCCGGTCTTCGCGTAGTGAGCGTCGGCACGCCACTCCTGGTACTTTGCGATCGGCCTCACGTCACTCCGCCCGTGTTCGACCAAGCGAATCGTCCCCTCGGGTTTGCAGACACGGCCCATTTCGCGGAGTGCAGCCATCGGGTCGGGGAACGTACAGGTCGATAGCGCGGAAATCACCGCGTCGAAACTGTCGTCGGCAAATTCGAGCTCCTGTGCGTCCATCTCCCGGAGGGCCCCATCGATCTCTAACTCGGTGAGTTGTTCCTCGGCGTTCGCCAGCATCTCCGGACTGACGTCGATACCAACGAGGTCGACGGTGTCGGGGAGATACCGGAAATTCGTTCCAGTCCCACAGGCGACGTCCAAGACTCTCCCCTCGACGTCTCCGAATCGGGCTCGACGATAGCGACCGATAACGACACGGTCGAGCCATTCGAGCCGGTGCATCCAGTCAGCGTACTCGGCATACGCGTCCTTGATATCTGAGACCGACATCGGCTGGAGCGACGCCGCGTCGGGCTCGGTTCGATTGTGGGGGCCGTTCGTCCGCTTCGATTTCTCACTGGATGTCATTGTTGTCGGTCGTCAGCTCGCAGAACCGTCTGAGGAACGTCTTGCGGTCGGTTCTGCCGGCGTCGGCCGCCACGAGCGTCTCTTCGAGTCCGTCGCGGTTCTGGTGGCAGTACTCACGGTCGCAGGGCTTACAGAGGTACTCGAAGGTCTTGCCCTCGCGGGTCCAGCGGTCCCCGTGTTTGTCGTACTCGCGGGCGTCCTCGCGGTCGAGCGTCTCGCCGCAGGCGATGCACGTTACCTGCCGGGCGGAGTCGCCGCCCCACAGTGCCGAGGTGGTCGTCGTCACCGGTCCACCTCCCCCATGATGGTGTCGAGGCTCCCGAGGGTCGCGACGAGGTCGGGGACGTACTCACCCTCCGCCATTGCCGGCAGCACTGACAGATTCGAGAACGACGGCCCGCGGATCTTGAACCGTGCGGGGGTCTCGGTGCCGTCGGCACGGATGTAGATCCCGAGTTCGCCCTTGGCACCCTCGACAGCCCTGTAGCACTCCCCGGACGGCTTCAGCGTCCGCGGCACGTTAGCTCGGACGGTACGCTCTTCTTCTGGCCAATCCGCGAGGAGGTCGACGCACTGCTCCACGATAGCTGCCGACTCCTCGATCTCCCGAAGTCGGACGAGCACGCGGGCGAAGTTGTCACGACCGTTCTCGGTGACGACATCCCACTCCAAGCGGTCGTAGTAGCCGTAGGGGTCGTCCCGTCGGAGGTCGTAGTCGATGCCGGAACCGCGAGCGACCGGCCCCGTACAGCCGTACTGCTTCGCGACCTGCGGCGGCAGTTCACCAGTGTCGACACAGCGAACCTGGAAGACTTCGTTGCTGGTCAGCAGGTTGTGATACTCTTCCAGTTTCTGTGGCAGGGTGTTTGTGAAAGCACGCACGTCCTCGAAGAACTCCTCTCGGGGGTCGGGGATGTCCCAGACGACGCCGCCAACCCGGAAGTAATTAAACATCATACGCTGGCCGGTCAGGTCCTCCAGGAGGTCCTGGACGATCTCCCGGTCCCGGAAGCCGTACATGAAGGTTGCAGTGAACTCGCCGCTGACGTCCAAGGCGTACATGGCAGTGGCTAGCAGGTGCGAGAGGATCCGCGACAGCTCGGCACTCATCGTCCGGATGACCTGGGCGTACTCGGGGACGTCGATATCGGCCAGGTCCTCGATGACGCGGGCGTAGGCCCACTCGTTGAGCAGGCCCGCCCCACCCCAATCCCAGCGGTCGGGATAGGGCATGATCTGGTGGCGGTAGGTTCCCCGCTGGCACATCTGTTCCTCACACCGGTGGATGTAGCCGATGTCCGGTTCGACGTCCGCTACCTGCTCGCCGTCGAGGACCGCCTCCAGGTGGAGCACACCGTGGGTCGACGGATGGTGAGGCCCGATATTGAGAAACATCGTATCATCCTGCCGACTGTCGTCCTGGATAGGGTTGGCGTGCTCGCGCAACGTCACGATCTGAGGCTGGTTCTGGTCGTAGTCCGTCCGGAGCGGGTGGCCCTGCCACGTCTCCGGAAGCAGAATACGCCGGAGGTCCGGATGGTCCTCGTACTCGATGCCCACGAGGTCGTAGGCCTCCCGTTCGTGCCACTCGGCCGTCCGGTAAACCGGGGTAGCCGACTCGCTGACCGGATCGTCCTTGATCGTCGGGACGACAACGGACAACTCGCGCGTCCGGTCGTCGTAGCTGGTGAGGTGATAGACCGTCTCGAAGCGGTCGTCGTACTCCTGGGCAGTCACACACGAGCAGTGGTCGAGCCCTGCCTCGGAGCGAAGTGTCGAAAGGACCTTCTGAACCCGGTCAGCCCGAATCACGAGTGCAGGAGCGTTCCTGTGCGAATCACGGCTGATGATGGTGTCGCTGGGGAGGGCTGTGACCGCCTCGTCCACGAACTGGTCGACGGTCGAGCGTTGTTGCCGTTGCATCGTCCACAGGGTATCAGTTTCCAGTGTAGCTCGGTAGGCACGCTGCCTCATCCGTGATGGAGTTTAAGAGGTATAAGCCGTGGTTGTTTAACTCCGCGCACTCCTGGTTCGTATATGCGATATCTCACAGTGTTAGTCAAACCAGATGGTGGGAGGGCGTTCCATCCACTCGGGAAAGAACTGACCGACGAGCCGTCTATCAATCGGAGGGCTATTCATCACATCGAACTGCTCGATGACGATACTGTACTCCTATTTGCCGAGGCGAGCGGCAGTAAGGAACGATACAAACAGATCATGGAGGACTCCCCTCACGTCATCAGTTATCTCACCGCTGGAGACGACCGGTGGATGGCTGTGAGTCAATTCGAACCGACAGAAGAGGTTCGCCGATCCCTCGAACTACAACGGGAATCGCTTCTGGTAATCGAGACTCCGATTCAGTTCACGTCCGATAACCACGTTAAACTCACATACCTAGGGACCGATGAAACGTTCAGAAAACTGTACGAATATGCCGATGAAATGGAACAACTTACGTTTGATATTCTCAATACGGGCGATTACGAAGCTGACAAATCATCGTTCAACAGGATGATCACATCGAGACAAGAAGAGGTGCTCGAGACAGCAGTTGATCTGGGGTACTACAGTGAACCTCGCCAAGCGTCTCTTCAAGAGATCGGCGAGGTCATTGGTATTTCTCCCGGAACGGTCGGTGAGCACCTTCGGAAAGCCGAAGAACGTGTGTTCACCGAACTCGTTCACTGACTCCCGCTCACGGTCACTGGCCGTGCTGACGAGGTAAAGAGTCCAAACATACGGGGGTGCGCCTCAAGAACAAAAGGAGCCACATCGGTGCGGCAGTTCTCGTATTCGGCTCTGTCTCGTATTTCCACCCACACGATGTCAGTCACGGAACCACCCACGACCGACGGGACGGTCACGAACACTGATGCATCGTTACTCACCGATCCCGACGTCGAATCCACCTATCGCGACATCGGCGACGTGCGATTACACGTCGTCGCCGCCGGCGACCCCGACGCGCCACTGGTCGTCCTCCTGCACGGACACCCCGATTTCTGGTACGGCTGGCGCGATCAGATCCGTTCGCTCGTCGAGGCTGATTTCCGTGTGGTCGTCCCTGACCAGCGGGGCTGTAATCTGAGCGAAGCACCCGACAGGATCGATGCCTATCGACAATCGGAACTAGTAGGTGACGTGCGCGAATTGATCCACAGTGAGGGACGGGAATCGGCCCACGTCGTTGGGCACGACTTCGGTGGGTTCGTCGCCTGGAACCTGGCGCTCCGTCAGCCTTCCATGGTCGATCGACTCGGGATATTCAACGTCCCACATCCGACAGTGTATCGAGATACGTTACGATCCAGTCCCCAACAGATCGCGCGGAGCTGGTACGTCTGGTTCTATCAGGTACCGAAGCTCCCCGAATGGATGTTAACTCGGAACGATATGGCCAATATGGTCGATTCCCTCGAAATAACGTCAAAACCTGGAACGTTCGACGAAGAAACGATTACCCGCTACAAGGCGGCCTGGCGCCACACTGGAATTACACCGAGAATAAACTGGTATCGTGGGTTCCGTCGTTCGGACAGCCCATCACGCGATACCGTCACCCAGCCAGCGCTGATTTGTTGGGGAAAAGACGACGTAGCACTCCTCCCTTCGATGGCAGAAAAGAGCGTCAACTACTGTGAAGACGGTCAGCTACAGGTGTTCCCTAACACATCACATTGGATACACAACGAGCGTGACGAAGTCACTGAAGCGCTACGCTGTCACCTCACGTAAACAGTAGGCGCGAACCAACCGAGTCGGTGAAACCGCGCCGTTGTTCTTCGACGAGCGCGACGATCGCTCCGTTGGCGAAGTCGCTCTCGGCCACAAAACGATTCGAGAACCGTACACAGCGAGACGACCAGTCTCAACTCTTGACAGTACTCGCTCACGGAGGTCGGGGCGTCTCTGGAGATCGTCGTCGACGACTTCGTCGAGTGGAAACACGACTACTTCGAGCACGTCGCGGAGCACGGGGACGGCGACGACGACGCCGACGGGAACGGGTGATCGGACCCGCCTCCCGCTCACCACCGCTGGTGGACGTGTTCCCGGACGTACTCCTCGTAGACCTCGTCCACCCGCTCGAGTTGCTCGGGGGTCGGCGGCGCGAGGTCGGCGGCGGCGACGTTCTCCCGGACGTGCGCCGGGGAGGTCGAGCCCGGGATGACCGTCGAGACGGCGTCGAACGAGAGGATCCACCGGAGGGTGAACTGCGCCATCGTCGCGCCCTCGGGGACGGCCGGGCGGAGCGCCTCCACGGCCTCGAGGCCCGTCTCGAAGGGGACGCCCGCGAACGTCTCGCCGACGTCGAACGCCTCGCCCTCGCGGTTGAAGTTCCGGTGGTCGTCCTCGGGGAACTCGTCGTCCGCCGAGAGCGCGCCGGTCAACAGCCCCGAGGCGAGCGGGACGCGGACGATCACGCCGACGTCGCGCTTGCGCGCCTCGCGGAAGAACAGCTCGGCAGGCCGCTGGCGGAACGGGTTGAAGATGATCTGGACGGTCTCGACGCCGGGGTACTCGATCGCCTTGAGCCCCTCCTCGACGCGCTCGACGCTCGCGCCGTAGTTGGCGACCTTCCCCCGGGCCTCGAGGTCGGCGAGCGCGTCGAACGTCTCCGGCTGGTAGTAGGCGTCGGTCGGGGGACAGTGGAGCTGGACGAGGTCCAGCGTCTCCACCCCGAGGTTCTCGCGCGACCGGTCGACGAACCGCTCTAAGTGCGCCAGGTCGTAGTCCTCGGCCACGTGCGGGTCGAGCCGCCGACCGGCCTTGGTCGCCACCCGGACCTCGTCGGGGTCGACCGCGTCCGGCCCCGACGGGTCGTAGTCGGCGAGCGTCTCGCGGATCAGCCGCTCGCTGCGGCCGTCGCCGTAGACGTCGGCCGTGTCGAGGAACGTGATCCCCGCGTCGAGCGCGGCCTCGAGTGCCGCGCGCGCCTCGTCCTCGGGGACCTCACCCCAGTCGGACCCGATCTCCCAGGTCCCCAGTCCGACCTCCGTCACGTCGAACGCGCCGCCCAGCGATCGCTCGTTCATGTCTCGTCCGCACGGTCGAACCGAGGGATCCTAACTCGTCCGGCACCGGTCGACGTCGCCGGGATCGGGACCCGCGGGAGTCGAGCCCGGTCGAGCGTCGGAGCGTGACCGCCGATCCGGTCCGGCAGCCCGGGGGGTGCCAGCGGGTCGGGGGCCGACTCGCAGGGGCAACCGGGGGACGCCGAACGCGACCGGACGGATCGTCGGACGTCACTCGGGCCGGACAGCCACGCGGACGTCGCCCTCGGCGGAACGCCGGACGTCGACGTCCCAGGTCGACGGAGCCGTCGCACGGACCGCGGCGGCGACGGCCGACGACGGTCGTCCGAACCCGGTCGCGCCGGTCGCGCCGGTCTCGTCGGTGCCGGCGTCGGTCCGGTCCGCATCGGGATCGTCGTCCCGGTGCGACGCGCTCGGCTCCACGGAGACGTAGAAGCCCGCACCGGTATCGTCGGCCGGCGTCGCGCGGTCGGTCGCGCCGGTGTCGGTGGTCCAGTCCGGGCGACGGGACCCGCCCGGGGCCGACGACGCGTCCGCACCGTCGGCGTCGTTCGTGACCGCGTCGAGGAGGCCGACGTGGACCGTCGGGGTCCCCTGCCCGAGCGCCACGCGGAAGCAGCCGGACAGCACGCGGCGGAGCACGTCCGGGGGGGCGCCGACCGTGCCGAAGCCGTCGACCCGGAGCATCGCGTCCGACGGAGCGGCGTCGTGGGGCGCCGCCGCCGTCGCGTCCGTCGCGTCCGTCGCGTCCGTCGCGTCGGCCCACGCCTCGGCGGCGACGTCCGACAGCGAGACGGGTGCGGACTCGTGACCAGTTCCGGCCCCGGACCCGGCCGTCCCGGCCGCGTCGGCCGCGTCGGCCGTGTGGGGCGTAGCCGAGGAGGGACGCGCGTCCTCCCGGGGCGAGGGAACGCTCCTGGCGTCCCGCGTCGGGGGGGAGCCGTCGGTCCCGGTCGCGCGGTCGGTCGACGCCGCGTCACGCTGCCCGTCGGTCCCGGTCGAGAGCGACGCGACGAGGTCGTCGAGCACCGCCTCCGCGGTCGCGAGTGCCTCGTCGGGATCCTGCGCGTCGACTCGCTCCCGGGGACCCCCCGCACGGGCGTCCGGGCCGTCCACTGCGGTCGGCGCGCCGGGCGCGTCTCCCGCGCCGAGTTGCTCCCCCGCGTCCGTCGGCGCCGCGGGTCCGGTCGTCGCGTCCGTGCCCTCGCCGCCGCCGGCGACGGCGGCGAGTCCCTCGCGTGCGCGGTCGACCGCGGTCCGCGCCGCGGCGAGTCGACGCCGGAGGGTGACGGGATCGACGGTCGGATCGTCGGCCGTCGCGAGCCGGCGCGCCAGCTCCTCGCGGCGCTCGACGCCGGCCGAGACGTCCCGAACGATCGCCGAGAAGACCCGGCGACCGTCGTGGACGTGCTCGGCGAGCGTGACGGAGACCGGGAGCTCCGTCCCGTCCGCCCGCACGATCACGAACTCGGCGCCGTTCCAGTCGAAGCTCCGACGACCGGTCTCGAGGTAGTCCGTCAGCGACTCCCGGAACCAGTCGTGGAACCGGTCGGGGAGGAGCTCGGCCACGTCCGTCCCGACGAGCCGCGAGGCGCCACACCCGAAGACGTGGACGGACGCGTCGTTGGCGAACAGCACCGTCCCCTCGACGTCGAACGCGACCACGGCGTCGGACGTGCTCCTGACGAGTCGCTCGAAGAACTCCGGCCGGTCGACGAGGCGCCCCTCCGACACGCGTCGGCGTCCGCCGTCGGCGGTCATCTCTACCGGTGGCTTGGAACCGCGCGGCATAACCCTTGTGACCGGTTCGATCGTCGATGGGTGCGCCGGCCGAGAACCGCCCTGCTGCGCCGGGGGACACCGCGCGAGGGAACGATCACCGACCCGACCGCCTCGCGCGCTCGCGGTCAGTCGTCGGCGGCGACGTCCCCGTCGCCGGAGTACCGCGCGAACACCTCGCGCCACTCGTCGGGCACTGGCCGCGTCTCGCGCGTGTCGGGATCGACGACCACCTGTACGGTCTCGGCGGTCGCGACGGTCTCGTCGTCGACCAGGAGCTCGTAGGAGGTGGTGAAACTGGTCGTGCCGACGTGGTCGACGGCGACGCGGACGGCCACCGACTCGACGTCGCCGATCGGCCGGCGGTAGTCGACCTCGACGTGCGCGACGACGAAGCCGTGCTCCAGGTCGTCGAACGTCCGGTCGAACAGCTCGCGGAGGAACGCGACGCGCGCGGTCTCGCAGTAGGTGACGTAGACGGCGTTGTTGACGTGCCCGTAGGTGTCGAGGTCCCGATACCGGACCGCGACGTCCGTCTCGAAGTAGCCCATCGGGCGGGCGTCGGCGCGGGCCGCGGTAAACGGTGACGGTCGGTCCTGGGCGACCGCGGGCCCGCCACCGCGGGCCGGCGTCCGGACACGAAGCAGCTAGTGACGATACTTATGCACGATTGACGGTCACGACTGGACGACAGCTAATGACACACAGTGGGTGCGGGACGGGCGGGGAGGAACGTGACGGGGGCGACGGGCGGAGCCGGGGACGGGGACGGACGCCCGGACCGCGGGCGGTCGGCCTCGCGACGCTCGTCGTGGTGGCGGCGATCGCAGTGGGGTTCGGACCCGGAGTCGTCGGGGCAGGGTCGATCGGCGACGGCGGAACGACGACACCGCCGGCGGGGACGACCACGAGCGCGCTCGCGGGCGAGCCCGTCGCCGCGGCGAACGCGGGGACCGAGGTGGTCACCGACGGGGTGTCCGCGGCCGCACTGCCGACAACGGTCGCCGACGACACGGCGACGACGAACGCGACGCGGGGGTCGACCGTCGAGGTCGCGGACCTCGGGTTCGACAGCCCCGGGAACGTCAGCAGCGTGACGGTAGACCTGTCGGCGGGGACCGACGCCGGGACCGTCGAGGTCGACGACGTCGACGCGGTCGCGGTCGAACTGTACGCCGACGGCACGCGCCTCGTCCGCCTGGACGGCGCCTACGACGGCCAGCCGACGAGCCTCGGCTTCGGGATCAACGTCACGGGCGTCGACCGCGTCCGGGTCCTCGCGAACGTCTCCGAGACGGCCGAGGACGGCGACGTGCTCGACGCCGCCGTCGGCGTCGGTGACGGGAGCAGCTCGCTGACCGTCGACACGGGCGGCACCCAGCCGGTCGTCGTCGACGGGGCCGGGCTCGTCGACGGGGACGTCGTGAACAGGAGCGACGAGCCGGTCCCGAACGTGACCGTACTGTTCACCGAGCGGACGTCGGAGACGGTCGTCGTGCGGACCGAGACCCGGGCCGACGGCACGTTCGGGCCGCTCGACCTCCCGCCGGGGAACTACACCGCCGCGGTGTCGGACCCGCTGTACCCGGACCCGCTGTACGCGAGCCCCCTGCAACTCAGCTTCACGAACTTCAGCCTCGGTTCGAACGGGGCCGTGACGGTCCCGATCACCACCGCCGAGCTGGTGTATGCCGACCGGATCGAGGTGTCGCCCACGAACGGGACGGCGTTCGTCGGCGAGACGGTTCCCTACACCGTCACGGTCACGGACCAGTACGGGGCCGGGCTCGCCGACGTCGACGTCTCGGTGAGCGTGCTCTCGGACGGTCCGGACCCCTTCGTCCTGTCGGCGACGGAGACGACCGACGCGAGCGGGCAGGCGACGTTCCAGGTCGGCTCCACGCTGATTTCGACGGGGACGATCCGGTTCACCGCCGAGAACGTCACCGGCGGGGCGGCCCCCACGACGACGGCGACCGCGACGTTCGTACGGAACGGCGAGGGCGTCGTCGGGGGCCGGGTCGTGAACGACGCCACCACCGACGGGCTCGCCGACGCCCGGGTGTGGGCCGTCCCCGACGCGCAGTACGAGGCCAACGAGCGGTACGCGCGGTTCACGGGCTTCGACGACGACGCGGTCTTCTGGTTCCGGGTGATCGACGAGACGACGGGCGAGGTCGTCGACAACGACGCCTACGACGTCCGGAACGCCGAGTACAATCGGAGCGGCGAGATCGACCCGAACGCCGACACCGGGGTCCGGAACGTCGAGTCGCTGAACGTCTCCGACCCGGCGGCGGGCGAGGGGTTCGCCGTCGTCGACGCGGACGGCGACGGGCTGTACGCGTTCAGGCTCGCGCGACTCGCGAACGAGGGCTACTTCCTCCAGTACTCGCTCGACGCCCCGAACGCGAGCGCGTCGGCGCTCCGCGACGGGAACGACACGGACGCGGACAGGGAGGTGGAGCGCTTCCAAAACGTCACCGCCGTCGACTACGCCGGCACCCTGACCGGGGGAACCGGACCGGCAGTGACCTTCCGGCCGACGACGAACATGACGCTGGCGGCGACGGCGTCGCTCGCGTCGTTCGCGGGGGCCAACCTCGTCGACGCGCCCGGCTTCGTCAACACCTACGGCGTCGACACCGGCGGGACCGACGCGACCGGCGGGTTCGTCCTCAACGAGCTGTACACCGACATGCAGGCGGGTCGGGGGTACGTCGTGTTCGCCTCGAAGCCGGGCTACTCGACGGACGTCGCGGACGTCTTCGTCGAGGAGGACGGCGACACGAAGATCAACGCGGACGGCAGCGACGTGGAGGCGCTCCACCTGACGCCCGAGACGGCGACGACCAACCTCGCGCCCGAGCCGGCGTTCACCCGGTCGGACACGACGCCGACGACCGGGCAGTCGGTGACGTTCGACGCCTCGGGGTCGGTCGACCGCGACGGCTCGATCGTGGCCTACCGGTGGCGGTTCGGCGACGGGACGACCGCGTCGGGGGCGACCGTCTCACACGCGTACGACGACGACGGCTGGTACGACGTCCGGCTGCTGGTCGTCGACGACTCGGGCGCGACGACCACGCTCTCGCGGGCCGTCGTCGTCGAGAACACCTCGCCCACGCCGGCGATCGAGGTCTCGCCGGCCAACGCGACGACGGGCGAGCCCGTCGCGTTCGACGCCGCCGACTCGACTGACGCCGACGGCTCGATCGCCGCGTACGACTGGACGTTCGGCGACGGGAACGCCACGACCGGAGCGACGGCCACGCACGCCTACGCCGCGAACGGGACCTACGCGGTGACGCTGACGGTCACCGACGACGACGGGGCCACGGGGACCGCCACGACGACCGTGGCCGTGGCCGCCAGCACGACGCCGTTCCCCGACGGCGTCCCCGGCGTCGGTGACGCGGTGCCGACGAACGTCGATTCGGACCCACTGCTCGAGGACGTCGACGGGAGCGGGACGTTCGGGTTCCTGGACGTCGTCGCCCTCCTGTTCGCCGACTGGTCGGCGATCAACGACGACCCCGCCCAGCGGGCGGCGCTGAACTTCGACGGCACCGACGGCGTCGGGTTCTTAGACGTCGTCGCCCTCCTGTTCGAGTTGTGAGGCGACGCCGGCGTCGAACCCGACGCCGGGGCGAGACCGTCCGACTCGTTCGACCGCGGACCGACTGACCGTCCGACTCGTCGTCGGAACCGTCCGACGGGGAACGCCGGTCGATCCCGAGACCCGGAACGGGCTCCGGGACGCCGACGGGGACCGGGACCGTCGACCTCCGGCGTCGAACCCGGACCGAACTCGCCGACCGGACGCCCGGCGAGACCCTCCCGATCGATCCTGATCCTTCGAGAACTGACCTCACCGTGGGATTCATTTCGACCGGATCGCAAGACTGCACTGCACCCGGACGGACTACCGTGGTCTGGGTGTGTCCAAACTCCCCCACCCGGCGCTTCCCCCCTCGCGCCGGGACTCTCCCCCTTTCGTTTCCGGTCGATCGCGTCCGACAGCGAGCGCACCGGCGGCCGGTGTCGTCCGTCGGCGGTCGAGCGTTGCGACGCGACGGTCGTCCGGGGACGGTTCCCTGCTCGATCCGGCCCGTGGTTCGGCCGACGTGTCCCTCGACGTTCGACGGGAACTCGGAGCGGGTCGACGGGTTCGAAAACGGGAGCGTCGTCGGTCCGCCCGCTCGGTCAGCCGGAGCCGCCGCGTCGGGCGCGACCACCGTCACGTCGAACGTGCGGCCGAAGAAGTTCTGCGCGAGGTAGATCGCGTCCCCGTCGAACCCCAGGTGGGGGAGTCCACCAGCCCCTCGTTGTCGACGCCGCCGGCGTCCTCGGGGGACGCGATAGACATACCAGTTCCCACGAAGGTCCCGTGGCGGAGACGACGACACCCGGCTCTGCGGGCCTCAGTAGTCCGTTAGACGGGGAAGTCCGCTCTCCCCGATTTGAACGGGGGACAAGCCGATCTACAGTCGGCTGCTCTGCCAGGCTGAGCTAAGAGCGGTCACGACAGCGTAGCCCGTTTTCGAACAAAAGCCTGTCGTTCCGCGGGTGTCGCACGACACGTGCTCGCACGCGTCCGTCGACGGACGGAGGGGAGACGCGTGACTGACGGACGTCAGACGCGGGGGAAGCTTGAAAAGCGCTCGCGCGAATGCGTGCGAGCATGAGCAAGATCACCTTCCGCGCCGACGAGGAGCTCGTCGAGCGCCTGGAGGCCTTCGACGCCTCGAAGAGCGAGGTGATGCGCGAGGCGCTCCGGGCGTACCTCGACGACGCGGAGGGTGACGCGTCGGACGGCGACGACGCGAGTTCGATCGACGAGGCGATCGCCGAGCGCGTCGACCAGCTGGTCGAGGATCGACTCGACGCGCGCCTCGGCGCACCGCGAGCACGATCCCCGCAGCCGGCCGGAGCGCAGGACATCAACGTAAACGTCACGCTCGACGGTTCTACGGCCGGAAAGGGCGAGGCTACGGTCGAGGAGACGGCCGAACAGTCATCGGAGTCGGAACGTCGTAAGACGGACGGTGCAAACGCGGGAGACGCGTCCACGGACGGTCGTAAAACGTGCAGCCAGTGTGGCGAAAACGTGAGCGCTGATCACGTTTACTGCCCGAACTGCGGCGAGAAGGCGACCCGGCGCGTCTTCTGTGACTGCGGGGACGAACTCAGATCCGACTGGGCGTTCTGCCCGGGCTGTGGCCGTCGGACCCCCGCAGCCGACGTCCTCGACCGGAGCTAAAGCGACCTACACGGCCCGAGGACCCCGTATACGCCTGACCGGCGCGACGGACCGGAATGTATGCACGAGACACCCCGAACCCACCCCGATCGAGACGTAAAACGCCGAAAACGTGCGTTTCGACCCCGTATACGCCCAATTAATCATCCCGTAAGACGTCCGCCGTTACCTTTAAGTATAGACAGTCAGTGAATACGGCTGCGTAAGACGGCTCGTCTTACGATGCGCATCCGACCGTCGGCGCGTCGCCGACGTCGTGCGATTGCGCGTCGTAAGACGCGCGATACGCGTCGTTGACGCCGCCCGCCGTCTTACCGGGGGAACACAAACATGGAGCGTGTGACACTACGCATTCCGAAGCAGCAGATCGAGGAAGTCGAACGGATGGTCGAGACGGGCGAGTTCCCGAACCGGAGCGAGGCGATCCGGTCGGCCGTCCGCGACATGATCAACGAGCAGGCCGACGGGCGCGACTCCTCGTCGAGCAAGCGTGGCCGCAACTGGGCCAAGGTGTGACGATGAAGGAGATCGTCCGCGACGCGATGGAGTACGCCGAGGAGGAGAAGCGCGACCTCGACGAGGACGGTGACGACTTCGGGGAGCCCCGGATCGTCATCGTCGGCGCCGGCGGCGCCGGCAACAACACCGTCAACCGGCTCTACAACATCGGCGTCGACGGCGCCGAGACCGTCGCGATCAACACCGACAAGCAGCACCTGAAGATGGTCGAGGCCGACACGAAGATCCTCGTCGGCAAGTCGCTCACCCAGGGGCTCGGCGCCGGCGGCGACCCCTCGATGGGCGAGCGGGCCACGGAGATGGCCCAGGGCACCATCAAGGACGTACTCGGTAGCGCGGACCTGGTCTTCGTGACTGCCGGGATGGGCGGCGGGACCGGCACCGGCGCGGCACCCGTCGTCTCCAAGATCGCCAAGGAGCAGGGTGCCATCGTCGTCGGCATGGTCTCGACGCCGTTCAACGTCGAGCGCGCCCGGACGGTGAAAGCCGAGGAGGGGCTCGAGAAGCTCCGGAACGAGGCCGACTCGATCATCGTCCTCGACAACAACCGGCTGCTGGACTACGTGCCCAACCTGCCGATCGGCAAGGCGTTCTCGGTGATGGACCAGATCATCGCCGAGACCGTCAAGGGGATCTCCGAGACGATCACCCAGCCGTCGCTCATCAACCTGGACTACGCCGACATGTCGACGATCATGAACCAGGGCGGCGTCGCGGTGATGCTCGTCGGCGAGACCCAGGACAAGAACAAGACCCAGGAGGTCGTCTCCGACGCCCTGAACCACCCGTTACTGGACGTCGACTACCGCGGCGCCTCCGGCGGGCTGGTCCACATCACCGGCGGCCCGGACCTGACGCTCAAAGAGGCCGAAGGGATCGCCGACAACATCACCGAGCGGCTCGACGCCTCCGCGAACGTCATCTGGGGCGCGCGCATCCAGGAGGAGTACAAGGGCCGCGTCCGCGTGATGGCGATCATGACCGGCGTCCAGAGCGCGCAGGTCCTCGGCCCGAGCACGCAGGACCAGGTCCGTCGCTCCCGCCAGGAGCTGAGCGAACCCTCGGGCGCGTCGGGCGAGTTCACGAGCGAGGCGAACGCGAGCGCCGGCGGGTCGAACGCCGGGGCGACCGAGTGGTCCGACGGCGGGCGGGATCCGGTCGACAAGGAGAACGGACTGGACGTCATTCGGTAGATACATAACCTTTCGTATATTATTTTTTCGCCCTACTGCAGTGCTTTGTAGCGATAGCTTTCGGAGAACTCAGTTGATATTTCTGACGTCGAGTGGGACGTCGAGCCGTGTAATACGTCCGTTCGGCGCCCGGTGACCGGGCCGTCGCGGGAGCAGTCCGGGCGCGGACGGGTCGCAGCGAGGTCGGACCCGTCTCCCCCGAGCGACGCGGGAGCCTCGCCGGCGCCTCGGGCGGACCGCGACCGACGACGCGAGCGTCACAGTCACAGGATCGGCCGCCACCTCGTCCGGACGGGCGACCCGAGCTTCGGTACCGCTGGCGTCACCCGGGGCCCGTCACTCCTCTCTCGTTCCCCCTCGTCACTCGCCCGGGGGCGAGTCGTTCTGCCCGGGCACGCCCCGGCCCTGGAAGAAGTTCCCGCCCCACTGGCTGATCCAGATGTCCTGGTTGGCGAGGTACAGCGCGTCGGCGGTCACGAAGCGGTCGTTCACCACGGACCACTCGTCGGCGCCCGCGTCGTACTCGACGGCCGCGTTGTAGACGGCCGCCTGGCCGAACTCGCCGCCGGCGTTCGGCGGGAGCGGGAGCGTGTGCTCGGCGGCGGTGTCGCGGGAGTTCGGTCGCTCGGCGCGCTGGAGCCGCCCGCGGTTGAACGTCCGGTCGAAGAACGACGCGTACCGACCCTTCAGGTCGACCCCGACGTTCAACAGCGTCTCGGCGGCGTTGACGCCGCCGGTGACGTCACCGGCGTCGCGGGCGGTGATCCGGTGGATGCTCGCGTCCGGGTCGCCGACGAAGATCCCGGCGTCGCCGTCCCAGAGATCCTCGACCAGGTACGTCAGAACGTCCGTCGCGAGGCCGGTCTGGTCGACGCCCGGGATCTGCGAGGCCCACAGGAGGCCCTGCCCGATGGCGCCCTGCGTGGCCGCCTGGTTCGCGGTCCCGTTGGCGATGCGGCCGCCCGCCTCGCGGTTCTCCTCGACGAGCAACGCGAGCCTGTCGGCGTACGCCGCGGCCATGGACTGGAGGTCGCTCGACCCGGCGTGGGTGCCGAACCAGCCGATCGCCCCGAGCATCTGTCCGAGGTCACGGGTCGACCCCATCTCGACGACGTCGGCCGGCGAGAAGAGGTCCATCGTCGTCTTCCCGACCCCGTCGGTCAGCTGCTGGATCTTCGGAGCCGGGATCAGGGGTTCGGGGTTGACGTAGCCGAACCAGCCGTTCCCCGCGAGGCTGGTGAGGTCCGAGAGGAACCACAGCATTGCCGCGTGGTGGTTCGGCCGCGCCGTCGCGTCGACGACCTCGCCCGTCCCGGGCGCGAACTCCGAGACCAGTTCCAGGGTGTCGCCCTTCGTGAGCGCGCCGTTCCCCTCCGGGCCGCCCGCGACGAGGGTGGCGTTGACCCCGATCTGGGCGAGCGTCGTCAGCATCTGCGCGCGGAACTTCGCCGCGATGGCCTCGGGGAGGACGTCGAAGTGGTTCTGGAAGTTCTTCGCCCACGTGACGCCCTTGAGGTGCGTCCACGCAAGCGAGGAGGGGCTGACGACCTTCGAGGACTTGGCGGGATCCCACGTGAGGGTGGCGGCGTCCGGTCGCCCGTCGTCACCCTGCAGGACCGGCTTCTGCGTGAAGTGCGGGTCCCCCTCGGTGAACGCCGCCATGTTGAGGTTCGGGGACTTGATCGGCGGCTTGTCGACGTCGGCGTGTTGCAACATCGCCGGCACCCGCCGGTCGAACGCCCGCTGTTGGTCCTCGTTGTGCGGGAACTGCACGCCGTTGCCGCTCATGGCGATGTTCGTACTCATGTTGTACAGCGAGTACCAGTAGGAGTCCCACGTGGCGTCGATCCAGTCGTAGGCGCTCCCGCCGCCGCCGTCGCCGCCGAGCCCGACGAGCCCCAGGAGTCGCGAGATGCCCGACGCCGCGGCCCCGGAGAGGTCGGCGGGCGACGTCGTCCCGGGCCCGCCGTTCGATCCCTCGACGACGACGAGCCCGACCATCCCGAGCCCCTCGTGTGGGGTACAGAAGTAGTTGTGGACCCCGGGCGTCTCGAACGTCTGTTCGAACGTCGAGCCGGCCTCCAGCGTCCCCGAGTCGTACGCCGATCCCCCGTCGGGTACCCGGTGGGGTTTGTCGTTGTCCCGGTGGTAGGCCGTCACCGAGTGGACGCCGCCTTTCAGCTCCCAGGTGATCGTCGTCCCGGGCTCGACGTAGACGACCGCCGGCGAGAAGACGAACTGGCCGGCACCCTGGTCGGAGTCGAGCGTGAGTCCCTCGACGGTCGGGGACGACTGGAGGTCGTCCGGACCGCCGAGCACGTCCGCCCCCGGCGGCGCGTCCCCGTTCCCGCTTCCCCCGTCGCTGGACTCGGTCGGCGTGGCCGTCGGCGTGGGTGTGGCCGTCGGCGTGGCCGTCCCCGTCGCGGTCGACGCGCCCCCCTCGGGACTGTCGCCCGAACAGCCGGCCAGGAGGCCGGCGAGCGTCAGTCCGCCCGATGCCAGCAGTTGCCTGCGCGGTAGTGGCATGTGCTGAGCGTGGACGACCGGGCGTATAGCGGCACGTCGGACGTGACGCCCGTCCGCACGAGTGGCACGCGCGCACGACGCCGGCAGGGCTAAAGGTGCAGTGACCCGGGGAGTGATCAGATCGACTGACTGTCCCGACGAGGGACCGGACGGACGGTGCCGCCGACTGGTCCGGGCGTCGGCGGTCGCGACGGGGACGAAGGTCCCGGTCCTCGCTGTCGCCGGGCTCGTCCGCACCGACCGCCGGGACTGTTCCGGCGGAGACACCGGTGCGTGGGTCGCTCGACGCGGCCACCCCGTCGATCGACGGCACGTCCGACGCAACCGCCCCTCGACGGCGCAGCTACACCGCCTCGACGGCCTCGAGCAGCCGGCACTTTCGACAGACGTCCCGGCCGGTCGACGAGCCGCAGCGCTCGCACTCGCCGAGGTCCGTCCCCTCGCCGCGGTACTCCCGTGCGGCCAGCTCCGCCACCTCCTCGTAGCCTGAGAGGATCGAGTGCCGGGTGCCCGGGTGTGCCTCCTCGAGCGACAGCAGGAGGTCCCGCACCTCGCCGCGGAACGCCTCGCTGGCGTGGGGACACTCGGTGATGTGTGCCGGGAGGTCCGCGAGGTGGGCGTACAGCGCCACCTCCTTTTCCGGGACGTCGCGGAGCGGCTTCGCGCGCGGGACGAACGCCGACTGGTCCTCGCGGCGGTCGAACGGGCCCAGCGACGCGTCGAAGTGTTTCGCCATCTGGGCGACGTCGCCCTCCAGGACGTTCATCAGCGCCGTCTGCGCCTCGTCGTCGAGGTTGTGACCCGTCAGTAGCTTGTCCGCACCCAGCTCGCGGGCGTACCGCTCCAGCAGGTCGCGGCGGAACACCCCGCAGTAGGCGCAGGCGGCCATCCCCATCGGGTCCGACTCGACCACGTCGTCCATGCGGACGTCCAGTTCCTCCTCGTAGTGCACCACCTCGTGACGGATCCCCAGCTCGTCGGCCAGTTCGACGCTGGCGTCGAGACTCTCGTCGCGGTAGCCCTCGATCCCCTCGTGGATCGACAGCGCGACCAGCTCCACCCGGGGATCCGCCCCGAACGTCTCCGCGAGGATGTGGGTCAGCACCACCGAGTCCTTCCCGCCCGAGAGACCGATCACCCACGTCTCCGGCTCCTCGGGGGTCGCCTCGCGCGACAGCAGCCCGTCCTTCCTGACGCGCCGCCGGACGCGCTTCTCGACCGACTCGCGGAGGTGCTCGTCACAGAGGTGGCTGCCCGAGTAGGCCGCGAACATCACGGCCTCGCGGCCACACCGGTCGCACTCCATGGGCCGTCTCGTCGCCGGGCGTCAATGACCGTTTCGTCTCCCGGCGTCCGTTCGTCCCCCGGCGTCCTCGTCACCCGGCGTTCCGACGCGCCACGCGAACGTTGATCGCGTGTCGAGCGGTCGCGGATCGCCGCCCGGGAGCGACCGAGTTTTGCCCGGCCGTCCCCAACGGCCGTCGATGAGCCTGTCCCGCGAGGCCGCACTGGACGTCGTCGGGGACGTCCTCGACGCGGTGGAGTCCGATCCGATGCCCGTCCCGGTGCGGGAGGTCTGGGTCTACGGCGACGTCGCCCTGGGGCTCGACCCGATCGAGCGGCTGGACGTCTACGTCACCAAGGACCTCCTCCTCCGGGGGGACGCCGACCGCGAGGCCGACTTCCGCGAGCGCACGGGCGTGAAAGGGATCGGCCAGTCCGTCTCGGCCGACTGGGCCGAACAGTTCCCCGAGCACGTCCGCGCGAACGACTCGGGGTACGCCGCCCCCGAGAAGTGCCTGGCCGCCCACCTCCTCCCGGACGACGCGCCGGTCCATCTGGAGGTCTGTAACGCGAGCTTCGAGGACAACGTCACCCAGCGGCTCCGGGGAGCGCTCGACCGGGAGGCTTACGAGCAGGTGCTCGACCCCCGGGGCGTCTGCCTGTGGGTCGAGGGGACGCGCTCCGGGGAGGCGATGGCGAAGCTCCGGGCCGGCGAACTCGTCTTCCCGACCCTGCCGGAGGCCCTGGAGATGCTCGGCGCCGACCCCGACGTGGCCGAGACCGCCGCCGGGGCCGTCCGGGACTACCGCGCCGGCCAGGAGGGCGCGACCGTGCGCGGGGACGTGGTCTGACGGTCGACATCTGAGCGATCGACGTCCGGGCGGTCGACGTCCGGGCGGTCGACGTCCGGGCGGTCGACGGGCCGTTCGCGGTTCGTTCACGGTCCGTTCACAGTCCGTTCCTCGCCCGGACGAGGCCCGCAATCGGCTGTCGGCTCAGACCCGTCCGACGGTGACGTCGAAGGGGACGAGTTCCACGCGCTCGTACGTCCGGTCGCGCATCTGCGCGACCACCTCCCGGCCCATGGCGCGCCAGTCGCGCCGGAGCGCGTCGTACTCGTCGTCCGACAGCACCCGTTCCAGCTCGTCGGCGTGGTCGGTCAGTGCCTCGCCGGTCGCCTTCCGGGCCCCTGCGCGCAGCGCCGACTCGTCGTAGGGCGGCTCGATCCGCTTCTCGTGACGGTACCGGCGGGTCCGCACGTCGGTCAGGCCCGCCTCGCCGAACAGCGCCGGGACGCGGTCGCCGGGCGCGACGTCCGTCCGGACGCCCTCGAGGTACGCCTCGCGGGCGCGCGCCTCCACGCTGGGCTCGGCGTCGACCGTCGAGGCGACCGCGACGTCGCCGTTGTGGGGCTCGATCGCCGCGACCAGCCTCGAGGACGCGCGCCGGAACTCCCGGACGGCCGCCACCGGGTCCGGGAGGTTCACCAGCAGCGCCTGACAGACCACCAGGTCGAACGCGCCGTCGCGCACCGGCAGGCGTGTCGCGTCCCCGAGGACGGTCGACAGCCCCGCGTCGCGGGCGACCGACAGGAGCGACGGGTCCGCGTCGAGCGCGACGACGGTGGCTTCGTCGGGAACCTCCTCGGCGAGGACTCGCGTGAGCTCGCCGGTCCCCGCGCCGACGTCGAGGACGCGCCGGCGGTCCGACAGCGAGAGGTCCGCGAGCGCCGTCCGGTCGTCCCACATCCCCTCGCGGGTGCGCTCCAGGTAGTCGGCCGAGAACCGTCGCACGGCTTCTCGTTGCCGGCGCGGCGATAAAAGGCGGTCGGATCGGGGTGCCGAGTCGGTCGGATCACGGCCTGGACGGTCGGCCCGGACGGACGCGGACGGCCGGTCGATCAGGACCCCGGTCGGCGGAACCGGGGCCGACGCGCGGAGCGAGTCGCTATCGAGCGCCGTTCGCCGTACCGATCGGGACCGTTCCGGCGACGGTGAACCCCGTCAGCGAACTGAAAAAAGCCCGTCCCGATCGGCTCGACGCGCGCGCTCGATCCAGCGATCGGCCCGTTCGGCCGAGATGGCCCCCGCGTCCCGTAGCAGAGCCAGCCGGTCGTCCAGGTACAGCACCTCGTTCGCGAACTCGAAGTCGGTCAGAACGACCGTCGTCGGATCGACCTCGACGTCCCGCAGCCCCGCGCCACGAACGAGGGCGTAGAGACGACGGCCGATCGTCGGGTGCAGCGCGTCGGCCCGGTCGCCGTCCGTCACCGTCTCGGTGACCGCCGGATCGGCGTCGGGTACGGCGACGAGACACGTGTCCCAGTCCGGGTCGCTGACGGCGATCCGGCCGCCGGGGCGCGTGACCCGCCGCAGTTCGGCCAGCGCTCCACGGGGGTCCTCGAGGTGCTGGAGGACGCGATCCGCCCGGCACGCGTCGAACGCCCCGTCCGCGAAGGACAACGACGTCACGTCACCGACCTCGAAGCGCACCCGGTCCGGTTCGTCCGCACGCGCTCTCGCCCCCTCGATCAGCGACGCACTCGCGTCGACGCCGACGACCTCCCCCGCCGATCCGACGTGCTCGGCGAGCGCGAGGACGTCGTCGCCCCAGTCGGGCCTCCGTTCGTCGTCGGTCACGGTTCCTCTCCCCGTCCCGTCGACGCCACGAGCCATAAGCTAGCACGGCACACACAGCCCGGGTGTTACGTTCGGGGCGACTGTCGGCTCCGGCGCTTCGTCCCACGGATCGACAGATACGCGGCGCGGCACGTCCGGCCCCACGCGGACGAGGTGCCGCAACGAGCGCCGAGGGCGAACGGAACGGAGGTGACGAAACGACCGTGACGGGAACGGAGGTGACGAAACGACCGTGACGGGAACGGAGGTGACGAAAC
>Ga0207797_1000867_pt1 | contig 22683 bp, 20 predicted proteins | sample PRCRCaboRojoPR_6_FD_187275 | JGI IMG/M metagenome (GOLD analysis project Ga0207797, IMG submission 187275) | Marine sediment microbial community from Cabo Rojo, Puerto Rico - PR CR 10% Liquid 1 (SPAdes) | ecosystem: Environmental > Aquatic > Marine > Coastal > Sediment | place: Cabo Rojo, Puerto...
CATCCGCTTGTTCATTGATTAACACGGCATAGTGCTCATATACCTTCACATCTTTGGAATCCACACTGGCTTCAGGAGCGGGTGCAAATCCCACCTCGCGGGGAGGCATTTTCGAAATATCAATGATACTCAGACCGGCACCCCGCACGCAAAGCAATGCATATTCCTTTCCGGTCTCCTGATCCGTGTATCCCCAGACATCCCCATAACTCCCCCGGTGGTGGAGGTTACCTAAGAATTCCGTGCGCCCGGACACCCTTTGCGTTTCAGCGGAGATAATTGTGCTGGTATAAAGGATATTCTTATCCGGGCCAGTCCCTCTCACCTGATATTGGAATGCGGAATTCTTCGCCAGGTTGTCGTGATGAAACGTCCGCATATCAGATGATACTGTGGCTATTAAACTGTCCGGCGTTTGGGAAAGGGATGTGAATATTTGGAATTCCTCGATTTGACTCTTCTGCGTTACCCAATACAGGCGAAGACTTTTTGATGACGGAATTGCATGCAGATTTCGGATATGTGCCAGATGAATCCGCAGTTTTACAGTATCCTGTGGAGGTATTGAATACCCCTCAATCAACCTGGTCCAAAGCACATAATACACATCCCCGTCCACAGCACGGTTCATATTGTCATATTTCTTGCCGGAACTATCATAATCACTGGCCATAATGAACAGATACTCCTGTCCGCCGGCTCTAGTAGTGTCCGGATCCCAAAATCTGTTTGGTGAACGTCCGTTTGAAGGATCTGAAAGTTCGCTGAAACTCAAATTCAGCCTTCTCGGATTTTCCGGATCGGATACATCCCAGGCGGAACCGGGAAAAATCCCCACACCGTTTGCTGTATATCCCTGATTCGTCAGGTATGTCTGACAATAGGTGGTTTCAGCTGGGGAGATCCGCAATTCGACTTCAACCATTTCAGAATCCGGCACAGTGGAATCCAGGAAATGATCTCCATACCCCAGCCCGCCTGACAATGCATCTGCCCCCCAGTTCAATCCATGGAGTATTTCAGGTCCTTCTTCCCAGGTAGCATATATACCAGGGGCCCTGTCATTATGATTTACCTGAACTTTCGCCTGGCCTAATCTCTTCGGTAGTGCATTCGGGGCAGATATCAACCCTGAAAATCCACTAATCAACACCACTGACAGAATACATTGAATGACTTTCTTTATGTGGTTTTTTGTGATTAACCGACTCACTTCTATGTGTATCATTTCTATCCATCTGGTTATTCTACTCGATGTGATCAAGTTCCATCTGTTTAAATCTGAGATCTTCCCATGGCCCCCCATCCTCAAATCGTTCTGGCTCAAGAACTCTTGGTCTGGGATCTTCCGCCTGATCCAGCTGCAGCACCATCCATTTCGGATAGGGTGGGGTTCCTGGATCCGAGACTTCGTTTAAAAGCTCCATATCTTCCTGATCGAGCTCAAGATCCACTGCCTGAATATTGTCCTCCAGGTGCTCGATCTTTCTTGCGGCAATCAAGACGCTGGACACATTCGGACGACTCAGCGTCCAGGCCAGCGAAACCCGGGCAGGGCTCACGTCGTGTTTCTTTCCAATCTTTCGCAATACATCGACCACTTCAAATCCCTGTTCGAGATCTATGGGTACGAATTGACCGGCTTCTGCAAAGCGGGTTCCCCGCTCCGGTGGATTTTCACGATTATACTTCCCCGCCAAAAATCCGCCGGCAAGCGGGCTCCAGATCAGAAGTCCCAAATTATGATACTCAGCACAGGACATGAATTCGTGTTCCAGTCCGCGCCCGACCAGACTATAATACATCTGGGCGGTCACATACTTTTCCAGATTCAGTTGCTCCTGCATGCCCAGGGCGGTGGCGGCTTGCCAGGCGAGGTAGTTACTCAGCCCGATATATCTGACAACTCCCTGTCGTACCAGATCATCCAGGGTTCGCAGTGTCTCTTCTAAAGGCGTATTGCTGTCCCAGCCATGCATCTGGTACAGATCAATATAATCGGTTTGCAGGCGATTCAGACTGGCTTCAATCTCACGCAGGATGTTCACCCGTGTGGCCCCGCTGTGGTTGAAATTCTCACCCATTGGCAGCCGGGCCTTGGTTGCAAGCACGATTTCCTCGCGCTTACCTGTAAGCGCATTTCCCAGCAGACGCTCACTCTCACCCTGACTATACACATTCGCAGTATCGATAAAGTTTATGCCGTGTTCCAGGGCGTACTCCACCATCCCATTTGTGGCTTCCTGATCCAGATTTCCCATATTCATGCCTGTTCCGAACTGCATACTTCCCAATCCCACCGCACTGACAATCAAGCCACTATTCCCCAATCTGCGATACCTCATCTCAGATCCTCCTTCTGCAAAGCATGGTCTTTCTTTGTTAACAAAATTAAAAACTGATCGGTACAATTCATAGATCCCTTAAGCGGTATGTTTTCCGGAGATTCGTAACACATACAAATAACGAAAAAGCTTGACAAAAGGACAAATAAATGGTAGCCTTACACTGCTTGGCAGTAACTCGAACAATTAGCTCACCATTGTGGCGAGCACATATTTAGTAGATGTTCTGCCGGAGGATAAGCAATACTAAGAAGTAACAAGGAGTAAGAGAAGTACCATGGCAGATGCAGAAAAAGGCACTGTGAAGTGGTTTAACACCACGAAAGGGTTTGGTTTCATCGAACGAGAAGACGGTGGCGACGTGTTCGTCCACTACAGCGATATTGACCAGGAAGGGTTCAAGTCGCTTGAAGAGGGCCAGCAGGTTCAATTCACCGTCATCGAGGGTGATAAGGGCCCGAAAGCACAGAACGTCACAGTGGTTAGCTAACCATTTGACAACGACATCTATTGGCTTAACAGAGCCTGCGGTTTTCACCGCAGGCTCTGTTTTTTTACACCCAGCATACTTTCATTGACGGATTGTTTTCCCTGCTACCGGAGCTATGCCTAGCAATATCGAGATTAAAGCCCGTATCCGGGATTATCAGACACTCCAGAACCAGCTGAATCACATTGCGGAATTCCGGGAAACGCTGTACCAAAAAGATTCCTTCTACGTCATCCCTGCAGGCAGATTAAAACTCCGGGAATTTACCAATTATTCGTCTGAGCTCATCTACTATCGCAGAAGAAATGAGTCCGGACCCAAACTATCCGATTACCAACGGATAGTGCTCTCCGACTCGGATTACTTTCGCGAAGTCCTCGGATTACTGTATCCGATAAAAGGTTCCATATCAAAGGTCAGGAAACTTTTCAAGTATAAGAATACCAGAATTCACCTTGATCAGGTTGACGGACTGGGTGATTTCCTGGAAATAGAAGTGGTACTGCAACCTGATATGGATCCGGACACGGGAAAGCGAGAAGCCTCACAGCTGAAGAGATTACTCGGCATTCGAAACCGGGATCTGGTGAGAGGTTCGTACTTCGATCTTCTAATTTCCGGCAAATAGCGAGGGGGCTAAATAAAAACTCCCGGGGGGACTCTTCGCTGAAAAATCTCCTGTAATCCACTCCCTGCCAGTACTATATTTACATGAACTTCGCATTTACACTTCAATTAATGGCGTTTGGAATTACCGAACAACAGACCGAGGTGATCCATTTTATCACAGCCTGATCGTGCCACAATATCTTAGGGTGATGCAAGATCCCGCTATCCGAGAAAGAAAAATCCACCCAATCCAAATGTAAAGGAGTTATCCACCATGAAACGCCTGATACTTTCCTTGCTTATTCTCTTCATGGCCCTTCCTGCAATCGCACAGAAACGAGCCTTCACCCTTGAGGATCTGTATGATGTTTCCTACGTGGGTGTCCCCCGTATCTCGCCTGATGGAAGTAGTCTGGCTTTCACGGTAACGGAGTACAATTTTTCCGAAGGGGAGCAAAACACCGAGATTTGGCTCATGGAGAACGACGGTTCAGATCTCCGCCGGTTGACAGATACACCGGAGCCCGTATCTCGCCCCCGGTGGCATCCGGACGGGTCGCAGCTCACTTTCGTAATGACGGACACCGCTTCCGGACAGAGTCAGTTTTACGGTATTACCCCGGGAGACACGACATATCAACAGATCACAGATTTTTCTATGGGCGTGAGTGCTCCCGGCTGGATGCCGGATGCAGAGCATCTGATATTTACCTCTCGTGTCTTTCCAGAAGCCGGAGCGGACTCCGAGAAAAACGAGCAACTTAAGGAAGATATGGACGCCGGCCCCGTTCATGCCCATCTTGCCGACGACCTGTTTTATCGCCATTGGAATTTCTTCAAAGACGGGAAACGCACACATACCTTCTCCCTCGAGATAAAGAACGATTCGCTGACAGATCTCACTCCCGGCAACTACGAATCTCCCAGGTTTGATCTCGGGGGAGCCGATGGTTATGATATTTCCCCCGACGGAACTGAACTTGCCTATGTTTCCAATCATGACCCGGAACCGCAAAGCTCAACAAACGGAGATATCTGGACAGTATCTGTTACCGGTGGTGACGCGGTGAACATCACCAAAGAAAACCCGGCGTTTGACGGCTATCCGGCCTATTCACCGGATGGGAAATATATTGCTTATACCTTCCAGCATCAGCCCGGATATGAGTCGGACCGGTTCCGCCTTGCACTCTATCACAGAGAATCCGGCAAACGAACAGTGCTCACCGAAGAGTTTACATACTCCGTCGGTGAATTTCACTGGAGTCCGGATTCCCGCCGGATTTACTTTTTGGTCGGTGTGCAGGGGCAAATTATGTTGTATCAAATTAACATACAGTCCGGCGAGATCACAAAACTGCTGGAACACGCCTGGATAAACGGAATTCATCCCGGACCACGGGGAGAACGGATCTATTTCAGCAGCCGGGCTGTGGATAAACCATCGGAAATCTATTCTCTGGAAGTACGGTCCGGTGAAGTGATACAGCTGTCTCGCTTCAATGAAAAGCTGTTATCTGAAGTTGACTTCAGGCCGGTGGAAACCACCTGGGTGGAGAGTACGGATGGAAAGAAAATCCATGTGTTTATTGTCAAACCTCATAATTTCGATCCGGAGAAAAAATATCCCCTCATTTTAAATGTCCACGGAGGACCCCAGGGGATGTTCGGCGACAGCTTCCGCGGGGATTATCAAATGTATCCCGGATACGGATATGTTACCGCATTCAGCAATCCCCGGGGTTCCACCGGCTACGGACAGGAGTTCACCGCCGCGATCTCCGGAGACTGGGGCGGCCAGGTATATGAAGATTTAATGCAGGTCACCGATTACCTCGCTGAATTACCCTACATCGACCGGAACCGAATGGGCGCAATGGGATGGTCATACGGAGGATATATGATGAACTGGTTCGAGGGTCACACCGATCGGTTTCAGGCCCTGGCATCTATGATGGGGGTATACGACCTCCGATCATTTTACGGTGCGACTGAGGAACTCTGGTTTCCGGAATGGGATCTGGAGGGGACTCCCTGGACTTCCGACCAGTATGAGAAATGGTCACCGTCAAATTTTGTCGAAAACTTCAGCACTCCATGCCTCGTGATTACAGGAATGAAAGATTTCCGCGTTCCTTATACCCAAAGTCTGATGTTATTCACGGATCTCCAGAAGATGGATGTGCCGTCGCGATTAATCGTCTTCGAAAATGACGGGCACTGGCCGAGTTTCCACAAATCGATGCCGCTCTATTATAATGCGCATCTGGAGTGGTTCCATTCTTATCTCGGTGGCAAACCTGCCCCGTACGACACCCGGGCCATGTGGCGAAATCAAATTCTCAACTGGGGAGAGGAAAATTAGGACGAATAACGAAATATCCCGGTCAGTATAAAAATTCACGGATATCATAGGTGGTAAGCTTCGGCGAATTACCCTTTCCGGAATATCGCAATCCGGACCGGATGCGTTGTTCCTGTTCTTCCACGCCTTCTTTTGTGAGTGGCTCAATCCCTTCGGATTCTGCAACATCCTGATACGGGGTGTTGGGTTGCGGTCGGAATTCGGAAAAATATATAAAATCGTCTGCATCGAGATTCATGGCGTTCAGGATGTTAGTGGTTTCCTCGATATGGCTGCCTGCATACTTTTTCCCTCCTGCGCCAATCAGTACGATTACCCCGACATTAATCCCGGAAGCTTTTACTTTGTTTACCACACTGATCATCTCCTCCTGTCTTCCGGGTTTGTTGAGAAAATCCAATAGCGCTTCACTGCCACTCTCGATTCCGATATATGCCCGCTTTACACCCAGAGAAGCCATTTCCTGAAACTCTCTCACTGATTTATGTTCGCCGGTAAAGAGATCGAAAAAGGAATAGATCCCATCAAATACCGGCTCGCCGGCTCGTCTCCGGCGATGTATCTCCCGTTTGCGCTCAGGGTCAGGGATAATCGTATACATCTCGTTCACGATTTTCAGAATGGAGATCAATCGCTGCTGCGGTATTATCAGCGCATTTGCATCCGCCAGAAAAACGGACTGACGCAGCCCCAAGCTTTCTCCAAAGAATTCATTGATGGCTTCACCATGGTCCCTGACTTCGGCCGGAGTTTTTATACGGAATTTTCGGTCTCGATAAAAAGAGCAGAACGTACATTTGTTATACGAGCAGCCCTCACTTATCTGGATGACGAGGGCGTAATACTGATCCGGGGGGAGGATAGTCACCGGTTCGTAAATCTCCAGGAACAACGCTGCATCAGCCTCGAGTTTCTCCCAGTCATAGTTCAATGACCGACGAAGCCACTTCCATGTCTTCTCTTCGTCTCCCCGTATTTCCAGCTCGAACAACTCCGGATGAGCATAGATTTGGTCCAACAAATCCGTCATCCGATAAATGAATTCCTCCCTTTCCTGTGGGGTGAGAATGTGTCGATGCCGCTGTCTGCGTCCGGACTCTGTGGCAGACCACTTTTTCAGCATCGTATTGTCCAGTCCCCGTTTGTAATTATATCCCCCAACATATGCGCCGATAAGCCTGCCTTTTTTGTCAAAGGTATACATTGTGGACATATTTAAGGCAACGGTCAGCGAATGTGCTTTACGGGTTATGAGGACCCTGGAACGATCTGAGGAGGATTCTGTCATATTCTGTAATATAGAGATGGTACTGCACTTCTGTCACTCTCTGATTTTACCCTCGTCAATTTGATAGAACTCCTGTCAAATCTATTCTTCCACACCCACTTTCTGTCAGTTCATGTCGGAAGATGTCTGCCATTTTTGTGCTGAGAGACAATTGGCATAAGAGTTGAAACAATAAATCACGAAAATGATGAAAAGATTCTCAAAAAAATCACAAAAAAATAAATGAAAGGAGGGCATTATGGCTCTTACAAGATGGTCTCCAAGATCCGACATCCGGAATCTGTGGAGCGAATTCGATCGGATGTTTGATCAGTTAACACGTAATCGTGATTTCGGTGAGAATGATTCCGATATCGCGAACGTCGGAACCTGGCGACCCGCCGTTGATATCACGGAACGGGAGAAAGACTTCGTCGTAACTGCAGAGGTTCCCGGATTGGAAGAAGACGACATTCACCTGTCGGTCAAAGATAATGTTCTCACACTGAAAGGTGAGAAAAAGCATGAGAGGGAAGAGGAGAGTGAGAATAACTACTACCGTGAACGTCTCTACGGTAACTTCCAGCGGATGATCCGTTTTAACAGCGAGATTGATCCGGATGAAGTGAATGCGGAGTACGAAAACGGTGTGCTGACTATCACTCTGCCGAAAACGAAAGAGACCATGCACAAACAGATTCCGGTGAACTTCAAGAAATAGCTTGACCGTTCACTCATCCAACATAAAAAGAAGCCGGTCCTAAAAGACCGGCTTCTTTTTTTATATACACGCATCCCATCTCTCCGCAGTTCAGGGCATACCGAGAGCCAAAATTCAATCCCGATTTTTAATTGTGGTAACCTTGCAAACGCCTTCGAGAAACAGCTTTGAATAGCAGAAAAAAGAGCAGTAAAGACAACCCCGGCCCGGACTGGGCGGAATTACTTTTGATTCAAACCTGACTCAGAATCGTACGTATAATTGAACGAACCTGGTCGGATCTTCTTCACATTAATCGCCTTTTTCCCTTTGTCCGTCTCCTCGATATCAAACATCACATCATCCTGTTCGAGAAGATCTTCCTCTGTTTCGGACCAGTGCACAAATAAATCTTCCCCTTTGTACACGATGAAGCCATATCCCTTCTGGGCGTTAAACCACTTCACCTTTCCTCTCACCATGGACTTACCCTTTTACCTAATTGAATCGCAATGTGATATGATTACCGTATATGCAGACTAGGATTCCTGTCGACTATAATCACCTTCGGTTGCTTCACGCACTTCCTGAACAAAAATGTTAAATTTCAGGGTTTTACCTGCCAGGGGATGATTAAAATCAATGGTGACTTCATCGGAGTCAACATCTTTTACTACCACAACACGTTCTTCCTTGTCCGGAATCTGTGCGACGAACTCCATCCCGGGTTTGATTTCTTCTTCCTCGGGGAATTTGTCCCGGGAAATAGTGGTCACCGCATTTTCATCGTACTCGCCATACGCGTCTTCAGGCTCAATCGTTACCGTCTTTTCATCACCAACCTTCAGACCCTCCAGCTCTTCCTCCAACGCCGGCAGGATTTTCCCTTCACCATAAACGAATTCCAGGGGACCCTGCTGATCCGAGGAATCCACTTGTTCCCCGTCAGTGGTCTGAACGTTGTAATCGAGTTTGACAAACGTATTCGGTCCTATTTCCACACTAACCTCCCTTAACAAACATTGTTTTTCCAAAGATCGATGCAAAAATTGCTATTCGGTTCTTGATTTGTTGCCCCATGGCGAATAAATGAACCAGAAATTAAGATGACCAAATGAAGATTATATACGATCTGAAATGCCAGCCGTAATGTATTTCGTATCGGTCCTCTGTCGATCACACATTAACGATGGAACTTACCTATTTGGGGAAATAGTGTCAAGATGTTAAAATAGTTTTCCTTTTCCGGGGAGAAAAAGGTCGGAATTACTGAACCTTCCAGTGGTTCGACAACCCTATATTATTTACCCGTTTACAGGTAACTCACTCTTTGACACCACTCCGCATCCGGATGCGGTGGCTTAACCATATCTCCCGGGTTATCACCGGTACACGCCTCTTCACGAGAACGCATTTATGTGGATCAATGTAACTTGCCAAAGATGATTCGGCACAATATGATTAAACTTAAAATGGCAAATCATCAATTTCTTCTTCAGGTTCCGGCGGTGTCTCCTTTGTCTCGGTTTTCTTCTTCTGAGTAAACTCACCCCGCCCCCCTAACATCGTCAAAGTATCCGCAACCACTTCAGTTGTAAATCGTTTTACCCCGTTCTTATCTTCCCAGTTTCGTGTCTGGAGTTTGCCTTCCACGTAAAGCAGGGAACCTTTGTCAACATATTGTTCGCACAGTTCGGCTAATTGCCTCCAGGCGACGATTCGATGCCAATCGGTTCGTTCCTGCTTGTTCCCGTCATTGTCAGTCCACGCTTCATTTGTTGCCAGATTGAAGTTGGCGACAGCAGCACCAGTGTTGGTATAACGCACTTCCGGTTTCGCACCAACATGGCCAACGAGAATAACCTTGTTCGCGCTGCCTCTTGGATAAGCCATAACGTCCTCCTTTGTTGAGTGTTAACTCATTACTGTTTGCTGTTTCGACTTTGGTAGTAATGCCGGCGTTACTGAAATACGCACAGAAAACTGAAAGGTCTGAATACTTCTTCTAATGACAATACTACTTTTCCCGAAAGAAGATTGCAAGATTTTTTTTATTGAAACGTATTTTGGATGTCCAGAAGCGTTCTGCTGAAATACCCGGATGGTGTTGTTTCGGATAAAACAAAGGCACTGATGTCCATTTCCGCATGCCCGGCTGCAATAATTTCAGGTACAAGAGTATCTGTCAGATAACACGGTCCAAGAGGGCTTAATGCCGCACGCTCTTCTTTTAACAGATCCCTCCGGGCAGGAGATGCCACCAATGTTGCCCTCTCTTCGACAGACAATCCCCTCTTCCGAAGAATCGCCACGAGTGCGTTCGCCATAGCAGTGGAATACACGCTGCTCATATCCGGAAATCGCTTCCCGTACCGGTCTTGATTGGGTCCGATCAGCGGATTAGCTCCAAGAAGATTTATATGGTCCCGAATAACTCCGGTTTTCTTGGTTCTGCGGTCGAGTGGATAAGAGACACCCACCACCACCATTCTTCTCACCCCACATTCATACAAAACTCTGACGGGCAGCGCATTTTGGGATATATTCCCGGAATGGCCGGCGCACAATATCGCGTCAATTATCGGTACTTTTCTGTTTTGGATCTTCCAGACGTGAAATCCACCTTCATTGAGATCATCCAACTCCGGAATCTCCGAATATCCGGCTGAATGAATAATGTTCAGTTCAGCGAGGTGGTCTTTGAATTGTGAAGAAATCAGGAAAGCATGGTCAACAAAGTTATCACCGAATCCGGCATGTACCAGTCTCCTGGCTAATGTCTCCGCAGAGCCTTCCGCAATCCCGTTTTCATCACTCCTGCCGGTTATCGTCATCATCAATGGTCAAATCAATTCGGTCTTCGTCTGGCTCGCGCTCGGCTTCTTCCTGCGTCTCCTCCTCTTCCACACCCTGATAGATTTCCTGGTCCAGAGACTCCATTTCCCGTTTAAATCTCTCGGAATCAAATTGTTTTTCGTCGGCGGATTCCTCATCGATCTCATCAAAATCGTCATCCGCTTCCTGCATTGCTTCCAGCAATTCAATTTCCGAATTGAGGATATTTTTCAGCTTCACCAGAAATGAGTCGCGCTTAATCCGCAACCGGCTGATATCCTGCTTAATCCGGTTCACCTCTTCATGGGCGTCCTCGATTATCCTGTCTGCTTTTGCCTGCGCGTCGGCAATAATAAGTTTTGCCTCTTTCCGTGAATTAGCCAGAGATTTATCCGAGGTCTCCTTTGCCACGATTAGCGCATCCTGCATTGACTTCTCAATCTGTTTATACTCATCCAACTGGGAACGGGATTGCTGTAGCTCTGACTCCAACTCCAGCTTTTCCCGATTCAGTGCTTCAAGCTCATCGGCAAGCATTTCGAGGAAGTATCTGACTTCATCCGGATCATAACCGCGGAACGTCTTCTTGAACTCATACTTTCTTATCTCAATTGGTGTTATTTTCACGGCTCACTCTCCCGTTATTGTGCTAAAGTGTGTCCGAGGTCAAAGAGGGATTCGATCAGAAATATCTCAACGAAGTAGAGCACCAGAATAGCAACCAATGGGGTAAAATCGATACCCACCGAGTTGCCGGTTCTCCGCAGTGCCGGAATATATCTGCGAAAAGCATCCAGTAACGGATCGGTCAGGTTGTACAGTAAGCCTACCAGCTCATTGCGGGGATTCACCGGGATCCATGAGAGCACCACCCGAATGATCAGAAGCCAGTAATAGAGTGTGACTCCGATTTCGAGGATTTTCGCGACAGCGGTGATCAGGTTCCCGATTATAAGCATGGTTTACTGCTGCCTTTCTCCAAAAATCGCCCGGCCGATCCGAAGGTGAGTCGCTCCCTCTTGTATGGCGATCTGGTAATCATTGGTCATTCCCATGGAAAGGGAATTCATTGTTACGTTCTTATACTGTTTATCATCGATATCTTCACTTAACCGTCGTAATGTTCGAAATGTTTTTCGAAGGACTGTTTCATCATCTGTCCATGGCGCGATAGTCATGAGTCCCCGGACTTCAAGATGCGTGCACTCTTCGGTGATTACGTCAAGCAGCGGTTCGAGGTCGTCCGGTTCAATACCGTATTTACTTTTCTCTCCGGAAGCATTTACCTGAATCAGCGTTGGGTAGTTTTCCACTCCCTCCTTGTCCAGCTGGCGCTGTAACCGCCTGGCGAGCCGTTTACTGTCCAGACTGTGCAGTGTATGAAACAGGTTAATTGCTGTTCTGGCTTTGTTTCGCTGAAGATGTCCAACCATATGCCAGGTCAGATCATGACCGGAAAGTTCGGGAATTTTGTTTTCAGCCTCCTGTATGCGGTTTTCTCCGAAATGCCGGATTCCGGCTTCGATGGCCGGGATAAGCCTTGCGGGAGGATGGGTTTTGCCTACGGCGATAAGTGTGATTTCATCTGCAGAGCGGCCGGACGTTTCCGCTGCTCGGGCTATCCGTTCCCAGACCGCATCTACCCGATCCTGAATTGTCTTTCCCGAATCCCCGGAATTCACATCCACCCCCCTGTTGATAACAATCAAATTGCTCCGCCTCGAAAGGTTACTCCTCCTCTTCCTCCATCACTCTTGTTACCGCCGCGATCTTATCGTCCTGGTCCAGTCGAATCAGTTTCACACCCTGGGTGTTGCGCCCGATTGTTGCAATTGAATTTACGGGCTGCCGGATTAACACACCCCGTTGAGTGATTATCATTAAGTCGTCATTATCCACCACTTCCTTCAGGGCCACCATTTTCCCGATCTTTTTGGTGGTTTTGATCGTTATAACGCCCTGGCCTCCGCGATTCTGCACTTTATAGTTAATCACTTCCGTCCGTTTACCATAACCGTTTTCCGTCACTGCCAGAACTGTCCCTTCCCGGCGCACCACAACCATCCCCACCACCGCGTCGTTTTTGTCTTTCAGGGTAATCCCCTTTACACCCCGGGTGCGCCGGCCGGTTGGCCGTACGTCATCCTCATGGAACCGGATGGCTTTACCGTTCCGTGTTCCCAGCATGATATCCCTCTCGCCATCCGTCAAGCTTACATCGATCAGACGATCATTCTCCCGGATATCTATGGCATATATTCCTCCGCGTTGCGGATTGGAGTATGCAGCCAGTTCTGTCTTCTTTACCAATCCTTTCCTGGTAGCCATTGTCACATACAGATCATTCCGGAACTCTTTAATGTTCAGAAATGTGGCAACGCTATCCTCGTTCTTCAATTCAAGGAGGTTTACGATCGCCCGTCCACGGGACGCCCTCCCGGCCTGCGGGATCTCATGAACTTTAAGCCAGTGCACCATTCCATGATGGGTGAAAAACAGGATATAGTCATGAGTGGAGGCGATAAAAAAGTGCTCTACAAAATCGTCGTCCCGTGTCCCTGCCCCCTGAAGTCCCCGACCGCCCCTTCGCTGCCGCCGGAATGTGCTCACCGGACTTCGCTTGATATAACCGCTGTGGGTGATGGTCACAACCATATCCTCTTCAGCAATCATATCCTCAACGGAGAATTCCTGCGCGTCACGAATGATTTCAGTCCGCCGTTCATCTCCGTACCGCTCATTCAGCTCCAGCAACTCCTCTCTGATGATATTCATTCTCTGCGGACGGCTTTCGAGAATACCTTCAAGACGGGAGATTAACTTGAGCGTCTCTTTGTACTCATCAACCACTTTCTGGATTTCCATGCTCGTCAGACGCTGCAGCCGCATATCAAGAATCGCCTGAGCCTGCCGTTCGGAAAATTCGAATCGCTCCATCAGTGCCTCTCTGGCATCCGTCGGATTATCAGAGGCCCGGATGAGTTGGATCACTTCATCAAGGTTATCGAGGGCAACTTTATACCCTTCAAGGACATGAGCCCGGTCTTTGGCTTTCGCCAGATCATATTCCGTCCGCCTGACGACAATCTCGTGCCGGAAATCAATGAAGTGTTGCAGTGTTTGCTTTAAAGTAAGGACCTTTGGGATACCGTCCACCAGCGCAAGGTTGATTACCCCGAATGTTTCCTGTAACTGGGTATGCTTATATAACTGATTTAGAATTACCTGGGCGACCTCATCCCTCTTCAGTTCAATGACAATACGAATTCCCTCTTTATCCGACTCATCGCGGATGTCGGAAATACCGGTAACTTTTTCATTCCGCACCAGATCCGCTACCTTCTCGATAAGATTTGCCTTGTTGACCTGGTAGGGCAGCTCGGTGATGATGATATTTTCCCGGTTTCCTTTCACCTGTTCCGTGCTAGCTCTGGCCCGCATGGTGATTTTCCCACGACCTGTGGCATACGCTTCCCGGATACCATCCGCACCATAGATGAGGGCTCCGGTGGGGAAATCCGGACCGTCAATGTACTCCATTAAACCGTCAACATCGGTGTCCGGATCGTCGATTAACGCCACCAGCCCGTCCACGATTTCATTCAGGTTGTGCGGAGGGATATTTGTCGACATTCCCACTGCAATCCCGCTGGCTCCGTTGACAAGGAGTTGCGGGAGAACAGCCGGCAGCACCTCGGGTTCTTCCAGCGTTTCATCAAAATTCGGTCGGTAATCAACAGTCTCTTTATCCAGATCCTGGAGCATCTCGCCGGCGATCCGCGACATTCTGGCTTCGGTGTACCGCATTGCCGCCGCGCTATCACCGTCAACAGAGCCAAAGTTCCCCTGGCCATCTATTAACGGATATCTCAGCGAAAAATCCTGTACCATACGCACGATAGTATCATAGACCGCGGAATCCCCGTGCGGATGGTATTTTCCAAGCACCTCACCAACGATACGGGCGCTCTTTTTATATGGGCGATTATAGGTCAGCCCCAGTTCATTCATCCCGTACAATACCCTGCGATGCACGGGCTTTAAGCCATCTCTGACATCAGGCAGGGCGCGGGATACGATGACTGACATCGAGTAATCAAGATACGAATCCCGCATCTCTTCACTGATATTAATAGGCACTACTCGTTCACGCTGTAAATCCACGCCTGGCTTTCCTCTCTCTAAATTCTACTACGATTATTCTTTCCGGCTTCCTCTTATACATCCAGGTTTCTCACGTAACGGGCGTTTCGCTGGATAAAATCGCGCCGCGGCTCCACTTTCGGACCCATGAGTGTCGAGAACGTCTTGTCTGCTGCCGCCGCATCTTCCATGTTCACCCGAAGGATTGTTCGTGACTCAGGATCCATGGTGGTTTTCCACAACTGATCCGGATTCATTTCTCCCAATCCTTTGTAGCGCTGAACTTCCGTTTTTTTGGAACTGCCATTCTTGTTCCAGCGCTTCACGATTTTCTCCCGCTCGTCCTCATCGAACGCATACATTTCATTGCTGCCGTTTTTCAACTTATAGAGGGGGGGCTGAGCGATATAAATGTGGCCGCCTTCCACCAAAGGCCGCATATACCGATAGAAAAATGTCAGCAGAAGAGTACGGATATGGCTCCCGTCCACATCAGCATCGGTCATGATGATAATCTTGCCATAACGGAGTTTGCTAATATCGAATTCTTCATCACCGACGCTGGTGCCGAGCGCGGTGATGATGGTCCGGATTTCTTTGTTATTCAGGATCTTATCAAGACGGGCTTTCTCCACATTTAAGATCTTTCCGCGCAGGGGCAGGATTGCCTGAAAACGGCGATCGCGACCCTGTTTGGCACTTCCGCCGGCTGAATCACCCTCCACCAGATAGATTTCACAATGTTCCGGATCCTTGATAGAACAGTCTGCAAGCTTTCCGGGCAGTGCATCATTATCCAGGATGCCCTTTCTCCGGGTGAGTTCCCGGGCTTTGCGGGCCGCGGCCCGTGACCTGGCCGCCTGGACAGCCTTTTCCAGAATCTTTTTGGCCACAGACGGATTCTGTTCGAGAAATTCACTCAGTCCGGTTGTGCAGATGGAAAGGACTATTCCCTTCACCTCGGAATTACCCAGCTTGGTCTTCGTCTGCCCCTCAAACTGCGGCTCGGGCACCTTGATTGACATGACACAGGTCAAACCCTCAAGTGTGTCTTCACCGTTCAGGGTAAAATCGCCTTTGAAAATGTTATTGTTCTGCCCGTAGGCGTTCAGTGTTCTGGTTAAGGCAGTCTTGAATCCACTCAGATGGGTACCGCCTTCAACGGTGTTGATGTTATTCACAAATGTAAAGATGTTCTCCGTATAGCCATCATTGTATTGCATGGCGACTTCTACTTCCACATCTTCTTTCGTGTCGCCGAAGGAAATCACTTTGTTGATAATAGGATCACGACTTTCATCAAGATATCTCACAAATTCGACCAGACCGCCCTCACTTTGGTATTCCTCTTCCAGATCAAGCCGGTGGTCGACCATGGTGATCTTCAGACCGGGATTCAAAAAGGCGAGCTCTCTCAACCGGGCAGTGATGGTATCGAAATCGAAATGGACCTTCTTGAAAATCTGAGTGTCCGGTTTAAATGTTGTCGTGGTTCCTGTCTTATCCGTATCACCGATCTTTTCTATTTCGCTGGTAGGTGTACCGTAGGCATAACTTTGCCGATGAATTTCACCGTCCCTGTGTACCTCGACTGTGCACCATTCTGACAGACCGTTGACCACGGAAACCCCGACTCCGTGCAGACCTCCTGAAACCTGATAGGTCCCTTTCTCGAACTTCCCACCGGCATGCAGAGTAGTCATTACCACTTCCACGGCCGGTCGCTTTTGGGTTGGATGTTCGTCAACAGGAATGCCCCGGCCGTCATCTGTCACTGTTACACTATTGTCTTCATTGATAGTAACCGTGATTTCGTTGCAGTATCCGGCAAAGGCTTCATCGATGCTGTTATCCACAACTTCGTAAACCAGATGATGAAGACCGTGCTTCCCGGTATCCCCGATGTACATTGCCGGCCGTTTTCGAACAGCTTCCAGTCCCTTTAATACCTGGATCTTATCTGCACGATAATCGTTCGGCAATTGTTGTTTCTCAGCCATTAGTTTCCTTCCCTATTTAAGCACAATTTTTTTTACAGTTTGACTTCCAATTTCCTCGTTTAACTTCTCCCGGATCTGTGGAAGCAGAAACTGAATCTCATTTCGCCAGGCAGCGGATTCCACCTGAACAACAAGTCGGCCATGTTCCATTTTCACAGGTGTCGTCACTTCACTCAGTCTTGATCCGACAACTTCATCCCATTTTTCGAAAACACTGCTCTGCCGAACGGTCTTTTCGAGGTCATACTTCCGGATGACCTGCTTTAAACTCTCTCCGAGGCTCGTTATACCCTTCATATAACGTCTGTACTCTCCCTGAGTTCATCCATTTGCAGTACTTTTACATCCGGTTGCTGAATTTGCACTCCGTGATGGCGAACATCCCCCAGATCCGTGGAGGTGATGAATATCTGACTCCGGTCACCGAGAAAATCCAGAATCTGTCCGCTCCTCTTAATGTCAAGTTCGGCAAAAAGATCATCAAACAAGTAAATCGGTGTATGGGGATTACCGGCAGCAATATACCTGCCCTCCGCCAGCTTCAGTACAACCAGTACAAGTTTATGCTCCCCCTGCGATCCGTAATGTCGTAAATCGGTATCGCCCAGGGAGAAATCTATGCTGTCACTCTGGGGACCAACGACACTTCGGCGAAAAGCTAACTCCTGGTTGCGACGCTTTTCAAACAGTTCTTGGCACTGCTCCCTGAATTGGTCTGCACTTTCATACGCAACTGACGGATCAAATTCTATAGTCAGTTTATGCGGACTCCCTGAGAGTTGTGGATATATTTCCTCCACTAACTCACTGTATTCCCTGATAAACTCTCCCCGGGCTTTTTCCACTTCAGTGGCAACTTCAATAAACCGGTCATCATATACGGATAGTAGTGTTTCGTCAACTCCACCCGAGCCGTCAGCTATCGCCTGGATAACCGAATTTCTTTGCTGGAGTACCTGGTGGAATTCCTGTAACAATTCCATCCGTTTATTCGAAGTCTGGGACATAATTTTATTGAAGTACTTCCGGCGGACTGACGGAGCCCCAAACGTAATATCCCCGTCTTCAGGAGTCAGAGTGACCACAGGATGGCGTCCGACAATTACCGAGAGCCGATCCGCCTCATTTCCGTTGATAAACAGTTTTTTTCCCTGATTCTTCACATAATTCAACTGCACGGTATCTTCAGTATTATTCCCTGTGAATATGCCGCGTAATTGGTAATACGCTTCACCATGCTTCACGAGATACTTATCGAAGGGGGTTTTGAAACTTTTGGTGACAGCCAGGCAATGAATAGCTTCCAGTATCGATGTTTTCCCACTGCCGTTTTCACCATACAGAATGTTCATCTTCGGCGCTAACTCGCAGCCCATTTCCTGGTAATTTCTGAATTGGACCATACTTATACGCTGAACCGGCATGAATTTTCCCAGTTGCCACTCAGAAACTTCCAACTCATATAGTACGGATATAGAATAGTATCCGGCACTATTCACTCAATCGGATTGGCATAAGCAACATAGTGATGTCCTCATCGGGTTGTTGTTCTGTAGGATAGATTAACCCGGCACTAATAGGGGATTTCAACTTAAGGAGCACCTCTTCAGTATCAAGGTGTCGAAGGATATCCATGAGGTACGAGGCATTATATCCGATAGTTAACGGATCATTGCCGTATTCTACTTCAATTTCTTCTTGTGCGGAAGAGTTGTTTTCAGGATTATCGGTTGAGACCTGCAGTCTGTTTGACTCCATACTCAGGGTCACCTGATGTGTGGTCTTATTCGCAAAAATATTTACGCGTTTCAGAGTAGAGATAATCTCGTCGATGTTCGCGAGTAGCTGCTTCTCATTATCGTCCGGAATAACACTCTCATAATCGGGGAACCGCTCGTCGATAATCCGGGTGTAAATAACCGATTCATCAAACTCGATTTTTACGTGATTTTCTCCAACCTGGATAGTGGTGTCACCTTCGGTATCGATATGATTGTTTACGATATTCAGAAACTTTGTCGGAATGATCACATCCCCCTGATAATCGGGTGATGTCGCATCGTATCGCACGCATCGTGACAGCCGGTGACCATCTGTGGCGACTGCCCGGATATTATCTTCGCTGAATTGAAACAGCACACCGGTTAGCGCCGGTTTTAGCTCATCTTTGGAAACAGCAAAAGACGCCTTCTCGATCAGCCTGTGAAATACGCTATTCGGAATGCCTAGTGAATGATGTTCCTCCATGGTGGGGAGTGCCGGAAACTCCTCCGGATCTTTTCCGGCAATGGTATAATCGCCGAATTCGGTATGAAGCGTTACCTGCTTATCTTCTCCCATTGATATATTCAGAGACATTTCCGGCAGTTCACTGATGATATCGCTGATGAACCGCGCAGGAATCGCTACCTTGCCATCCTCCTCAACCATTACCGGAAGAGTAGTCTGCATCGTGATTTCCAGATCTGTGGTCCGGAGGATAAGTTTGTCTTTTTCCGCAGTAAAAAGGATACAATTAAGAATGGGAAGAGTGGATCGTGCAGGTGCTACTTTGGCAACTTGTTGGATAGCATTGTGAAGGGAAGATTTTTCAACGGAGAATTGCATAGCACCACTCCTCTAAAATATCTCTAAGTTACTGAAATTTTAGTAGCTTGTTAACCCAGCATAATTTACTAAAAATACTTAATTTTCCCTGTTTGAACAAGGGATTTTTCGCCCTTTACTATGTCTGTTCCTGTTGTAAAATATTACCTTTATTCACAGTCGAAAAATAAAATAAAATGGGTTTGTCTATACTATTTATTACTATAGTGGGTGTGTATATGTTGATAATCGGTTTTGGCAGGACTAAAAAGAAGAAATAACACTGTATACAGGTTTATAAACAATCAACATCGGAAGGATAAAAATGTTAATAAAGCAGCTATTCCTGTGCATTTCTGTGGATAGATACTTACGCTCAGAGAGAAAAAAACTTATCAACAGAAATTATCCAAAACCTGTGGATAAAAAGACGGTCCTTCTGTTACAAGGACGTTGATGAAGTATCAACTTTAACTTCCACATAGAATTGACTTCTGAGATTTTTCAGCCAGCGCTGGTATTCTTGTGAACGTTTTTGTTGTCTGACCATCTGTTCAAGTTCAACCCAGTTATCGTCAAGCGTGACTTCACCGCCTTGCTGCATATCGTTCAGTTTAATGATATGCCATCCGAAATCGCTCTGGAATGGCCGGCTAATATCGCCAACGTCCATGGTATCAACCGCCTGTTTAAATTCCGGTACTCTTAAATTGGGGATTTCATACCATCCCAGATTTCCGCTATTGAGTTGAACACCGGTGTCTTCGGAGTGTTCTCTGGCGAGGGAATCAAAGTCAGCTCCCTGCTCCGCAAGTTTCCGGTATCTGTTTAGTCTCCGTATTACTTCCTGTCTGTCACTTTCAGTGGATTCAGGGGTACGTAAAATGTGTTTAACATGTATTTTTTCGCCTCGCCGTTCAACGAGTTTTATCAGATGGTATCCGAACTCGGTTTTTATAATATCTGACAGTTCCCCTTCACTGAGATTAAAGGCTGTTTCTTCGAATCGAGGGACAAGTGTGCCACGGGAAACAAAACCGAGGTCTCCACCGCGCTGACTGGAACCGGGGTCTTCAGAAAACTTCCTTGCCAGAGAATCAAAACTTGCTCCCTGCCCGAGCATTTGTCTGATATCACGGAGTTGGGTTACAGCTAAACTGTCCGCGGATTTCGATGGTTTTACCTGTAATAAAATGTGGGAAATATTCACCCGCTTTGGCATGGGGGGTATGCTGTCTTTATACGATTTATAAAACTGTTCCACTTCTCTTCGTGAAACAGAAATATCAGCGAATTTTGTGGATTGATATTGTTCCACAAGAAGGCGTTTCCGTATGTCGTCCCGATATTCGTTTCTTATTTCACTGATCGACATGCCGAGTTGCTGTTCCAGGGATTCAATACCTCCGGCCTGGGAAGACATGTTGTCAATCTGCTGCTGCAGCGCCTGTTCAACCTGGTGATCTTTGATAATGACTGAATCTTCTCGGGCCTTGGCCTGGATGATTTTCTGGTTAACAAGTGACTGCAGTACCTGCGGTTGAATCCGCTGCATGATCCGCTGAAATTTCTGGGGGTTTTGATACGGATCCACACCCATTTGCATGGCTTGCATCTGGGCGTATTGTTGAATGTCGCTCAGCAGGATTATTTCATCTTCCACAACGGCGGCGACTCCATCGACTATTTGCTGCTGCGCCTGGAGCGGAATCACCACAAGCAGACACGCTGCCAGTACCCAGCTAAGGCAGAGATTGCGTAGCGTTGTCACTTGAAACCTGATTGAATTCTTCCTTATTAATTTCAATATCTACAACTCCCTTCAGGCTGTCTAACACTTGATAATAATGTTGTTTCTGTTTTTGAATCAGAATTCGTTCACGAATTTCATCACGGACCTGATCAATCGGTTTTGGCTCGCCGGCACTGAAACGCTGTTTTACCTGAACGACATGAAAACCCCGCGAAGTTTCGACCGGATCCAGAAGACCAAGGGCCTGTGTTCCAAAAATGGCGTCTGCAAGCGCCGGAACCATTTCTTGCCGGGACACTATTTTCGTTTCCGGTGTATTGCGCTGATAGAGCAAACTGCGTTCTTCAGGTGAACCGTTTCGAAGAATGTTGTAGACCTGATTTGCAGTATCGGAGTTCGTGGCGAAATAGTGTGTAACCTCTGCTCCCGTGTGCTCGCGGATAAACGATTGCCGGTGTTGTTTATAATAATCCCGGATATCCTGGTCGGAAATGGAAATTGTCCGGTAGATCTCATGCCGGATATACATATCCGCAAGAAGTTTTTTCCTGTATGATTCAAGGCGGCTCCTGAGCACAGGATCCTCGTCCAGGTCCTGTTTCATCGATTGTTGGGCCAGGAGTTCAGTTTCGACCCAGTTGTTTACGAAACTCCGCAACTGCCCTTTCGGAATTTTCCCGTCCGGTTTCATAATAGAGAGAAACTCCAGATCATCCGTCGTCAGATAGGTTTCATCCACACGTGCCAGATAATTATCGGGTGGCGAATGACGCTGGCACGTCAATAAAAGCCCAGTGAATACAGCGATCAGAAAGAACAGTTTAAATTGTTTCAATGACGGCAGTATTAAGTTCAGCGTTATACTCGTTTTCAAGGGAATCAAGGTTCTGCTGGATCAGCATGGTTCTGTATTTACTCACGTAATCGTCTTTCACGACACTTTTTACTTCCTCAAACGGACGGACATCCCCCCCTTTTTTATCTACCAACTGAATTACAGACCAGCCGGTTCCAACCTGAATTGGTCCGGCAAGTTCTCCGGGTTCCATTGAGGCGGCTCTGTCGCCAATCGGTCCGTATCGTTCGGAGGAAAACCACCCTAAGTCCCCATTTTCCGATTTCACGTCTGATCGTTTGGTGTATTGCCGGGCCAGAGCACCAAAGTCGCTTTCGTTATCCAGTTTCTTGCGAACCATCTCAGCCGTATCCTGGCTGGTGAAATATATTTCCCGGACATGGACATCCATAGGGGTTGTGTATTTCTCTTCTTTTGTACGGTCATAATATGCCCGAAGGGAGTCCTCAGGTGGAGGAAAATTCTTCAACACAATATTATTGAGATAATGGCTGCCGAGCAACTGGTCTTCCTGCCAGCGGAGATTCAACGGGGTGTCCCGGTACTCATCCATGTCGCGTTGTTGAGCGAATTCGTAAATTGCCTCACGCTGGAAGGCGGCGCGAAGTTGGCGGACAAGTTGCGATTGATTTCGTGCTCCGCGGAATTGTGTGTGTTTCATAGTATGGAGGACTGTCGAAAAACGTTCCCGGCTAATAGGTTCGCCGCCCAATTCACCTAGAGGGGAGTAGGAG
>Ga0207797_1000868_pt1 | contig 22652 bp, 17 predicted proteins | sample PRCRCaboRojoPR_6_FD_187275 | JGI IMG/M metagenome (GOLD analysis project Ga0207797, IMG submission 187275) | Marine sediment microbial community from Cabo Rojo, Puerto Rico - PR CR 10% Liquid 1 (SPAdes) | ecosystem: Environmental > Aquatic > Marine > Coastal > Sediment | place: Cabo Rojo, Puerto...
CATTTCGCTCTTAGTTCTAACTGTCGTCGGCTGCGCCGCCGCATCGCCCCAGCCCTTCGCAGCGGAGAGGTCCGAGCTCTCCGGGCAAATGGACAGCGCAGAGCCCCAGGCCCCCATGGAGGAAAGCGAGGCCGGAGCCCGGGCGGCCGACTACGCGACCACCGAGCGTCTCATCATCCGCAACGCCAACCTCGACATCGTGGTGCAGGATACTCAGGAAATGGTCGACAACCTCAACGCCATGGCCGAGGAGCTCGGCGGCTACGTCATCGAATCGAACCTGCAACAGTACGAGGAAGGGATGGAGGCTCGGCTCCGGATCCGCGTTCCAGCCGATAGCCTCGATACAGCACTGAACCGCATCCGCGAGCTGGCCGTAGAGATCAATAGCCAGAACGTCTCCGGGCAGGACGTGACGGAAGAGTACGTCGACCTCCAATCCCGCATGCGCCACCTTGAGGCGACCGAGGAGCGGCTGTTGACCTTCATGCAGGAAGCCGAGGACACCGAGGCCGCCCTGCAGGTCTACGATCGCCTTCAGAACATCCAGGCCGAGATCGAACAGGTCAGGGGACGCATCCAGTACCTGGAGGAGTCGGCTGCGATGGCGACCATCAACGTCAATATCACCCCCAGCGAGCTGGCCCAACCGATCCAGGTGGGCGGCTGGCGCCCTCAGGGCACGCTGCGAGACGCCTTCGAATCACTGATCAAGGTGCTCCAGTTCCTCGTCGACGCCCTGATCGTCATCGTCGTGCTGATCGCCCCCGTCGTGGCCCTGATCGCCCTGCCCCTCATCGGCCTCTTCTTCCTCGTCCGCGGGTTCATCCGCCGACGCCGGAGGAAGAAGGAGAAAAAAGAGAAGGAGAAGAACGAGTCCTAGGGCAACAGCGCCGCACGCCCCACCGAACCAGATGTAGATAGTATCCTCCCCCTTCCGTCGTGCCCGGTCCCCCGCCCGGGCACGACGGACAGGATGTAGTCGCATCCGCTACGCGACACCCCCTTTTTGCCCGACCTCCCGCCTATGCGGTGCCTGGTCCCCCGACCAGGCACCCGCCGACTTGTCCCCGTCCCTCCTCTGTGATAAACTTGGCCCACGCCATCCGCCCACACGGAACCCTCCAGGAGCCACATATGCTCGCCAAAGTGACCAGCTGCGCCCTGCAAGGCCTGGACGGCGTCATCGTCGAGGTCGAAGTAGACACCTCTCGCGGCATGCCCGGTCTCACCGTCGTCGGACTTCCCGACGCTGCCGTCAAAGAGTCCCGGGAACGCGTCCGCTCCGCCATCAAAAACTCCGGGCTCATCTACCCCGGCAAGCGCATCACCGTCAACCTGGCCCCCGCGGACATCCGCAAAGAGGGCCCGGCCTACGACCTTCCCATCGCCGTCGGCGTCCTCATCGCCTCTGAGCAGGTGTGGACCCAGGCCGTCGAGGACGCTATGATCATCGGCGAGCTCTCCCTCGACGGATCCGTGCGCCACGTCGACGGCATCCTCCCCGTCGCGTCCGTCGCCCGGGAGGAGGGCATCTCCACCCTCGTCGTCCCCGCCGAAGACGCCCGCGAGGCCTCGCTGATCCGTGACCTCGACGTCATCCCCGTCGAGAACGTGGGGGAGCTGGCCGCCCACCTCCAGGGGCTCCGCGAGATCCCCCCCTACGACCCCGACAGCGACCCGATGGACACCCCGCCCCCCACCTACGCCACCGACTTCGCCGAGGTCAAAGGACAGGAGCACGTCAAGCGCGCCCTCGAGGTCGCCGCGGCCGGCTCGCACAACGTCCTCCTCAGCGGCCCGCCCGGAGCCGGCAAGACCCTCCTCGCCCGCTCCATGCCCGCCATCCTCCCGGAGATGACCATCGACGAGGCCCTGGAGGTCACCAAGATCTACAGCATCCTGGGCATGCTCCCGCCCGAGACGCCCCTCGTCCGCCACCGTCCCTTCCGCGCGCCGCACCACACCATCAGCCACGCCGGCCTCGTCGGCGGAGGAAGCTGGCCCCAGCCCGGCGAGATCAGCCTCGCCCACCGCGGCGTCCTCTTCCTCGACGAGCTTCCCGAGTTCAGCCGCCGCACCCTCGAGGTGCTCCGGCAGCCGATGGAGGACCACCAGGTCGTGATCTCCCGCGCCACCGGCACCCTCTCCTTTCCCGCCAATTTCACCCTCGTCGCAGCCATGAACCCCTGCCCCTGCGGCTTCTACGGCGACGCCGTCAGAGAGTGCACCTGCACCCCCACCCAGGTGACCCGCTATCAGAAGAGAATCTCCGGCCCGCTTCTCGACCGCATCGACATCCACGTCGAGGTCCCCCGGGTCGACTACGACAAACTCACCGATGACCGGCTGGGCGAGCCCTCCGCGGCCATCCGCCGCCGCGTCGAGCGCGCCCGGGAGACCCAGCGCCAGCGCTTCGACGGGACCCCGCTGACCTGCAACGCCGACATGGGGCCGGGGGAGGTGCGGAAAGTCTGCAAGCTCGACCAGGCCGGCCGCAGCCTCGTCCGCGCCGCCATGCAGCAGCTCCAGATGAGCGCCCGCGCCTTCCACCGCATCCTCAAGCTCTCGCGCACCATCGCCGACCTGGCTGGAAGTCAGGCGATCGAGACGGCACACCTGGCGGAGGCGATCCAGTATCGTCCGCGGAGAACAACCTGATTGCGTACCGATGCCTATGGCTTGATCAAATACACCGTCCCACCCTGCGCCTACATCCTCCAGCCCGTTGTTTACCTGCAGCAGCTGGAGTCCCGCTTCCTGTAGCGCGGCATTCCAGCGACCAAAGCGCTTCCTGTAGGTCGTTGGCGCCGGGAGATCTTCCCTCTTCCAAAGCTCGGCCGTACTCGGGGTGTGACCGAGCTCTTCCGCCAGCTCTTTCAGGATATCGAGGAGCTCGACGCGATCGTAGCGCTTGAATCGACATCCAAGCTCCAGTCCTGCCTCCCGTAGCGCCTGTCGCCAACTGCCGAAGCGAGACTCAAAGGTTGTGAGACTGGGACCGCCCGCGTCCTGCAGTTCCCTCGTCGTTGGTGCTCTACCCAAGCTCTCAGCGAGATTCTGCAGATGGCTCAAAAGCGTCTCGCGGTCATAGCCCATCTGTCTCGGGTCTGGCCGTAAACCAGCTGCTTCCAGCGCCTCCCGCCAGGAGCCGAAGCGCCTGACATAAGTGCTACAAGTAGGAACATCAGGATCGGCATCCGCCTCCTGTGCCCGAGGCGTCCGTCCCAGGCGGGCATACAGCATCTTCAATGCAGCAATCAATTCGTCTTCGCTATATCAATTGTGTCCCATCGTCAGCTGGGCCTTGGGCGGAGTTCCTCGTTATCCGCTCTCACACGCGATGCCGTCGTGATCTCAGAACAGCTGCACGCAGTGAAATAGCGCCCAAGGTCAGACTTTCACTTAACATCTAAGGATGCCTCCTGGAACAAGTCAACGAGGGCGGAGCTGCCTCCGGTCCTCAATCAGGTTGATGGCAGTATAATCCTGTAAAAAGAAGCGGCGTGTGGTACACTTCGGTGAAATGGCTTAACAGATCACCGGCCCGGGAGGGCAGAAAGGACCACACGCCATGCGAAGAATACCACCAAGCGACAGAATACGCCATCAGATCAGCGACTTGCTGGAAAATGGACTTGAAAGCGAAGATAACCCACTGGGAACCCTGATGCAACTGTCGGCTCAACTGGTCGTCCAGGAAGCGTTGGAGAGCGAGACGACGGAACGGCTCGGACGGAGCTACTACCAGCGCCGCGAGGCAGATGAGCCCTTGAAAGGCTACCGCAACAGCTACGAGCCAGGCCGGCTGCGGACAGCGGAAGGGGAGATCACGGTACAGCTCCCTCAAGTACGAGAATGGGCCCACGAGGGTCCCTATCGCTCTCGGCTGATGGGTTTCTTGCGCGGCAACAGCGACGTCCTGGAGAAGCTGGCCGTGGAGATGTACGCACGAGGCCGGTCGGTACGGGATATCGAGGATGCGCTGCGCGACGCAACCGGCGATCCGCTGTTGTCCCGGAGCGCGGTTAGCGAGTTGAGTGAAACCTTGTGGCTCGGACGTCCGAGCCGGGGACTACGACGCCTTCTGCCAGCGCGACTTGTCGTCGTTCGAGGTGGAATATCTGTTCATCGACGCCGTGTACGAGGGATTGCGGCAATGGGGCTGTAGTCAAGGGATCCTGTGTGCCTGGGGCATCTGCAGGGACGGCAGCAAGGTCTTGTTGCATCTGGCCCTGGGGAGCCGGGAGAGCTATCAGAACTGCCTTGACTTCATCCGAGATATGGTGCGGCGAGGTCTGCAAGCACCTGTGCTGGTCACCACGGACGGGGCGCCGGGGCTGATCCGGGCGGTCACCGAAGTGTGGGGGCGCAGCTTGCGTCAGCGTTGCCTGGCCCACAAGATGCGGAACATCCTGGACAAGCTGCCTCGAGACGCCCAGGTGGCGGTCAAGCGACGCGTGCGCGATGTCTTCTACGCGCCCTCCCTGGAGATGGCCCCAGAACGTGCAGCCGAGGTTCTTGAAGACTACCGCGAGACGTATCCAGCGGCGATGAGAAGCTTCAACGATGACCTCGAAGCATGCTTGGTTTACCTGCGTTGTCCCTTGCGTCATCAACGATCCATTCGCACCACGAACCTGCTCGAGCGGGCCTTCCAGGAGAGCCGCCGGCGAACCAAGGTGATCCCGCATTTCTTCACCGAGCGGGCTTGCTTGAAACTGGTGTTCTCCGCTCTCTGGAAGACCAGCCAACGTTGGCGAGCCGTGACGACAACGGAGCTGGAGCGTCAGCAACTGGCTCTCCTGCGTCAGGAGCTCGGCCTGCCGCTCTACCCTGGCCAGGAGACTCATGTACACCGCTAGTTGCACACGCCACCGCTTTTACAGGAAATCCTGGACTTGACCCCCGCAGGGCGGTCATGTACGATCACCGGGTGTTCGTCGCCTTCCCCTCGAGCCAGGTCAGCATCGCCGCCGGGTAGGGATCTTGCTCGGCGTGGGCCAGGGTTGCGGCTTCGCTTGGGATGACCTCGCTTTCATCGCTCTGGTCCTTGCCATTTGGTGCGCTCCTTGACGTCACTGTATGGCGACGTCCAGGCGGACGCCCGTCTCCAGGTTCGGCTTGGCGTCGCGAGCCTCCTCGACACAAATGCGCACCAGCCGGCGGCCTAGCCTGGAACAAAGCAGCTACAGAGACTCTGGGACGGGATCAGACGAAGTTACACCGCGGTAGGGCCTCAGCGTAGGCGGCGACCTAGATGGATCCTCAGCTCACCATCCTCTTCGATGATTTCCTGCAGCCTCCATACTCGCTCATCGATATGAGTCCCTCGATAGGTTGTGTACGCCTCGACGAAGAGGACTCTACCACTCTCTGTGTTGTGGCGAAGCATCGCCGCGGCTGACGAATCGTCGGCGAAGAGAAGAATGACATCGGCGTCCTTCTGTGCTTCATATCCCTCACTCCGTGTGCGGAGCCACAGGCCGGGGAACAGATGGGAGTAAGGGACTTCGATGAGCAAGGGTCGCACGGCAGTGCCTATCCTCCTGCAGTCACCTTTTCCTGGTGTTGCTCCTGCCGACTGCTCGAAGCATTTCTAGGAGAGTCCTGAAAAACCCCCTTCTCCAGAGACCGATTCTGGTCTCCAGGGGACAAGATCTAGGGACATGACCTCAGAAAACGTCGTGTTTCTGCGGTCTGCGCCCCACCTCTCGACTTCGAGGGGGACTTTTTCAGTGGACTCCTAGAGTTTGGAGGCTGGGATTGGACCACAGAGTGGGCGATTAGCACACGATTGTAGAACGGATGTACTTTTCAACCAGGACAACCGAGACGGTGAAAGTATGTCCTGCCAATGCGCCGGTGGTCTGCACCCGCTGCCCAACGATATCCTCAACCAATGTCGCGCCAAAATTCGTAAAGAGCACAAGATAGCCAGACGCGGGCTATCCAGCGCATCCGGCGCAGATGGATTCTCAGCGCGCCCTTACTGACCGACGCGTTCCTCCGGATGGAACCACAACGCCGACCACGTCTTATCGATGGCAATCTGCGTCACAGGAAGGATAGGTCTCGGATTATGAAGCGCTGCGCATGACAAGCGGTAGGTAAATCTGGTATACAGGGACTGTGCACCAAAACCCGGTACAGAGATCGGTGCCGGTCTGGGTCACAGCCATCACGATGGGCTGGCCGACATCGCCGCGAAGACGCATGTCGCCGTGCACGACCCGACCGCCGCCCCCGCTGAGCAGATGCCGCCCCATGGAGAACGTTTGGGGTGCAGCGCTCACAGCCGCGGTGAAGAGAAGCACGGTGATCAGAATCGCACAGAGCGCCAGACCAAGGGGCCGGATGCGCCGGGTCATGGTTCCACCCCCTGTGGCTGTGGATCGGCGTCGGATTCGGCTTGCTGCGGATAGAGATTAGGATCATCTTCGGCCCACGGCGCTGCCTCCAAACGCTGGTCCTCGTAGCCGCGGCGGGCAGCGACGATGCGGTAGCTAAATTCACAGTCAGGCTCGCCCTCACGAGCGCGGACCTCGAAGCCGGTAGAGGTGCGATCGGTGACGTAAAGCGACGCGGGACCGTACGGTTGGACGAAGACGTGGTAGGGCAGATCAAGATTGACCGTGCTGGCGAAGGTGGGATCGATGGTGACGGCTGCGGCCCCACTTGAGAGCTCACCGAATCCGTAGTCTGTGAACCAGACCTGGGTAGACTCCTCGGTGTAGAGCAGACGCGGTCCGTCCGATGCGGCGACCACCGCCGACTTCGTCCCGTTCGTATCGAAACCCGTCTTGCCCGATCCCACATTGGCGTAAACGCCGTGACCTTCCGATCTAAAATAGCCCGCCCACGCCGTGGGTGACTGCGTCCGTGCATAGACACCGTAAGAGTCGGAGTTGCTGGTGCTTTTGTTCCAGGCGTAGGCCGCATAACCGCCCGCCTCTTCGGTGACGGCAATCAGCCCGTTGCGTCCCGCGAAGAAGCCACCCGGCGCCCAGTAGCCGATGTAGTCGGCGGATTCGTGGCCCGACTGAAGTCCGATGACTCCGACGTCGTCAACGCTGCCCGTCGAGCCCTTCACGCCGGTCCCCGCATTGCTGTATCCGATCACGCCGGTACCGCTGTCATCGTTGCGGCCCTCAATGGTCGGATAGCCGCTCTCACTGCGGCCGTAGAGTGCGTGCCCGGTACCGTGATGCAGTCCATAGATGGTCGGGGAGGTGTCGGCGTGATTCTCCGCATAGATCGCGCTTCCGATCGTGCCAGCGTCATAGCCATTGCCGACGTAAAGCGTGGCGCGGTTGGCAATCGTCCCCGTGATCTCGGCGCCGGGTTTCAGACTCCACGCGTAGGGCACGGCGGTGATAGGCTGCCGGGGCAGGACCGTCCACTGGGAGGTGCCGTGTGGGCGCATCCGCACCTCGATCCAGCGCTGTCCACCGTCGAAGACCTCGTGCATCGGATCAGCTGGGATGAGGTGAAAAGAAAAGAGGCCGTCCTCGACCCATTGGTCATCCCAGGCCTGACAGGTCGAGATCAAGTTACCAGATGCACCGTCGTCCCAGATGTAGAAGCGGAAGTCGTAACTGCCGTTGGCGGGTTGTCCGCCGTCCTCGACGTAGCCCTGGTAGGTAAAGGACTCAGTCAGCGACGGACCTCCCTGGGGAACGAAACCCGGCGGATCAGTGTCGGCAGCGGAGACGCCAGCGACGAGGATCATCGCCAATACGAGCATCAGCACTATGACACGGACGATACTCACAACGTGGACTCGGTTTCTCATCAGACACCTCCCTGAAGTGATGGTTAGGGTAACTTTGTGACTGGAACCGGACGGCTGAGCAGCCGTTATATCATTCACCGCCCCGAGGAGAGTCATAGAGGCGTTCATCGGTTCGAGATGGGTGGTAGATTCAGTATAGACGGCTAGCGGGGCGTGTCAAGTCAATGTATTCATTCACCCAAAATGTTATCGAAATGGCGTTACCCCCTTGACATGTACCAGTTTAAGGTGTGTCTATCGTGACTCTCTGGACGCCACGGGGAGCCCCGAGAGAACGGGGCGCCGTCGCCGTAGGATCCCCAGTCCCCCGACAGCCCCCGCATCAGTCCCGGCGCGCAAGTCCGGGCCGCGTTCTGTTCGTCATCCGTCGACAGGAGTCTCGCATCCGGCGTCATCCTGAAGAACGGACTGTGTCGGACGAGACCTAAGGCCGTGCTCGCAAGCGAGAACCGGCAACTGCGCTGTGTCCGTTCTGCGATAGCTCGATCTCGTGCGATGTGCAAGAGCTGAGTGTGCGAACCTAGAGATCGACGGTGTGGATGTCACGGACAACTCGCCAGGCCTTTCCGTAGCTACGTCGGACTCGCAGGCTGCTGGTCGGCACGCAGAGACATTACACCTGTCAGGCTCGCAATGGGGTACCGATTGAACGAAGTAAGCCCCGGACTACCTGCTTGTTTGCTCTCTGTCAATGAAGTTGCGCACTTTCTGTCTGAAAGCGTCGTTCGCCGCTTTATCGGCATACCAAAGATTGGCCTGTCCTATTCCACCCTTGCCCCTTGGAACTACTAGAGTCCTGTGAGCTGGGGGCAGGAGCCTACAGTTCTTCTCTTCTGCACTGACTCTATATCCCCACTCTTTTCGCCCTTCGCGCTTGCGTCCTGAGGCTTCTGGCGGTGACTGGCAACACCGGTAGACAGTTGCGTCCTCGAACCATCCTATGACGACAGTTCCATTTGACGGCGACTTGGCAACCCAGACGACCAGCACACCGTCGATGGATTCATCTCGGCGCGATGCTCCTAGTCTCTCGATACGTATGGTGCCTCCAACTCGCACAAAGCCGCACATGTAACCTTCATAGGGCTGAAAATTACGGACTTCGCAAGGCGGGTAGTCGTATTCCTCAACAAAAGAACCTCCGCCCTCGATGCTATCGCCTTCAAGCCCTTGATAGTGCTTCATCCATCCGATGTTGAAGAAGATCATCCTGTTCATCTCTGCTCCATGCTGCTCACTTCTGTAGCCACGATTAGGCCCGCTCCCTTTCTACGACCGTGATGAAATCAGTAAGTACAGCCCTAATGCCAGCACGCTAGCCCCCTTTCCACAAGTGCAAGCTCCACCTTCGCCGTTGCCGGGACCGGGCGCCTGCGGAGCACCGATACAGCAGGAAGCCGAGCGCACCGGAGACGAGGGCGCACGCGGCCAGGAGAGCGTAGAGGCGGATTCGTTTTCGGGTCACTATGTCACACCTCCGCCTTCTCCCTGCGTGGAAGTCGGTCAACCTACTTGATGTCTTCCGGAAAACCCTTCTCCTGCCGCTCGCGGGCCAGAGCTTTGAGTCTCTGGATGGTGTCCCTGTAACTCCCCGCAGCGCCCCACTTGGTCACGTGCGCCTCGATGTCGCTCACCGGGAGCTGGCCAACCAGTGCCTCTAAGACCTTCGCGGCCTTGTTCTCCTCGCGGCGCTTATCGACCTTGTCGCTCTCTCTTACCTCGCGCAGGTACAGTTCAATCAAGTTCATCTCTTCTCACCTCCCTTGTATCACCAGCCGCCGGTCCCTCTTAGCACGGCGACCTCTTGTCGCTGACCCCGGCGAAAACGTGGCGCGGATGCCTCCTGCACATCGACGAGGCTTCTGTGGGCAGGAGCGCTCTCCCTCGGCGCTAGGCCCAGCGGTAACTAAAGCCGCGTTCATTGTCGTATTGGGCGAATTTCACATTCGGGAAATTGTCGACAACGTACTCCAGAGAGTCTTCGAGCTTGTAGGCGATGATTATGCCTCTGACGGGTCTGTCTCCAGCGACCTGGCGCTGGAGCTGCCTAATCTGGCCCAGTACCCGCTCTAGTGTCCTCACGGTGGCAAGCCCTGGTTCAACTCCGATAACAACGTAGTTGCCGTCTTGGCTTACAGCAAGAAGGTCCGGTTCATCCAGCACTTCTTGGCCGGGGCTCCCATCGGTCAGGTCTTGCTGGGCTATGAGCCGCACACCTGGTTCGAGCTCATCGACGTGAGCGCCCATACTCTTGACGTCTACGCGCTGTGCGCGCTTGTTGTCTGTGCATATCCAGACGCCGTCCTTCTCGGGGTCATACACACGACGGCGCCCCTGGCCCAGGTTGAATAAGAACACGCGGTCGGCACCCGACGGACGATGGCAGCGTGCGTTATCATTCACGGTGAGCCCGCCCAGCCAAGAGTATATTGTCCCTTCTACCCACGTTTGGTGCGGGTACTTCGAGCGTATCAGGGAGATGACTTCAGGTCTGGAGAGGACTCTTCGTTCCTCATAGAAGACTTCCTTGATAGCTTCGTAGTAGCGAGACATTGTGGGTACCTCCTCGTATAATAAGTACTGTCATGGTGGGGCATCCCAGGGATAATGACCGGGGCACTCAGAGCCGGTCAGGTGGGCAGTTCTGATCCTCCATGTTGCACCGTCAGGTGACTTCTGACCGAAGATTGTTGCCCACGCCGAGCGGCACTTCAAACTCGCATACTGTTCCCGTGCGGCTCAGGGCTGCCGCCAGAGTTCTGATACACGAGGGTGCTGCTCTGCTCGGTTCCCTGGGATACCCACCGCCTCTCTGGGTGACACTGTTCACGTCCATCACCCAAAGGAGTACGCATGAACGACTCAACTCTATCCGTCGGTGCCGATGTCCATCTCAAGGACATCGTCCTCCGCGCAGTGGATCAGCGCGACGGTCGCCAAGTCATCGAGCCCTTCTCCGTCACCAACAACCTCCCCGGCGCGCACTCCGCTGCTGCCACCATGGCTCAGACGGCCACACGGCTGGGCTACCACTGCATCCAGATTGGCTACGAAGCGACTGGCATGCTCTGGATTCCTTTCCACCACTTCCTCAGTACCACACCTCTTCTCGAGCCTTTCGAACTGCAGCTAGTCTGCTTCAATCCCAAGCTCGTCGCCAACTTCAAGGATGCTCTGGTCCTTCGGAGGCCAAAGAACGATGATCGGGACACCCTCGACGTCTCTGCCCGGGTGCGCTTCGGCGAATGGCCCGACTCCTACGTGCCCAGTCCTTTCTGGCAAGGTCTCCGGCGCCTCACCCGCTACCGCTTCAAGCTCGCTCAGAACCTCTCTCGCGAGAAGATGCGCTTCCAATCCTATGCCTTCCTCAAGTGGAGTGACTGGAAGCGCGTCAAGCCCTTCTCCAACCTGTTCGGCGCCACCAGCGCAGCCCTGCTCACCGAGTTCACCGCCGCCGAAGTGCGGGAGATGACTCACGATCAGCTGACCGACTTGATCTCGCGCCGCGGCCGGGGCCGCTTCCACGACCCTCATGCCAAAGCCCGCGCTGTCCAAAGGTCCCTGCGATCCTCCTACCCCATCGACCCTCAGACCGACGAGATGGTCACCGTCACCCTCGCCGCCCAACTCGACCACATCCGCTTCATCCAGCGATCTCAGAAACACCTCGAACAGCACATCGCCCGCACCATCGACCCCGTCCCCAATCCCATCATCTCCGTCCCAGGCCTGGGGCCCGTCATCACCGCCGGTCTCCTGGCCGAGATCGTCGATATCTCCCGCTTCCCTGAGCATAAACATCTCGCTCAGTACTTCGGGATCTCCTGGGAGCGGCGTTCAACCGGCAACTTCGTCTCCCAGAACACCCGACTCACGAAAGTCGGCAACCCTTACGGGCGCTACTACTTCATCCAGGGAGCCGACAAGGCCCGACAACACGCCTTGGAGTACAAGGCGTTCTACTGGCGGAAGTACAACGAAGTCTCCAAGTACCGACACAAACGTGCCCTCGTCCTCACCGCTAGCAAGCTTGTCCGTCTGGTGCATGCCCTGCTCACGAAGAATGAGCCCTACGTGAGGCCCCAGACGCCCGTGAACCCCCAAGAGGAACGGGCGCGCCTGTAGGTGATCTTCGCGGTCACCTAACCAAAACTGCACAATCTCTCCTTAACCGCAGGAAAATGTGGCTCCTGTCGGGACCTGGAAGAGCGACCTTGCATCAGCTCACTAATTAAGCCGAAATATGTCTTGCGCGCTTTTCCGCCTACCGGTAGACCGAAGAGTGACCAAGACTTTCTTCGAGTTAATTGGTCTGGATTCGTTCATTCGATTGTCAAAGAGCTACTTGGCTTTCTACCGCATATCTTCCTTCATTGTGTCGAGAACCGATGATGCAGCGGAACAGCAGCATAGCGCCGGCTAATCACAGGGCCCGAGCCGCGTGCTCCGGAGTTCAATAGGGCTGAGTGCTGTCCATTCTGCTGACACAGGCAGTCATCTTCACCCGTCAGTGATGAGGGTAGTATTCTCGCCAGGTTAGACATCGACGCCCTCACAAGACAGACCCGCCCCAGCGAATGTCCGTCCATAGGCATTGGGACGCTACGGTCCGTCACCGTCTGTAGCCTTGTCTGTGACTGACGGGAGTTTCCCCCAAAGTATGTATCAGGGCACGCTGTGTTTGTCGTGATCCTCTGACCCTGTCGCCGGCCCGCTTGGCAGCGGGTCCGGCTGCCAGCGCCCAACCCAATAGCCACTCGCTGTAGCGGATAGCCGGTGTAGCCGCAAGCGCCTTGCTTGCATTCTAGTCTTCACTACCCACCGTGTAGCTAACGAGCTCGGCACGATATTCCCATAGCGCTCCGTGGTGACTGTACTCAACGGCCACAAGACCCACCCCGGGGCACACCCACTTCATAGTCTCATCGGGAAGCGTGAAAAGCTCTATCCTGTAGCAATCGGTGAACGTCCCGGCTGGCACACGAACGCCCAGCTTCGCACCCACGTGCCACTGATATGACGGATCGTCCAAACTCACGGGGTCGCCCGTGAACTCCTGCCAGATCTCGCCCTCCTGCAGAGGAAACACGTATTCAGGGAGATCTCCCCGGACCTCGGCGGTCCCACGATTGCGCCCGCGGGCAAGATCCGACGCCAGGAAGTAAGCGTCTCTCCTGGAACAGACAACAAAAGCGCGTGACTGATCTGAAACCATCCAATAGCTGGAGCCCACGTCCTCGACGTAGTTCTCTCCGCAATAGTCGAGAACGCTTCGGCCACTCACAGCGATCTCGGCCAGATGTACTCTACCCGATATGCTGGTGGGGACCGCGGTGACCGTCTCGGTTACCAACCGGGTTTCGAGCTCTGACGCGGTCTGAGAGACGTAAGAATACGTCCAGGACGTTCCTTCGTAGAGAGGAAAGTAGGTGAGGATGGCGTGATTCAAGGCCGCCCACCTGGAGTCCTGGGTCGCTAGAAGGGTGGCCGTCGCCTCAGTGATGACAGCTGCAGTATCCCGCTTCTCCTGGGATGGCTGTTCCGGTGTGACCAGGTAGACACCGATCAGACAGCACCCGAGCAGGCCGACGAAAACGAGCCCTCCCACCACGATGATTGAAGTGCGGCGGTTCTGAATGAACTCTCTCAGCCTTTCCACGCCTCCTACCCTTTGGAATCGCACCACCTGGGCCTCACTGTCCGAGCTCGGTCCTGCTTGGCTTGAGGAAACTCGGCCCCCTGACTGGTCATTCGAGACGGAGCCTGCCATCCAGCGGCCGATGCCCGGTACCAGGCGCCGCTGATGGTCGCTCCTCTCAGCTCTCACATAACGCTCTTCATTGTCTCCCTTGCCACAGCCAGAGGCCTATCTCACACTCCGTATCTGCGCCGAATAGTGATCGCCATGGTCGTCTACCTCTATTGCAGCCAGCCCAATGCCGGGACACAAATATCTCCATTCCTGGTAGTGAACCGCCTGATACTCAATCTGGTAGCAGTTGTTGAATGCCCCGATTGGGGTCGTTTTCGTAACCTTCTCCATTACCACAGCGTATGCGTAGGGCGATCGCCATTCCGCTCCGATATCAAATGGCGTCATATACTGCGGCTTGAGAGTGATCGTATCGGAGGTGATGCCATCGTGGACCACCATAGTTGGTTCACTGTTGCCTGCGATTTCGTTGGCCGCACCAGATACGTGTCTTCTGGAACAGACCACGTAGAATCGACTTCGGTCATAGATATACCAGTGGAAGTTGTCAGGGCACGGCGGGAGATGGTTCTCTCCCGTTGTTTCTACGCCCACAACCGTGATGCCTTGCTCAGCCCAGGCCCCGTTTACGATCCTTACAGTTTCCGAGTAGGTACCGCTGAGCACTTTTTGTCCGGATGCATCAGGATCGTCTGAGTCTCCGAAGTGCGTGTAGACCAACGAGTAAGCATAAGATCTCGTTGCGCCTATTGGCGGAGCCTCAAAGTAGCTGTACAGGTCTCCCGAATCGAAAGGCGGTATAGTATGCTCATTGAGGAGACCACAACCAGATTCGCCGTGGCTCGACAATGCCAGAGTGATAGCAAGAGCAGCTAGGAGAATGAATACTGACAGCACGGCAGCTAGACGCTGGTAGGCTTTAGGAGCAAGAATGCTACTGAACAGACTAGTCGCCACCGTCAGCGCGACCCCAACACCAATCCACAAGATAGCTCCAATCATACCGTTCACACTTAGGCTCCAATAAGAAAGCCGTTCTTTGTCAGTGCTGGCATGTGCTCGTCAAGAATGGACTGGTACTGAGGGTCGTCCTGAATGAAGTGTAGGGCCCTTCCGAGCTAGCCCCGTTCGCCTTTGTCCGGCGAAATGCAATTGAAAAGGCGACTCTCTCTACCGACAAGTCGTCCGTCGATACCACGATTGCTCCTTGGTGCTTTGCGCCGCCCTCTGGGTGCTTCCGTCGCACCGTTCCAGCCCGCAAATCGCGAAATCACGGTCTCATTATTCTGATCTGCTGTCGAAGGTAGCTCGTCCCAGCAGTTGAAATGCCCCCCGCAGTCGGGCACTTCTGAGCGGTTCTTCGCGCAGGTTCGACGTTCAAGACGTATCTTCCAGCAGTATCACCACGTTTCTCTAGGGAAGAGAAGACGCGTCCAGATGTCGGCAGAGTGAAGCCCGACGCAAGGTCGTAAGAAGGTCGAACCTGAAAGCAAGCTAGGTCTCTTGCTCCAAGTCGGTTAGGAATGAACACACTGACCGACCTTGAGCGACTCGGGCAGCGATGATGTGTGCAGTGGGACAGCTATGTGACCCCGGCGCAACCCCCGATCCGGGACTTGATTGAGGTCTGGCTGGATGTCTGGGTTCGCGTCCCTAATCCGGATCACCAGATTATGCTCCCAGTATATCACATCGAGGTCGTGCATGTCAATGGAGATTCGAACCTGAGTCCCGTACGCGGGACCTGGCCTTCTCAGCTGCGCCAGGAGAGAGCCCAGGGAGATTCAGCCTCCCGTGGCCATCCGCTGCCGCGTCGAGCGCGCCGCCATGCACAAGCTCCAGATGACCGCCCGCGCCGGACAACCCGACTGCGTATGGATACCTACGGCGTAATCAGATACACCGTCCCGCCCTTCTCCTCCAGCCACAGACGTTCCAGCTCGGAGCGCCGGTAGACGCGCTGTACCCCTTCATTCCCGTCGGCCGCCGGATCGTTGACGATCGGGTTCCCGTGGCTGTCGAAACCCACCACCACCGCCAGGTGCCCGGCGCTGCTGGGAAGGGCCGCGCCCCTCAGTTCCCCCTCGCCCCACGCGAAGCCGATCACCACCGGCACGCCTCGCGCCACCCAGGCCTCGATCTCCTCCATGCTGGAAAAGCGCCGCACGCTGCCGTGCAGCCCCAGCGTCCCGGCGTAAGCCGTGTTGAAGGGCCAGTTCCCGGTCCCGTCGTAGACCCAATCGTAAGTCCCTGCCACGGCCGCGCGCACGCCGGGCTCGCACGCCCCTCCATCGTTCTTCCAGTAGGACGCGACCATAGACGTGGAGGTCGGGCTGCACCACCCGCTCCCCCCGTCCGGGTACATCATCTGCGAGCATGTCGGCACACCCAGCAGCGTGTCCCAATGCGCCGGGTTGCCCTCCGAAGAGACGCTGTTCGCAGGGGGCGTGGTCGAGTAGGCGGCAGCGAGATATCGCACGCTCGGCGTGGTCGTCCCATCCACACTGAACAACCGCACCCTCAGTCGGTACGTCCCCACCATCGCCCCCTCGGCGTTGACGATCAGGGTATCCACCGCCACGTCAGCGTCCTCATCGCCCTGCCGCGGAACCGAGTGCCGCCGGATCGTCTCCGCTCCGCTCGCCCAGATCCCCAGGCTGTACCACTTCGTCCACCGCCCCTCCAGCTCGACCCGCGCCAGCACCTCCAACCAGGTGCCTGCCGGCGTCGCCGCGTTCCATGATGGGATCAGCTCATCGAGGTCGAAATCCGTGGGGACGGCGGGGCTCGTAGCCTCTCCCACCCAGTACGTGCCGCCGGTGTAAAAGTTGCCGCCGTAATAAGCCCCGGCCCCGTAGGGATCCGTCTCCGACGCGGCAGTAGCCGGGTCGAGCACCAGCTCGCCATCCGCGCTCAGGCGGACCCCGCTCGTCTGCCAGCCGGAAAAATGCCCCTCTGAGGCCAGCCACTCGTCGAAGCCGGTCTGGTAGACCGGTTCCTGTGGCTCGGCCGATGCCACCGTAGGCGTGGAGGTAGGCCCGTCGGGCGCATCTACCGGACCCTCATCCGCCGGCTCCGCTGTCGGCGTGGCAGATTCTGGCGTGACCGTGACCGCCGGCTCCCCTACCCGGGTACCCTCAACGGTCCCAGAGATCGGGCGGGTAACCTCACGCGTGATGCCAGCGGTTTCAGGGGCGAGCGTCGGCGACTCGACCGTCTGGGGGTCGCCCTCGCCACACCCAGCCAGCGCGACGATCGACGCAATGACGATAACAATACCTGCTCGTTGATGCTGCACGAAAGCTCCCGCCTGAGGGTGTCCCACTGGAGGCTGTGTCTGTTGTGACCCTGCGATCGTGTCGAAGAGCCTGCCCCTGCCAGAACCCATCGCCGCAGGGCTGCAGATCGCGTCGGGAATGGGGGTCACCCCGACTGAACACTACACGAACCGCTCACGCGCCCTGATCCCCCGACGGCCGAAGCGTACCGTCGGCGGTGACGAGCGCCGCGATGCTTACGTTGAGGCCAGAGCCGCCGATCGCTAGTCGAGGATCAGCGTCCCCACCCTGGGTTGGACCAGCCGCTCGAAATCCTCGTAAGCGACCTTCATCGAGTCGGTGTAGGTCCCTGCGCTGAAGACGATGTCGTCGTGCTCGCCCAGCGCCGGATCCACCACCACCGGCAGATCGTACAGATTGCCGAAGGGTGGCATAGCCCCCAACTGGCAGTCGTCGAACCGCCCGCCGAATTCCGCCTCCCTGGCCAGTCGCACCTTGTCTACGCCCAACACGTCGGCCGCCCGGCGCAGGTCCACCCGGGCGCTGGCCGGCACGACGGTCATCGTCAACTCGTCCCCGGCCCACACCATGACCACCTTCGCCAGTTGATGACCGGACACGTGGAGCGCCGCGGCCACCTCCTGCGCGGTGTACGCCGCGGAGTGGCTCACGCTCTCGAAGGATACGTCCTGCTCGCGGAAGGTCGCCTCCAACCGATCTTTGCAGTCCATGGTACCCCTCCTACTCAATGGGCTCAGGGCCCTCAGCGGAGCAAACCGGGACATGCTGGCGGCGACGGGGACGACGATGACATGCCCCCGCCCAACCTACCGGAGATCGGGCGTCGGTTGATCCGATTATAGTCTCCGTGCCGGTGCATGTCAATTGGCGGTTCCCATTTGTCCGGTCGCCCCCGTTCGACCACAATCCCTGGAGAATCCCCTGAAAGCATACCGGAAACATCGTGCCGTCAAAGACATGCCCTCCAGGCCGATGACCGTCCGGTGGTCTTCGCCTCCCTCGATGCCCTGACCCGTCTGGGTGAGATGTGCTCCCGGGCCCGGGGGGTTATGCCGACGGGCGGCGAGCACCGCGCTCGACGGTCCGGGCTAGCGCGCTTGCTCTCCAGGATGCTCGGCCGCGGTTGACCAGCAGGCTTGCTCGATCGCTCCCGCCGACCACGAGCAATCCCATCAGCGCCACCGCCGCTACCACTCGCCATACGAACCAGTTTCCATGCCCTGTCATCGACTGCCCTCCTTTACTGATTATGAACCGACCATGATTGGGACCGCTCATCCGCCAACACCCGGTCCAACCTCCCCATGTCCCCACCTCCTGACTACGCAGCCCTTGTCTTAATCTGCTCAGACTATGCCACAAACCTGTGAAGGAACTATGAAGAGGTACGGGAGATGTGGTGAATCCACCGGATATACGGCCCACCGCATCCGGGAACGGAGACCCTTGGGCTGCGCGTTGCTCCGCAGCGTTGTGCCTTCTGACGGGTCGTGTTAGAATTACATACCATATAGAAGAGACACTGGCGCGCTCTTCTCCGATCCTCTTGACTCGTCCAGAGGATCGGCAAACCTGTAACAAATCATGGCCGTTCTCCCGACGGGGAGCGGCTTCTTTGTATGCCCCGTTTTCATATCTCTACAGTCAAACCCGCTCTTCGACCGGGTGAGCACACGCTGCCCCAATCACTCCCATGATCGAGGGGTCAGATCGCCGCGGGCGACCCGGTCGACAGAGCGGGAGATCGCACCCGGGACCATCAAGTGCCGCGGTCGCTCGACCGAGAGTCATATCAGCGGCGCTCGGCTCCGGGGCCCGGAGGATGGCGGGCTGGTGAAGGACCTGGTAGCAAGCAGCGGGGCCTCTTCGCCCGATGGAGGAAAAGCCGACGGAGGGGAACAAACACATGGATCGAGAGTTCAATCGACGGATCGCGGCCGCTCAGAATCAACTGTGCGCCCTGTTGAGCCAGATCGATGACCCGTCCTCTGAGGGACGTCAGCTGATGACGGAAGCCATGGATGTTCTCTCCCAGTCCCTGGAGGAGCTCCAGGTGGCCGAAGAAGAGCTGCGCCGGCAGAACCAGGAGCTGGCCGCCACTAAGCGGGCTCTGGAGACCCAGCGGCGGCGCTATCAGGAGCTGTTCACCTTCGCCCCCGATGGCTACCTGGTGACCGACGCCGAGGGCGTCATCCGGGAGGGGAACCGCGCAGCCGCCGCGCTCCTCGGCGTACGGCAGGATCATCTGGTCGGTAAACCACTGTCCACCTTCGTGCCCCAGAAGAGGCAGACCCGCTTCTATGACCTTGTCAGACGTCTGTGGACAGAAAAACAGGCGCGTCCAGAGCCGTGGGAGACGCGCCTCCGGCCTCGGGATGGCGAGCCGTTCCCCGCCGCCCTGACTGTGGCCCGAGTGCGTGAGGGCGGAGACGGAGAGCTGACTGGCCTGCGCTGGCTCGTGCGCGACGTCACTGCGCGGGTCGAGGCGCAGGAGGCACTGCGGGAGAGCGAGGAGCGCTTCGCTGCCGTCATGAACAGCATGGAGGCGATTATGTACGTCGCCGACATGGAGACCTACGAGGTCCTCTTCGTTAACCAATACACCCGTGATCTCTTTGGCGACATCGAAGGTCAGATCTGCTGGCAGGCGCTCCAGGAGGGCCAGACGAGTCCCTGCGACTTCTGTACGAACCCCCTCCTCCTTGATGAGCGTGGTGAGCCGACGGGAGTCCAAACCTGGGAGTTCCAGAATACGCGCACCGGACGCTGGTACCACATCCAGGATCGCGCCATCCGCTGGATCGACGGTCGGTGGGTGCGCCTGGAGGTAGCCACCGACATCACGGCGCACAAGCGAATGGAGGAAGCTCTCCAGAAGAGCGAGGAACAGTATCGGCGGCTGGCCGAATCGGCCGAGGCCGTACTCTGGGAATATGACGTGCTGGAAGATCGGTGGACCTACGTCGCCCCCCAGGTCACGAGAATCTTGGGCCATCCCCCCGAGGCATGGACCGGCGTTCAGTTCTGGGTCGATCATATACATCCGGAGGATCGGGGCTGGGCGCGGGACTACTGCTTCGAATGCGCGAGCCGTGGAGAACCGCACACGTTTGAGTATCGGTTTCTAAGGCCGGATGGGAGCATAGCCTGGCTGCGGGACGAAGTGAGTGTGGATATGGAGAGCGGCAGGCCGGTGAGACTGCGCGGGTTCATGATCGACATCACCGACCGTAAGGAGGCTGAGGAGCAGATCGAGCAGTATGCCGCCGAGCTGGAGCGCAGCAACCAGGACCTGGAACAGTTCGCCTACGTCGTCTCGCACGACCTGCGGGAGCCAGCGCGGATGGTGGATGGCTTCCTCGAGCTCTTGGAGAGTCAATACGGCGACCAGCTCGCCCCCAAAGCGCGAGAATACGTCGACTACGCCGTCGACGGTGCCCAGCGTATGCAGGAGATGATCCGCGGCCTTCTCGATCTCTCCCGCATCGATACGCGCGGCAAGGAGCCCACGCCGGCCGCCGCCGATGCGATCCTGAAGCGCACGCTCAGATCGCTCGAACCGGCAATAGAGAACGCCGCTGCCCGGGTGACGCACGATCCACTCCCCACCGTCCTGGCCGACGAAACCCAGCTAGCCCAGGTCTTCCAGAACTTGATCGCCAACGCCATCAAGTTCCACGAAGAGGAACAATCGCCGCGGGTGCACGTCTCCGCAGAACAGGAGGGAGATGAGTGGGTCTTCTCCGTCGAGGACAACGGCATCGGCATCGACCCGCGGCAAGCCCCGCGTATCTTCCAGATCTTCCAGCGCCTCCACACCCGGGAAGAGTATGAGGGCTTGGGTATTGGCCTGGCCCTCTGCAAGCGCATCGTGGAGCGGCACGGCGGAGATATCTGGTTCGAGTCGGACGCAGGAGAGGGCTCGACCTTCTATTTCGCCCTTCCCGCATGCCATAGGGTAGAATGAGGATATGAAATCGAAGACTGTGATCCCCTTGTTCGCCGTCGCTCACTTCAGCCACCATCTCTCCACGGGAGTCCTGTCGCCTCTGTTGCCGCTGCTGCGGGAGGACATGGCACTCAATTACTTCCAGGCCGGGGTGCTCGTCTCAGCCCTCAGTCTGTCGTACGGCTTCGGCCAGCTTCCCATGGCCCTGCTGGCAGACCGGTTCAGCGAGCGCGCGCTCGTCGTGGTCGGCCTCATCGGCACGGCCCTGGCGGCCGCGGCCGTGAGCATGACGAGCACGTACTGGCAGATGGTGCCATGCTTCATCGCACTGGGGCTGCTCGGCGCCACGTACCACGCCCCCGTGTCTTCGTTTCTGTCGCAGGTGGTCCCCAAGGGCCGGCGTGGACAGTCGCTGGGCACGCACACCATCGGCGGGAGCGCTAGCTTCCTCGTCACACCGGTCCTGGCGGTGACCATCGCCAGCTGGCTGGGAGCGTGGCGCTGGTCGTTCCTCGTGCTGGCTGTCCCCACACTGGTGATGGGGGTGGTGGTGTGGTTCGCCACGCGGGAGCCGCGCCGGACCGGACAGGACGCCGCAGAGGGCGAGGCAGCAGCCGTTCCGAGCTCGAACCCCGGGGGCGGTCCGGCGCAGTTGTCCCCGCACACGGTCACGTGGAAGGAAATTCTGGCCGCCGTTGGGACGCTCGCCTTGCTCTCGATCGTGATGCAGGTGGTTTTGTCTAGCGTCCATTCGTATCTGCCCCTCTACCTGGTCGACCGGCACGCGATCTCGCCCGAGTACGCGGGGATCGTGGTCGGCCTGGTGGCCGGGGCGGGGGTGCTGGGAGCGCCGGTCGGCGGCGCAATCTCGGACCGGTTGGGGCGGAAGTGGGTGATCCTCCTCTCCCTGGCGCTGGCCGGCCCACTCCTGTTCGCCGCGCTGTGGGCGCCAGCCAACGTGTTGCTGCCGCTCTCGCTGGCCGTGTATGGAGTCAGCGTCAGCGCCCGTATGCCGGCGATGGAGTCGCTCATCGCCGACGTGGTCCAGCCGGAGAAGCGGGCGACGGCGCTGGGGATCTACTATCTGATGGGCCAGGAGACGTCGGGCGTGATCACGCCGCTACTGGGCCGCCTGATCGATCTAGGCGGTCCCGAGTCAGTGTTCGTCACGCTGGCGGCCGGGGTGTGTGTGGTGTCGGTGGTAGCGCTGGTCTTCAGGAAGCGGATCTAGCGGAGGGGGACGAAGGGAGCCCTTACATCCAGAGGGGCGACCCGCTTCCGCCGGTCGCCCCTCGGCCAACACCTATCGTCACCAATTCTACCCGGTTTCCGGGAGTTGTCTAGCTGAAACCCGCACCCCCGCCCACCGGGCACTCCACGCTATGCCAACCGGACGTCTTCGATCACTCAATCTCCTAGACGATCTGCACGCTCACCGACACCGAGAGGCTCCCTGGGGAGATGGAGGGCGCGGCGGCCCCCATCATCTCGCCGCCACCGCCAATGCCCGGCGGCATCGGACCTCCACCACTCTTCTCCACCCACAGGTTGTACCCCATCGTTCGGACGTCTTCCTCCGCGACGCCTAGCTCCACCGCAGCAGCGGTAGCCTGGTCGATTTTCTCCGCGGCCTCCTCCACGATCGCCGCCGGGTCGTCACCTTGCAGCTCTACGCCGAAGACCACGTTTGCCGTCTCTGGCTCGGCGCTGACCGTCCCCGTCCCGAAGACCACCAGCCCCTCGCTGACCTGCCCGTTCGACTGGGTCACGCCACCGCCACCACCTGCGAGCGCAGCGGCCTCCTACGAAGCCATCACCGCCGGACCCGTCGACAGGGCACAACCCGCGATGGCTACCATCAGCCCGACCAGGACCAGCCTACGTAACAATCTCTTC
>Ga0207797_1000869_pt1 | contig 22651 bp, 33 predicted proteins | sample PRCRCaboRojoPR_6_FD_187275 | JGI IMG/M metagenome (GOLD analysis project Ga0207797, IMG submission 187275) | Marine sediment microbial community from Cabo Rojo, Puerto Rico - PR CR 10% Liquid 1 (SPAdes) | ecosystem: Environmental > Aquatic > Marine > Coastal > Sediment | place: Cabo Rojo, Puerto...
TCAGGAGGAAGCCATTGTGGGAGGGGCTATGAGCCCCGACCGGGCCCGGAGGGCCTTTCCGTCGCGGCCAATGGCCGCTCCCACAAGGGCAGCCGCCATTTTCGGGGACGCCTCCTGAGCCAGCCGGATAGCCAGCAAGTTTTAAGCAACGGCATAAAGACCCAGGCACACCCAGTTATCAGGGGGCAGATATCGGCCTGTTTGCCCCTTGCCCCCGCCCCCATGCTCTCGGTGTTCACTTAATACTTAATACTTAATACTTAATACTTGCCGATCGGAATCCCGATGCCCGACGACCCCGCCCGCGACCCCCTGACCGGCGCCCGCCTCCTGCTGGGCGTGACCGGGTCCATCGCCGCCTACAAGGCCCCCGAGCTGGTGCGCCGGCTGCGCGAAGCGGGGGCGGAGGTGCGCGTGGTGCTGACCGCGGGCGGGGCGCAGTTCGCCACGCCGCTGGCGCTGCAGGCGGTGAGCGGCTTTGAGGTGCGCTCGGCGCTGCTGGACCCGGCGGCGGAGTCGGGCATGGACCACATCGCCCTGGCGCGCTGGGCCGACCGCCTGCTGATCGCACCGGCCTCGGCCGACTGCCTGGCGCGCCTGGCCACCGGCCGGGCCGACGACCTGCTGGGCGCGGCCTATCTGGCCACCGACGCCCCCGTGCTCGCCGCCCCAGCCATGAACCATGCGATGTGGGCCCACCCCGCCACCCGCCGCAACGCCGAGCAGGTGGCGGCGGACGGGGTGACGCTGATCGGCCCGGCCGCCGGCGATCAGGCCTGCGGCGAGGAAGGCCCCGGGCGCATGAGCGCGCCCGATGCGATCGTCGAGGCGGTGCGGCGGCATCTGGCCCCCAAGCCCCTGGCCGGTCGGCGGGTGCTGGTCACCGCCGGCCCCACCCGCGAGCCCGTGGACCCGGTGCGCTTCCTGGCCAACCGCTCCTCGGGGAAGATGGGCTACGCGGTGGCCGAGGCGGCGGCCGAGCTGGGCGCGGCGGTGACCCTGGTGGCCGGGCCCACCGCCCTGGCCGACCCCGACGGGGTGACGGTGGTGCCGGTGGAGACCGCCGAGGAGATGGCGGCCGCCGTCCGCGAGCGCCTGGCCGAGGCCGATCTGTTTGCCGCGGTGGCCGCGGTGAGCGACCACCGACCCACGGAGCGCCTGGTGCACAAGCGCAAGGGCAAGGACGCCTTCGCCCTGGCGCTGGCGCCCAATCCGGACATCCTGGCCGAGGCCGCTTCCCGGAGTGAGCGCCCGCTCATCCTGGGCTTCGCCGCCGAGACCGAGTCGGCCCTGGCCCACGGCCGCGACAAGCGCGCCGCCAAGGGCGCCGACTACCTCGCAGTGAACGACGTCAGCCGGCCCGATGGCGGTTTCGGCGCCGACACCAACCGCCTGACCCTGATCGGCCCCGACGGCGAGACGGCCCTGCCCTTCGGCAGCAAGCGCGCGGTGGCCCGGGCCCTGCTCAAGCGCCTGGCGCCGGCGCTGGGGGCGCGGGCCGACAGCTGATTCCCCCGCCTCTGCGATCCATTCATTCCGCCAACAGGACTCGCCCATGCCCGACCAGCCCATCGAGGTGCCCGTTCAGCGCCTGGACCACGCCGCCGACCTGCCCCTGCCCGAATACGCCACCGAGCACGCCAGCGGGGTGGACCTGCTGGCGGCGGTGGCGGCGCCCCTGACGCTGGCGCCGGGCCAACGGGCGATGGTGCCCTCGGGGCTGGCCATGGCCCTGCCCGCCGGCTACGAGGCCCAGGTGCGGCCACGCTCGGGGCTGGCCGCCAAGCATGGCGTCACCGTGCTCAACACCCCCGGCACCATCGACGCCGACTACCGCGGCGAGGTGAAGGTCATCCTGGTCAATCTGGGCGAGGCGGCAGTGACCTTCGAGCGCGGCGATCGCATGGCCCAGCTGGTGGTGGCCCCGGTGACCCGGCTGGGCTGGCGGGTGGTCACCGACCTCGAGGCCACGGCGCGCGGCACCGGGGGCTTCGGCTCCACCGGCAGCTGAGCACTGGCCGCCGGGGATCGGGGAAAACCCGCATTCCCCCGGCCCCTACCGGGTATTAAATTTACCGAAAAGGGGGCGGGAAGGCACCGGGAAGGACCGCCATGGGCGACCGCTCGCGCATTCCGCTATCCCCCTTACTGCTCCCGGACGGCAAAGCCGGGCGCGAGGCCATCGGGCTGGCAGCGGTCGGCCTCGCGGTGCCCGCCCTGCTGGTAGCCAGCCGCCTGCCGACCGTAACGGCCCTGCTGCCCTTCCCGCCGCCGGCGCCCGCCACCATCGTGGCCGCCTCCGCCCTGCTGTGGGCGGGACTGATCGCCGCCTTCTTCTGCCGGCGCTACCGGGGATTCTGCGCCCGGTCCCCGGAGCTCACCGCTTCGGCCCGGGCGCTCGCCCGCAGCCGCAACCTGGACCCGAGCGGCGGGGACCAGCACGCCCTGCAGCTGTTCCGCAGCCTTATCGACGAATCGCGCGAGTCGCTGTTCATCATCGACGCCGCCGATGGCCGCATCCTGGACGTCAACCAGGGCGCTTGCCGCAACCTGGGCTATCCCTACGCACAGCTGACCCGCCTGCGCGTTCCGGACATCGTGTCCAACTACGGCGACCACATCCCGCGCTGGTCCGCCTACATCCAGCGCATCCGGCGGGCCGGTCACCTGGTGTTCGAGTCCCGCCACTACCGGCGGGACGGCTCCGCCATGCCGGTGGAGGTGAGCGCCCGCCTGGTGAGCCACCCCGATCGCGAGTACCTGGTGTCGGTGGCCCACGACATCGGCGACCGCAAGGCCCGGGAGGCCGAGCTGGAACGCCTGGCCAGCACCGACCCGCTCACCGGGGCCGCCAACCGCCGCCACCTCTACCAGTTCCTGGACCACCAGCTCCATCTGCGCCAGCGCTACGGCACCGCCACCTCGCTGGTGGTGGTGGACATCGACCACTTCAAGACGGTCAACGACCGCTTCGGTCACGAGACCGGTGACGAGGTGCTGATCCGCTTCGCCGGCGCGGTGCGCTCCGCCCTGCGGGGCCCGGACGTGCTGGCGCGCACCGGCGGCGAGGAATTCGTCATCCTGGCGCCGCAGACCGACCGCGCCGGGGCGCTGGCCATCACCGAGAAGATCGCGGAGACGGTGCGGGGGATGGCGGTGGTCGGGGTGGGCGGCATCACCGCCAGCTTCGGAGTGGCCGAGGCGGGATCAGGGGAGGAGCGCGACGAGGTTCTGCGGCGCGCCGATCAGGCCCTTTACCGGGCCAAGGCGGGCGGCCGCGACCGCATCGAGGCGGCCTGAGGCGCCTCAGGAGGCCGCCAGGGCGGGCCGCGCGCAGCCCTTTGCGCGTTTCCGGACAGGGCGCCGACCGCTACCGGCCAGCCCACGCCCCCTCAGGAGCGGGGCAGGGTGACCCCGGATTGGCCCTGGTACTTGCCGGCGCGGTCGGCGTAGCTCACCTCGCAGGCCTCGTCCGACTCCAGGAACAGGATCTGGGCCACGCCCTCGTTGGCGTAGATCTTGGCCGGCAGCGGCGTGGTGTTGGAGAACTCCAGGGTGACGTGGCCCTCCCACTCCGGCTCCAGCGGCGTCACGTTGACGATGATGCCGCAGCGGGCGTAGGTGGACTTGCCGATGCAGATGGTGAGCACGTCGCGCGGGATGCGCAGGTACTCGAGGGTGCGCGCGAGGGCGAAGCTGTTGGGCGGGATGACGCACTCGGGCCCCTTGAAGTCGACGAAGCTGTCCTCCGAGAAGGCCTTGGGGTCCACCATGGCGTTGCGCACATTGGTGAACACCTTGAATTCGTCCGCCACACGGATGTCGTAGCCGTAGCTGGACAGGCCGTAGGAGATGACCTTGTCGCCGTTGGCGTCGGCCTTGACCTGGCCGTCGACGAACGGCTCGATCATGCCGGTCTCCTGCGACATCTGGCGGATCCAGCGGTCGGACTTGATGGCCATGGCGCGTCTGCCCTCGCTCGCGTGGGTTCGGTGGCGGCCCCCGTCGGGGGCGGCCATTCTAGCAGGGCCGGCGGCGGAACACCCCCTCCCCACGAAAAAGCCCGGCGGTTCGCCCGCCGGGCCTTTGCGCGTCGTCCTGCCAACCGGGCCTAGTCGGCCTGGATGGAGATGTTGGGGAACTTGTGGGTGTGGTCCTCGGCCTGCTTGGCGATCTCCACCGCCACCGCGTTGGCAATGGTCAGGTAGATCTCCGCCTGGCGCGAGTCGGGGTCCGCCACCACGGTGGGCTTGCCGGCGTCGGCCTGCTCCCGGATGCCGGCGTCCAGGGGCACCGAGCCCAGGTAGGTGACGCCGTACTCGCTGGCGAATTGCTCGCCGCCGCCGTGGGAGAAGATGTCGGTCTCCTCGCCGCAGTGGGGGCAGATGAACAGCGACATGTTCTCCACGATGCCGAGGCTGGGCACGCCCACCTTCTCGAACATCTGGAAGCCGCGGCGGGCGTCCAGCAGGGCGATGTCCTGGGGCGTGGACACGATCACCGAGCCGGTCAGCGGCACCTTCTGCGACAGGGTCAGCTGGGTGTCGCCAGTGCCCGGCGGCAGGTCCACCACCAGGTAGTCCAGCTCGCCCCAGTTGGTGTCGCCGATGAGCTGCTCCAGGGCCTGCATGACCATGGGCCCGCGCCACACCATGGGCGTCTCCTCGTCGATGAGGAAGCCGATGGACATGGCCTTGAGGCCGAAGGACTCCTTGGGCTCCAGGGTCTTGCCGTCCTTGGAGGTGGGTTTGCCGGACACCCCCAGCATGCGCGGGATGCTTGGGCCGTAGATGTCGGCGTCGAGGATGCCCACGCGGGCGCCGCAGGCGGCCAGGCCCAGGGCCAGGTTCACGGCGGTGGTGGACTTGCCCACGCCGCCCTTGCCGGAGGCCACCGCGATGACGTTCTTGACGCCGTCCATGAGCTGCACACCCTGCTGCACCTGGTGGGCCTGGATGCGGGCCTCGGCGGTCATGTCCACCTTCTTGACGCCCTCCACCGCCTCAACCGCGGCGCGGCATTGCTCGGCGACCGCCTTGCGCGCGGGGCACAGCGGGGTATCGGGCCCGAAGGTGAACGCCACCTTGTTCTTGGTCAGCTCCAGGTCCTGGATGAAGCCCAGGGTCACCACGTCCTTCTCAAAGTCGGGGTCCTCGACCTTGCGCAGCGCGTCCCAGATGGCCTCTTCCGTCGGGGTTGCCATGGCCTAGACTCCTTGCCAAACGGGATTATTTTCCCGACCCTATGGGTCGGGTTTCAGTTTCTGTTGGTGCGCCGGTTGGGCTCCCCGGGGCGGCAGGACCGCGGCCCGGGGAAGCTGCAAACCGGCCATGTTACTATCCCCAGCGCCTGCGGGAAACGGCCCGGGCGGCGGCCGACTTCGGTTGACGCCTGGTTAAGCGATTCCTAATATACCAAACGCGACTCCTTTATCTAAGCCGATCCCATTGCCGTTCGCGGTCTTAGGGCAACGTCGCGGGCGGCCTCCACAGCAGTCCTCCAGCGCCCGGCTGGCGGGTCGGCAACAAGGCGGGGCTAGCATGAGCCACTATCTGGCGATCCTCCTCGGCACCGTCCTGGTTAACAACTTCGTGCTGGTGAAGTTCCTGGGACTGTGCCCGTTCATGGGGACCTCGCAGCGCCTGGAGACCGCCACCGGCATGGCGCTGGCCACCACCTTCGTGCTGACCCTGGCGGCGGTGTCGTCGTGGGTGGTCGACCACTTCCTGCTGCAGCCCTTCGACCTGGGCTACCTGCGCACCCTGGCCTTCATCCTGCTGATCGCGGCCATCGTCCAGTTCGTGGAGATGGTGGTGCGCAAGACCAGCCCCCTGCTGCACCAGGTGCTGGGCATCTTCCTCCCGCTGATCACCAGCAACTGCGCCGTGCTCGGCGTGGCCCTGCTCAACCAGCAGCAGGGCTTCGGCTTCCTGGAAAGCGCCGTCTACGGCTTCGGCGCCGCCCTCGGCTTCTCTCTGGTTCTGATCCTGTTCTCCAGCATCCGGGAACGAATCGCGCTCGCCGACATTCCAACCCCATTCAAAGGCATGCCCATCGCGCTGATCACGGCCGGGCTGATGTCGCTCGGCTTCATGGGCTTTACCGGTCTGGTGCGGCTGTAGCCGCCGGACCGCATAGATAGCGAGAGGATCCACCCCCATGTGGGTTGCAATTGTCAGCCTCGGCGCCCTGTCCCTGGCCATCGGGCTGTTCCTCGGCTACGCCTCGCGCAAGCTGGCGGTGGAGGAGGACCCCCTGGTGGAGGAGATCGACGCCCGGCTCCCCCAGACCCAGTGCGCCCAGTGCGGCTACCCGGGCTGCAAGCCCTACGCCGAGGCCATCGCCCGCGGCGAGGCGGACATCAACCGCTGCCCCCCCGGCGGCCAGGAGACCGTGGAGGCGCTGGCCGAGCTCCTGGGCGTGGAGCCGCCCAGCCTGGAGGGCGAGGAGCGCCCGCCCTCGGTGGCGATCATCGAGGAGGACAAGTGCATCGGCTGCACCCTGTGCATCCAGGCCTGTCCGGTGGACGCCATCGTGGGCGCGCCCAAGCAGATGCACACGGTGATCGAGGAGGCCTGCACCGGCTGCGAGCTGTGCCTCGAGCCGTGCCCGGTGGACTGCATCTACATGGAGCCCATCCCGGAAACCCTCGAGAACTGGAAGTGGCGCCATCCCGAACGCCAACAGCCCGCCGACGAGGACACCGCGGGCGGAAAGGTAGCCGCCGCCGGTGGTTGAGCACGAGCAACGCACCCCCATCCTGCCCGCGCTGTTCCACGGCGGCATCGAGCCGGCGGAGCACAAGGGGTTAACCAGCGAGTCGCCCATCCGCCGGCTGCCGGTGCCGGCGGTGCTGCACGTGCCGCTCAAGCAGCACATCGGCAACCCGGCCCAGGCGGCGGTGCAGGTGGGCGACCGCGTGCGCAAGGGCGACGTCATCGGCAAGGCCGACGGCTTCGTGTCCGTGCCTGTCCACGCGCCCACCTCCGGCACGGTCACGGCGATCGACGACTACCCGGCGCCGCATCCCTCGGGGCTGTCTGCGCCCACGGTCACCATCGAGGCGGACGGCACCGACGAGTGGACCGACCTGGACCCGCGGCCGGACTATGAGACGCTGCGGCCGGCCGAGATCCGCGGCCGCATCCGCGAGGCGGGCCTGGTGGGCCTGGGGGGCGCCGGCTTCCCCACCTTCATCAAGCTCAACCCCGGCCCGGACCGCCCGGTGGACACCGTCCTGCTCAACGGCGGCGAGTCCGAGCCCTACCTCACCTGCGACGACCGCCTCATGCGCGAGCGGCCCAAGGAGATCCTCCAGGGCGCCTCCATCATCGCCTACACCGTGGGCGCCAAGCGCATCGTGGTGGCCATCGAGGCCAACAAGCCGCAGGCCATCTCGGCCATGCTCGGTGCCTCCGCCGGCTGGCCGCAGATCGAGGTGGTGGCGGTGGAGAACCGCTACCCCATGGGCGCCGAGAAGCAGCTGATCCTGTCGGTGACCGGGCGCGAGGTGCCCAGCGGCCGACTGCCCGCGGACGTGGGCGTGGTCAACCAGAACGTGGGCACCGCCTTCGCCGCCTACCGCGCCATCGTCCATGGCGAGCCCCTGATCGAGCGCGTGGTCACGGTCAGCGGCGGGGCGGTGGCCGAGCCGGCCAACCTGGCGGTGCGCTTCGGCCCCCCCATCGAGACCATCGCCGCCGCCTGCGGCGGCTACGCCGATCTGGGCCGGCTGATCATGGGCGGGCCGCTGGTGGGCTCGGCCCTGCATTCCACCGAGCCGCCCATGGTCAAGGAGACCAACGGCCTCATCTTCCAGACCCGCGCCGAGGTCTCCGGCGCCGCCGCCCTGCCCTGCATCCGCTGCGGCGCCTGCGTCGAGGCCTGCCCGGTGAGCCTGGTGCCCAACGAGATGTACCACCTGGCCCGCAACAAGGAGTTCGAGCGGGTGCAGGACTACGACCTGTTCGACTGCATCGAGTGCGGCTGCTGCGCCTGGGTGTGCCCGTCCAACCTGCCCCTGGTGCACTACTACCGCTACGCCAAAAGCGAGATCCAGGCCAAGGAGCGCGAGAAGGAGCAGGCCGACATCGCCCGCCGCCGCACCGAGGCGCGCGATGCCCGCCTGCAGCGCGAGAAGGAAGAGAAGGAGGCCAAGCGCCGCGCCAAGAAGAAGCAGGCCGACGGCGGCAAGGCGGAAAAGGAGAGCGCCGACCCGCGCGAGGAGGCCGCGCGCAAGGCCGCCGAGAAGCGCCGGCGCATGCGCGGCGAGGCCTCCGGCGAGGCCGGGACGGAGCAGGCCGGCGGTTCCGGGGACGCCGCGGCAGGCACCGACGCCGAGACCGCCAGCGACGAACCCAACCAGCGCTAAAGGACCCGCATGGCCCAGAGCAGTCTGTTCCGGCCGAGCCTCGCCACGCCCAGCTCCCCGCACGCCCACGGCAGCGGCGGCGTCGGCTCGGTGATGGGGGCGGTGGTCATCGGTCTGGCGCCGGTGACCCTGTTCTCCGTCTACCTCTTCGGCTGGCCGGCGCTGTTTTTGCTGGTGGTCACCCTGGCCGCCGGCCTGGCCACCGAGGCGGTGTTGCTGCGCCTCATGGGCCGGCCGGTGCGCGCCCACCTGCTCGACGGCAGCGCGGTGGTCACCTGCCTGCTGCTGGCGCTGTCGCTGCCGGCCTCCACCCCGTGGTGGATCGCCGCGCTGGGCGCGGTGTTCGGCATCGGCGTGGGCAAGCAGCTGTACGGCGGGCTGGGCGCCAACCCCTTCAACCCCGCCATGATCGCCCGCGTGATGCTGCTCATCTCCTTCCCCAAGGAGCTGTCCACCTGGCCCGCGGTGAAGCCCCTGTTCTCGGGCAGCGCCCTGTCCTTCAGCGAGGGCCTGCGCGTCACCTTCGGCGGCGACAAGGCGCCCGCCCTGCCCCCGGATGCCGCCTCGGCGGCCACCCCGCTGGGCCACCTGAAGACCGAGCTGACCCTCAACCGCACCGTGGACGAGATCCTGGCCGAGGGCTACAGCCACACCCAGGCCATCTTCGGCACCTTCTCCGGCAGCGCCGGCGAGACCTCGGCCCTGCTGGTCCTGCTCGGCGGCCTGTACCTGTGGTGGCGGGGCATCATCGACTGGCGCATCCCGGGCTCCATGATCGCCGGCACCGCGGCCATGGCGCTGATCTTCCACGTCTACGACCCCTCGGCCTTCCCCGGGGTGGCGTTCCACGTGTTCAACGGCTCGCTGCTGCTGGGGGCCTTCTTCATCGCCACCGACATGGTCACCAGCCCCACCACCCCGCGCGGCCAGCTGATCTATGGGGCCGGCTGCGGCGTGCTCACCTACGTCATTCGCACCTGGGGCGGCTACCCCGAAGGCGTGTCCTTCGCGGTGGTGCTGATGAACGCCTGCGTGCCCCTGATCGACCATTACACGCGGCCGCGGGTCTTCGGCAAGGAGCGGGCCGGCGGCCCACCGCTGGGGAGCCAGGAATGAAGCAGGTGGCGGTCGTCGGCGTCATCCTGGCCGCCATCGCGGTGGTGGGCACCGGCCTGCTGGCCGGCACCAAGGAGCTCACCGACCCGGTGATCCGCGCCAACCTCAGAGCCGACCGGCTCAAGCAGCTCAACGAGCTGATTCCGCACGGGCGCTACGACAACGAGCTGCTGCGGGACACCATCGAGGTCCAGGACGCTGCCCACCTGGGTACCGGCAAGCCGGTGACGGTCTATCGCGCGCGTCAGCAGGGGCGGCCGGTGGCGGTGGCATTCCGGGCCGTGGCCCCGGACGGCTACAATGGCCGCATCGACCTGCTGGTGGCCATCTGGCGCGATGGCGAGCTCGCCGGGGTGCGCGTCATCAATCACGCCGAGACCCCGGGGCTGGGCGACCAGATCGAGACGGCCAAGAGCGACTGGATCACCCAGTTCGACGGCCACGCCCTGGGCGACCCGCCCGAGGACGACTGGAAGGTCAAAAAGGACGGCGGCGCCTTCGATCAGATGACCGGCGCCACCATCACCTCGCGCGCGGTGGTGAAGGCCGTGCGCCGGGCCCTGACCTTTTACCAGCTGCGGGGGCCGCAGGCGCTGTTCGCCACCCCCGACGGTTCCCAACCCACGACCGGAAGCGGCGGCTAAGCCGCCCTTCCCGCGTCGGCAGGAGAGACGGCATGAGCGAGGAGGTCAATCTGCAGGCCTTCAAGGAGGTCGGCCGCAAGGGCCTGTGGGACAACAACCCGGTGCTGGCCCAGGTGCTGGGGCTGTGCCCCCTGCTGGCGGTGAGCGGCACCGCCGTCAACGGCATCGGCATGGGCATCGCCACCACGGCGGTGTTGACCGCATCGGGGGCGGCCGTGTCGCTGGTGCGCAAGGTGGTCCCCGAGGAGGTGCGCATTCCCACCTTCGTGATCCTGATCGCCTCCTTCGTCACCGCCGTCGACCTGCTCATGAACGCCTACTTCCACGACCTGCACAAGGTCCTGGGGCTGTTCGTGCCGCTGATCGTGACCAACTGCGCCATCCTCGGCCGGGCCGAGGCCTTCGCCTCCAAGAACCCGGTGCCGCTGGCCACCTGGGACGGCTTCATGATGGGCCTGGGCTTCTCCGGGGTGCTGGTGGTGCTGGGCATGATCCGCGAGCTGCTGGGCACAGGGACGCTGTTCGCCGGGGCGGGCAACATGTTCGGCCCGGCCATGGCGTGGATGGAGACCACGGTCATCCCGGACTACAAGTCCTTCCTGCTCATGATCCTGCCACCGGGGGCCTTCCTGGTGCTGGGTTTCCTCATGGCGCTGAAGAACGTCATCAACGCCCGCCTGGAGGAACGCCGGCAGGCGGCCCAGGCCGCTCAGGCGCCCCAGGCCCCGGAGATCAACCCCGAGGCCACCTGAGCCTGACGTCCCACGCACCCAAAAGGCCCCCTGCGCGGCGCGCAGGGGGCCTTTTGCGGCGGCCGCCAGGGTCGGGCTAGGCCCAGGCCACCTCATCGCCCTCGGCGACGCCCAGGAGGTCGCGGGCGGAAGCCTCGCGGGCGGCCACCTCCACCCGGTCCAGACTGTTGCGGTACCAGAACAGGTCGCCCGGGGCCACCTCGCCAAAGGTCCGCGCGAACGCCAGGGTGTGGCCGCCGATGCGCAGGGCGGCGGCGGGGTCGTCCGGGACCGCCAACCCGGTCATGAGATTGCCGTAGTGGTCCGCGTAGATGATCCGGTCCCGCTGGGCGTCGAGGCGCACCGGGTGACTAACCGCCTCCCCCAGCACCATGCGGTCGCCACGCATCAGCTCGGCGGCGACGGGGGCGAACCGGTCGCGACCGTGGAAGCTGGCCGAAACGGAGGTGCCGCGACCGTCCGCCAGACGGTAGGCCTCGGCCCCGGGGTCGTCCAGCAGGGGCGCGAACAGGCCGTTATCGGGGCCGACGAACCAGTGGCCGCGGCTCCACAGGGCGAGGCTGCCGCGCGCGGTGCCCACGCCGGGATCCACCACCCCCACCACCACCGCTTGCCGGGGCAGGAACGGCACCAGGGCCTCCAGCAGCAGCCCCGCCGGGCCCGGCGCGAAGGCCGGGGCGTAGTGGTGCAGATCCACCACGGTCGCGCCGGGGGCATGGTTGAGCACGGCGGCGTGCATCTGACCGACGTAGGGGTCGCGCACGCCGAAATCGGTGAACAGGGCAATCGCCGGCTGCGCCATGGGACTCTCCTGGGGGCTGGCCAAGCAAAAGGCCGGGCCCTGGGGGACCCGGCCTTTGCCAAAACCGCGCTGGCGTCGCCGCCCTATTCGGCTTCGGCGGACTCCGCCGGCTCCGGGCGGTCGACGAACTCGATGACCGCCAAGGGGGCGTTGTCGCCGTCGCGGTAGCCCGCCTTGAGGATGCGGGTGTAACCGCCGGGCCGCTGGGCGTAGCGGGGGCCCAACTCGTCGAAGAGCTTGGACACCGCCTTGCGGTCCTGGAGCTTGGCGAAGGCCTGGCGCTTGCGATGCACGCTGGCGTCCTTGGCCTTGGTCACCATGGGCTCCACGAAGCGCCGCAGCTCCTTGGCCTTGGGTACGGTGGTGGTGATGCGTTCGTGCTGGATCAGGGACTTGGCCTGATTACTGATCATGGCCTTGCGCTGGGCGGCAGTGCGCCCGAGTTTGCGGCCGGATTTGCGATGACGCATGACTCGAATCCCTTATTGACTGGTCGGCGGCCGGTCAGCCGGCCTGCTGATCGTCGCCTTCGCCCTCGGGCTCGGGCAGATTGGCGGGTGGCCAGCTCTCCAGCTTCATGCCCAGCGACAGCCCCATGGAGGCCAGCACTTCCTTGATCTCGTTCAGGGACTTCTTGCCGAAGTTGGGCGTCTTGAGCAGCTCCTGCTCGCTTTTCTGAACCAGATCGCCGACGAAGTGCAGGTCCTCGGCCTTGAGGCAGTTGGCCGACCGCACGGAGAGCTCCAGGTCGTCCACCGACTTGAGCAGGTTGGGGTCCACCTCGGGGGCCTCGCCGGCCACGCCGCCACCGGGGGCGGACGGGGCCAGGTCGACGAAGATGGTGAGCTGCTCACGCAGCAGCTCGGCGGCGCGCCGGACCGCTTCCTCGGCGGACAGGCTGCCGTCGGTGTCCACCTCCAGGATCAGCCGATCGTAGTCGGTGACCTGGCCCACACGCGCGTTTTCCACCTTGTAGGTGGCGCGGGTGATGGGGGTGTAGGTGGCGTCCACGGGGATCACGCCAATGGTCGAGCTGCCGTCGTCCTCGCGCATGGCCGCGGGCTCGTAGCCACGGCCGCGGGCCACGGTCACCTCCATCTCCAGCTTGCCCCCGGAGGAGATGTGGGCGATCTCCAGGTCCGGGTTGATGACCTCGGCGCCGGTGGGGACGTCGAAGTCGGCGGCGGTCACCACCCCTTCGGCGTCCTTGCTCAGGCGCAGGACCATCTCCTCGTGCCCCTCGGCCAGGGCCACGGTCAGGCCCTTGAGGTTGAGGATGATGTCGACCACGTCCTCGCGCACGCCCTCGATGGAGCCGAACTCGTGCAGCACGCCCTCGATCTGGACCTTGGTAACGGCCGTGCCCGGCATGGAGGACAGCAGGATCCGCCGCAGGGCGTTGCCCAGGGTGTGGCCGTAGCCCCGCTCAAGCGGTTCGAGCGTGACCTTGGCACCCAGCTCGCCCAGGCCTTCGATCTCGATGTTGTCCGGTTTGATTAAGGCGTCCGACATGGCCGCCACTCCGTTTGGTCAGGCTAAATGGAAAGGACGGGCGCCGCTGCCGCGGCCACCCGCCACCAGGAATCCGGTCGGGGCGAACCCCCGGGGGCGCGGGCCAGCGGCCCGGCCCCCGCCGGCGAGGCTTACTTGGAGTAAAGCTCGACGATGAGGTGCTCGTTGATCGCCGGGGACAGATCCGCCCGCTCCGGCAGGGCCTTCACGGTGCCCTTGTAGTTGCCGCCGTCCACCTCCAGCCATTCGGGGCGGCCGAGGTCGTCACCGCGCTGGACCGCGGACTGGATGCGGTCCTGGTTGCGCGCGTCGGCCTGCACCGACACCTCGTCGCCGGCCTTCACCTGGTAGGAGGGAATGTTCACGCGGCCGCCGTTGACCGCCACCTGGTTGTGGCGGATCACTTGGCGCGCCTCGGCGCGCGAGTTGGCCAGGCCCATGCGGAACACGATGTTGTCCAGGCGCCGCTCCAGCAGCTGCAGCAGGAGCTCGCCGGTGTTGCCTTTACGGCGGGCGGCTTCCTTGTAATAGCGGCGGAACTGGTTTTCCATCAGCCCGTAGGTGCGGCGGACCTTCTGCTTCTCGCGCAGCTGAAGGCCATATTCCGACTGGCGCCGACGGCTCTGGCCCGCCTCCCCGGGCGGGTAGGGGCGCTTCTCGATGGCGCACTTGTCGGTGTAGCACTTCTCGCCTTTCAGGTAGAGCTTTTCGCCCTCCCGACGGCAAAGGCGACATTTGGGACCGGTATACTTAGCCAAGGCTGTCTTCCCACCCTCGTTGGTTGGTTACACCCGACGCTTCTTGGGCGGCCGGCAACCGTTGTGCGGCAGCGGGGTCACGTCGCGGATGCTGGAAATCTTGATGCCGGCGGCGTGCAGCGCCCGCACGGCGGATTCGCGGCCCGGCCCCGGCCCCTTCACTTCGACGTCGAGGCTCTGAATGCCGTGCTCCTGGGCCGTCCGGGCGGCGGCCTCGGCGGCCACCTGCGCGGCGAACGGGGTGCTTTTGCGCGACCCCTTGAAGCCGGTCGCACCCGGGGTGGACCAGGCCAGGGTGTTGCCCTGGCGGTCGGAGATGTTCACCAGGGTGTTGTTGAAGGTGGCCTGGATGTGGGCCACCCCCTCGGCGATATTCTTCTTGACCTTCTTCCGGGTGCGGCTCTGGCGGCGCTGTTGCTTAGCCATTTCCCGTTACTGCCTCTCGTAGGTTGCCCGTGCCCGTGGCGTTAGCGGGTGATCGGCTTGCGCGGCCCCTTGCGGGTGCGGGCGTTGTTCTTGGTGTGCTGCCCCCGAACCGGGAGCCCGCGCCGGTGGCGCATGCCGCGATAGGAGCCGATGTCCCGCAGGCGCTTGATGTTCATGGACACCTCGCGGCGCAGGTCGCCCTCGACGCTGTATTCGTTCACGGCGTCGCGGACGGCCACCTCCTCGCTGTCGGTGAGGTCCTGCACGCGGGTGCTGGGGTTGACCCCGGCCTTGTCACAGATGGCCTTGGCGCGGGTGTCGCCGATCCCGTAGATGTAGGTCAGGGCGACCACCACCCGCTTGCGCACGGGGATGTTGACGCCTGCAATGCGGGCCATAGGTCTTCCTCGTCTGGCTACTAGTCGGGCTAGCTAGGGCGCGCTAGCTACGTACCGGTCCGCCTCGCCGCTCGGGCGAGGGGAAAACGGGCGATTTTAGGCGAATTCCGCCGTAACCGTCAACCTTGCCGCTGCTTGTGGCGCGGGTCGGAGCAGATCACCCGGACCCGGCCGCGGCGTTTGATCACGCGGCAGTTCCGGCAGATGGGTTTGACCGAAGCGCGAACCTTCATGGGTTGCTCCCGTTCCTGAGTGTCGAAACAAGTCGCGGGCCCGCGGGGCCCGCGGATCCTACTTGGCCCGGTAGGTGATGCGGCCGCGGTTGAGATCGTAGGGCGTCAGCTCCACGGTCACGCGGTCGCCGGGCAGGATCCGGATGTAATTCTTGCGCATCTTGCCGGAGATGTGGGCGATAACCTCGTGGCCGTTTTCCAGCTCCACCCGGAAGGTGGCGTTGGGCAGGGTCTCGACCACTTCGCCCTGCATCTCGATGGTGTCTTCCTTGGCCATGGTCTGCCTTTACTTCCCTTCGATGGCCGTGAGGATCTCGCCGCAGACCGTCTCGGGATCGCGATCGCCGTCGATCTGCAGGTAGATCCCCTGCTGGCGGTAGTACTCCACCAGGGGCTGGGTGCGCTCCTCGAACACCGCCAGGCGCGAGCGCACCGTCTCTTCCTGATCGTCTTCCCGCTGGAACAGCTCGCCGCCGCACTTGTCGCAGACGCGGTCCTTGGCCGGCGGGCTGAAGCGGGTGTGATAGCTGGCGCCGCAGTCCCGGCAGATCAGCCGCCCGGACAGTCGCTCCACCAGGACCTCGTTGTCCACGTCGATGTGGATCACGTGGTCCAGCTTCTGGCCGATGGCGTCGAGCATGTCGTCCAGGGCCTCGGCCTGCGCCACGGTGCGCGGGAAGCCGTCGAGGATGTAGCCGGCCTGGGCATCACTCGCCTGCAGGCGCTCGCGGATGATGCCGACCATGATCTCGTCGGGCACCAGGTCGCCGGCGTCCATGTAGGACTTGGCCTTGGCCCCCAGCTCGGAGCCTTCCTTGACGGCGGCGCGCAGGATATCGCCGGTGGCGATCTGCGGGATCCCGAGCTGGTCCGCCAGCATCTGGCCCTGGGTGCCCTTGCCCGCCCCGGGCGGGCCGAGAAGTACCATGCGGGTCATCAGCTGCGTCCACCTTTGAGTCGGGCCTTCTTCATCAGGCCTTCGTATTGGTGGGTGACCAGGTGCGACTGGATCTGGTTGGCCGTATCCATGGTCACCGCCACGATGATCAGCAGCGAGGTGCCGCCGAAGTAGAAGGGCACGTTCCATTCCACGATCAGGAACTCCGGCAGCAGGCACACCGCGGTGACGTAGATGGCGCCGAAGAAGGTCAGCCGGGTCAGCACCCGGTCGACGTAGTTGGCGGTCTGCTCACCGGGGCGGATGCCGGGGATGAAGCCGCCCGACTTCTTCAGGTTGTCGGCGGTGTCGCGCGGGTTGAACACGATCGCGGTGTAGAAGAAACAGAAGAAGATGATCGCGATCGAGTACAGCACCACGTACAGCGGCTGCCCCGGGCGGATGGCCTGGGAGATCTCCTGCAGCCAGCCCATGCCCTCGGCGCTGCCGAACCAGCCGGCGGCGGTCACCGGGAACAGGATGATGCTGGAGGCGAAAATGGGCGGGATCACTCCGGCCATGTTCACCTTCAGGGGCAGATGGCTGCTCTGCCCGCCGAACATCTTCTGGCCCACCTGGCGCTTGGCGTACTGGATGGTGATCCGCCGCTGCCCGCGTTCCACGAACACAATGGCGCCGGTGATGGCCAGCGCCGCCACCAACAGGAACAGAACGAACAGCGGCGAGAACTCGCCGGTGCGCGCCAGCTCCAGGGTGGAGTAAAGCGCCGAGGGCAGCCCCGACACGATGGCGGCGAAGATGATCAGCGAGATGCCGTTGCCGATCCCCTTCTCGGTGATGCGCTCACCCAGCCACATCAAAAAGGCGGTCCCCGCCACCAGGGTGATCACGGTGTTGATGCGGAAGGCCCAGCCCGGATCCAGCACCACCTGCTGGCCCCCGGCCTGCATGCCCTCCAGGGCCACGGACACCCCCAGCCCCTGGAACGCGGCCAGACCGATGGTCAGGTAGCGCGTGTAGATGTTGATCTTGCGCTGCCCGGCCTGCCCCTCCTTCTTCAGCTCCTCCAGCTTGGGCGAGACCACGGTGCCCAGCTGCAGGATGATGGAGGCCGAAATGTAGGGCATGATGCCCAGGGCGAACACCGTCAGGCGCGACAGCGCGCCGCCCGAGAACATGTCGAACATGCCCAGCATCGAGCCCTGCTGCTGCTCGAAGAACTGGGACAGCGCCTGCGGGTCGATGCCCGGCGTGGGGATGTGGGCGCCGATGCGGTAGACGATCAACGCCCCCAGGACGAACAGGATGCGCCGCTTGAGCTCGCTGACCTTGGTCAGATTCCCGACCTGGGCCAGCCCGCCAAGGTTGCTCCCTACCGCCACGGGTTACTGCTCTTCCACGCTTCCGCCGGCCGCCTCAACCGCCTTGCGGGCGCCGCCGGTGACCTTGGTCAGCTTGACCGTGAGCTTGCGCTCGAGCTCGCCGGAGCCGAGGAGCTTGGCCCAGCGGTCGGCACCGGCCATGAGCCCGGCCTCGCGCAGGGCCGCCTCGGTGACCTCGGTGCCGTCACTGAAGCGGTTGAGGTGGTCCAGGCGGATCTCCGCGTAACGCTCGGCGAACTTGTTGTGGAAGCCACGCTTGGGCACCCGGCGCTGCAGCGGCATCTGACCGCCCTCGAAGCCGGCCTTGATGGAGCCCCCGGAGCGCGCCTTCTGGCCCTTGTGCCCCTTGCCAGCGGTCTTGCCCCAGCCGGAGGACTCGCCCCGGCCGACGCGCCGGCGCTGCTTGCGGCTGCCTTCGGCGGGCTTGAGCTCGTTCAGCTTCATTTCGCTTCCTCGATGTCCACGAGATGCGCGACGGACTTCGCCATGCCCCGGTTCTGCGGGGTGTCCTCGCGTTCCACGGTATGGTTGAGCCGGCGCAGGCCCAGCCCGCGCACGGTGGCGCGATGCTTTTTCTGGGCGCCGATCAGGCTCTTCTTGAGGGTAATCCGGAGGGTTGCCGCCATGGTTCTAGCTCCAGAGTTCGTCGACGGACTTGCCGCGCTTGGCCGCCATCTGCTCGGGGCTGACCATCTGGTCCAGGGCATCGAAGGTGGCCCGGACCACGTTGATGGGGTTGGAGGACCCGTGCGACTTGGCCAGCACGTCCTTGATGCCCATCACCTCCATGACGGCGCGCACCGGGCCGCCGGCGATGATCCCGGTACCGGGGCTGGCGGGCTTGAGCAGCACCCGGGCGCCGGCGTGGGTGCCCTCCACGGTGTGGAAGAGGGTGTCGCCGTTGAGGTGGTACTTGCGCATGTGCTTGCGGCCCTGGTCCATGGCCTTGGCGATGCCGTCAGGCACCTCGCGGGCCTTGCCCCGGCCGAAACCGACCTTGCCCTCGCCGTCGCCGACCACGGCCAGTGCGGCGAAGCCGAACTGCCGGCCGCCCTTGACCGCCTTGGCCACGCGGTTGATGTGGACCAGCTTTTCCTGCAGATCGTCCGCCGGGGAATCGGCTTTGGGGTTCGCGCCTGCCACTACCGTCTCCTATTCGTTAAAACTTGAGGCCGTTCTCGCGCGCGGCCTCGGCCAGGGCTTTGACCCGGCCGTGATACCGGTAGCCCCCGCGGTCGAAGGCCACGTCCTCGACGCCGGCCTCCTTGGCGCGGCTGGCGATGGCCTCGCCCACCTGCTTGGCGGCCTCGGTATTGCCACCGTGGCCGATATTGGCGGCGAGCCCCTTGTCCAGGCTGGACGCGCTAGCCACGGTGTGGCCCTGGCTGTCGTCGATGACCTGGGCGTAGATGTGGTTCCCGGAGCGGAACACGGAGAGCCGGGCCTTGCCCTGCTCCCGAATCTTCATCCGGGCCTTTCTGGCCCGCCGGTGACGCCGGCTGAACTTATTGATCTTGCTCATGGCTCCGCCTACTTCTTCTTGGCTTCCTTGCGGATGATGCGCTCATCGGCGTACTTGATGCCCTTGCCCTTGTAGGGCTCCGGCGGCCGCATGGCACGGATGTCCGCCGCCACTTGGCCCACCAGCGCCTTGTTGGCGCCGCGCACGACCACGTTGGTCTGGCCTTCCACCTCCACCGTGACCCCCTCGGGGACCTCGTAGGTGATGGGGTGGGAAAAGCCCAGCTGGAGGTTCAGGGTCTGGCCCTTGGCGTCGGCGCGGTAACCGACACCGGTGATCTCCAGCCGGCGCTCGAAGCCCTGGCTCACGCCGTGGACCATGTTGTCCACGATGGAGCGCATGGTGCCGGCGAAGGCCACCGCCTTGCGGCTGTCCTCCCGGGGCCGGCAGCGGATGACACCTTCCTCTTCCGCCACCTCCACAGTGGGGTGGACGTCCTGTTCCAGCTCGCCCTGGGGGCCTTTCACGCGGACGGCACTGCCGTCGACGCTGACCTCCACCTTCTCGGGCAGCCGAACCGGGGCATTTGCGATACGGGACATGGCTCGGTTCCCCTTAGTAGACGGTGCAGAGGAGCTCGCCGCCGATATTCTCCGCACGCGCCTGCCGGTCGGTCATGACCCCCTTGGAGGTGGTCAGGATGACCACACCCAGGCCGTTGAGGACCCTGGGGATGTCATCGGCCTTGGCGTACTGGCGCAGACCGGGGCGGCTGGCGCGTTGCAACGTGGAGATGACCGGCTCGCCGTTGAAGTACTTGAGCTCGATGGTGAGGGTCTTTTTGCCCCCCTCGCCCTCGGCCTCCTCGTACCCGGCGATAAAGCCCTCGTCCTGGAGGATGCGGGCAATAGCGGCCTTCTGCTTGGAGCCGGGCATGGACACGGTCTGTTTCTCGGCCATCTGGCCGTTGCGGATCCGCGTCAGCATGTCGGCAATCGGGTCGGTCATGCTCATGGCTTCGTCCTCACCTACCAGCTGGACTTCACGACGCCCGGGACCTCTCCCTGCAGGGCGTGCTTACGGAGGCACAGCCGGCACAAGCCGAACTTACGGTAATAGCCGCGCGCACGACCGCAGTTGCTGCAGCGGTTGTACTCCCGCACCTTAAATTTCTGCTTGCGTTTGGCCTTGGCGATTAGGGATTTGCGTGGCACGGCCTACTCGCTCCTTGGCTTAGCTACGGAACGGCATGCCGAAACCTGCGAGAAGGGCCTTGGCCTCCTCGTCGGTGGCTGCCGTAGTGGAAAAGATGATGTCCATCCCCCGCAGGCGGTCGACCTTCTCGTAGTCCACCTCGGGGAAGATGATCTGCTCGGTGACGCCCATGGAGTAGTTGCCCTGGCCGTCGAACGAGTTGGGGTTCAGCCCCCGGAAATCGCGGATGCGGGGAAGGGCCACCTGGATGAAGCGGTCCAGGAACTCGTACATGCGCTCCCGGCGCAGGGTAACCTTGCACCCCACGGGCATGCCCTCGCGGATCTTGAACCCGGCAACGGACTTGCGCGCCTTGGTGATCACCGGCTTCTGCCCGGTGATGGCGGTCAGGTCGTTGATCGCCTGATCCAGGGCATTGCGGTCCCGGGCGGCGTCCCCGATCCCCATGTTGAGGGTGATCTTGGTCAGGCGCGGCACCTGCATGGGGGTCCGGTAAGCGAACTCCTTGCGCAGGTTGGGCGCGACCTCTTCCTGATAGCGCTGCTGCAGTCGGGCTTCCATGACTGCTGCTCTCCTAGCTGTCCAGAGACTCGCCGCAGGAGCGGCAGACCCGCACCTTGCGACCGTCATCGAGGGTCTTGAAGCCCACCCGAACGCCCTTGCTGCAGGTCCTGCAGAAGGGGTTCACCTTGGACAGGGGCATGGGGGCTTCGCGCTCTTGGATGCCGCCCGCGATCCCCGCTTGGGGGTTGGGCCGGGTGTGGCGCTTGACCATGTTGGCGTTGGCCACCACGACGCGGTCCTCCCTGGGCAGCACGCGCTGGACGGTACCCCGTTTGCCGGCGTCCTTCCCGCTGCGGACGACGACGTCGTCGCCTTTCTTGACTCGTTGCATCTCTCTGCCTCTCCCGCGGCTCTAGCAGGTATCCGAGCCCCGCTACAGGACTTCCGGTGCCAGGGAAATGATCTTCATGAAATTCTTAGCGCGGAGCTCACGGGTCACCGGACCGAAGATCCGGGTGCCGATGGGCTCCAAGGAATCGTTCAGCAGGACCGCGGCGTTGCGATCAAAGCGGATGACCGAGCCGTCCGGCCGCCGGACGCCCTTGGCGGAGCGAACCACCACGGCGTTGTAGACGCCACCCTTCTTGACGCGGCCGCGCGGCGCGGCCTCTTTCACGGTCACCTTGATGATGTCGCCGATGTTGGCGAACCGCCGCTTGGACCCGCCCAAGACCTTGATCGTCTGGACTTCGCGGGCCCCGCTGTTGTCCGCGATCCCCAGCCGGGTCTGCATCTGGATCATCGATGTCTCTCCCTACAGGTCCGTTCCGCAGGCGCAGACGCTGCGCCTAGGCGGGCCTGGCAAATGCGCTGATTAGACCCGGACGGCCTTCTCCAGGACTTCCACCAGGCGCCAGGACTTGGTCTTGGATACGCGGCGGCACTCTTCCACGCTGACGAAATCGCCGTCCTCGCAGGCGTTCTCCGGATCGTGCACGTGCACCTTGCTGGAGCGCCGCACGTACTTCCCGTACAGGGGATCCGGCCGCCGGTAGTCGACGCGCACCACGGCGGTCTTGTTGCCCTTGGTGCTGACCACCACGCCGTTCATGCGACGCTTGTTGGTTTCCTGAGCCATTATTCCGCCGCCTCACGCTTCTCGTTCATCACGGTCTTGATCCGGGCGATGGCCCGGCGGACCTGCCGCATCCGGGCGGTGTTCTCCAGCTGCCCGGTGGCGTGCTGGAACCGCAGGTTGAACTGCTCGTCCCGCAGGTCCTGGAGCTGCTGCTCGAGATCGGCCACGTCCTGGCCTCGAAGCTCGTTGGCCTTTTCCGCCATGGTCCGATCCTCCTAGTTGCCGCCGCCGCGGGTCACGAAGCGGGTCTTCATGGGGAGCTTGGCGGCCGCCCGCTGCATGGCCTCCTGGGCCACGTCCTCGGGCACCCCCTCCAGCTCGTACAGGACCCGGCCGGGCTGGATCTGGGCCACCCAGTACTCGGGGTTGCCCTTGCCCTTGCCCATGCGGACCTCGGCCGGCTTCTTGGACACGGGCTTGTCGGGGAAGACCCGGATCCACACCTTGCCCCGACGCTTGATGTGCCGGGTGATGGCGATACGGGCCGCCTCGATCTGGCGGCTGGTGAGCCGCCCGCGGCCGGTGGCCTTGAGGGCAAAGGAGCCGAAGCTGACCTTGTCGCCGCGGGTTGCCAGGCCGCGGTTCTTGCCCTTTTGCTGCTTGCGGTACTTGGTCTTGTTGGGCTGTAGCATGCCTTGCGCTCCTGTCCGCCCTTACCCGGCCTGGGCCTGGGCCTGGCCTTGCCCCTGGGAGGCCACTTCCTGCTCCTCCAGGACCTCGCCCTTGAAGATCCACACCTTGACGCCGATGACGCCGTAGGTGGTCTTGGCCTCGGCCAGGCCGTAATCGATGTCGGCACGCAGGGTGTGCAGGGGCACGCGGCCCTCGCGGTACCACTCGGTGCGGGCGATCTCGGCGCCACCCAGGCGGCCGCCGGCCGAGATCTTGATGCCCTGGGCGCCCAGGCGCATGGCGTTGCCCACGGCGCGCTTCATGGCGCGCCGGAAGGACACCCGCCGCTCCAGCTGCTGGGCCACGTTCTCGGCCACCAGCCGGGCATCGGTCTCGGGCTTGCGGATCTCCTCGATGTTGATGTGGAT
>Ga0207797_1000870_pt1 | contig 22626 bp, 22 predicted proteins | sample PRCRCaboRojoPR_6_FD_187275 | JGI IMG/M metagenome (GOLD analysis project Ga0207797, IMG submission 187275) | Marine sediment microbial community from Cabo Rojo, Puerto Rico - PR CR 10% Liquid 1 (SPAdes) | ecosystem: Environmental > Aquatic > Marine > Coastal > Sediment | place: Cabo Rojo, Puerto...
AGGGACTGGGTGGACGGTGGACTGACGGTACATACGTTCCCATTCAGCGGACGAGTCTTAAGCCTCACGTCGAGGTGGCGTGGGGTCGGCGCGAGTCGGAGCGTTTTCGACCGTGCGGGTGAAAGCCCGATCGAACCGTGCACGAGACGAGCGACGGCGGCCAGCCAGCGACCCCGGCCGGCCGGGACGGGCCAGGCCGATGAGCGCGGCCGTCGACGTCATCGGCGTCGTCGTCACGATCATGGGCGTCGGCGTCGGCGCCCAGGTCCTGGCGGATCGGCTGCGCATCCCGAGCGTCGGCTTCCTCATCGTCGCGGGGATCCTCGTCGGGCCGGAGGGGCTGAACCTCGTCCACCCCGACGTCTTCGGGGCGACGCTCCCCGCCATCGTCGGCCTGAGCGTCGCGATCATCGTCTTCGAGGGGGCCTTCCACCTGCACGTCGACCGGATCCGCGAGGCGCCACGCGAGACGCTCCGACTCGTCACGATCGGCGCACTCGTCTCGCTCGTCGGGACGGCCGCCGTGGTCAGGTACGTCGTCGGCGCCTCCTGGGAGGTGGGGCTCCTGGTCGGGGCGCTGCTCGTCGCGACCGGGCCGACCGTCATCACGCCGATCGTCAACGTCGTCCCCGTCCGCGAGCGGGTCGCCTCGACGCTGGAGACGGAGGGCGTCGTCAACGACGTGACCGCGGCGATCCTCGCCCTCGTGACCTTCGAGTACGTCCTCCTGGGCTCCCGGGGGGTGCCCGCGGTGATCCGTGCCTTCGGCACGCGGCTGGCGCTGGGCGTGATCGTCGGCGTCGTGGTCGCGGTCGTGGTCTGGTACCTGCTCGAACGGGTGCACCTCTCGACGGAGAGTGCCCCCCAGAACGCCCGACTCATCGTCTTCATCGCCGCGCTCGTGGCCTACGCCCTCGCGGAGGTCCTCGCCGCCGAACTCGGCGTCGGCGGGGAGCTGGGCGCCGAGTCCGGCATCGCCGCGGTCGCGGCGGCGGGGTTCGTCCTCGGCAACGTCTCGCTGCCCTACCGCGAGGACATCGAGCAGTTCAAGGGCGACGTCACGCTGATCGTGCTGTCCTTCGTCTTCATCACGCTGGCCTCGCTGCTGTCGCTGTCGGACCTCACCGGCCTGGGCCTCCGGGGCGTCCTCGCGCTGGTCGCGATCGCGGCGGTCGTCCGTCCCGCGCTCGTCCTGCTGTGTACGATCGGCGACCGGTTCACGGTCCCGGAGCGACTGTTCATCAGCGCCATCGGCCCGCGGGGGATCATCCCCGCCAGCGTCGCGACCCTGTTCGCGATCCAGCTCGGGCCGGAGACCGAGACCGCCACCGTCCTCGTGGGCACGGTCTTTCTCGTCATCCTCGGAACCGTGGTGTTTGAAGGGGGCCTGGCCCGACACATCGCCAAGGCACTCGACGTGATTCCAATGCGTGCGATCGTCGTCGGCGGCGGGCGGGTCGGCCAGGCCCTGGCCGAGCGCCTCGAGGACCGGGGCGAGGAGGTCATGATCGTCGAGCGGGATCCGGACGCCATCGAGGCGCTCCGCCGCCAGGGGTTCACCGTCACGGAGGGCGACGGGACCGACCGGGACGTGCTCGAGGCCGCCGGCGCCGAGCGGGCGAAGGTCATCGCCGCGGCGACGCGGGACGACGACGCCAACCTGCTCGTGGGCCAGCTCGCCAAGAACACGTTCGAGGTCGACACCGTCGTCGCGCGCGTGAACATCCCCGAGAACACGGAGGCCTTCCGGAACCTGGACATCGAGGCCATCTCCACGGGGATGTCCGTCGCCTGGTCCATGGACAACGTGATCGAGCGGCCGGGGATCGCCCGGTGGATGACGGAACTGGACCGGGACGGGGACGTCCAGGAGGTGGAGGTGAGCTCGGCGGCCATCGCCGGGGAGACCATCTCGGAGCTCCGGGGGGAGCTGCCCGACGACTGTCACATCGCGCTGATCTCCCGGGACGAGACCAACCGCTTGCCCCACCCCGACGACCGCATCGAGCTGGGCGACCACCTCACGTTCATCGGCCGGAAGGAGTCGGTGCGGGAGGCCCTCGAGTACTGCGAAATCTAGGGCCGGGCGAGCGATGGAAATCCACTTACCTGCACACGCGAAAGCCGGAGGCATGACTGCCCCGGAGGGGTCGCCGTGCGGATAGTCGTGGTCGGCGCCGGGCAGGTCGGCTCGAGCATCGCGGAGAGCCTCGCGGCGGAGCACGACGTCGTCGTGATCGACGTGGACGCCGAGCGGGTCGACGAACTCACCTACGCCGTGGACGTCCTCACGATCAGGGGCGACGGCACCGACGTCGAGGTGCTCGAGGAGGCCGGCGTCCGCGAGGCCGACATGCTCATCGCGAGCACGGACGAGGACGAGACCAACATCGTCATCTGTGGCACCGCGAAGACGCTGACGGACTGTTTCACCATCGCCCGGGTCAAGTCGACGCGCTATCTCACCACCTGGCGCCACGCCCGTGGCGAGGCCCTCGGCGTCGACTTCATGGTGGGGACGAACCTGCTGACGGCGACCGAGGCCGTCCGCCTGAGCGGCCTGCCCGCGGCGCGGGACGTCGACACCTTCGCGGGCGGCACGGTCCAGATGGCCGAGTTCGAGATCCCCGAGGGGAGCCACGTGGCCGGCCAGACGGTCCAGCAGGCCGACCGCTTCGACTCGCTGACCTTCGCGGCGATCATCCGCCCGGACGAGGTGGTCATCCCGACGGGCCAGACGGTCATCCGCCCGGGCGACGACGTGGTCGTGATCGGCTCGCGGGCGAGCGTCCGGGAGCTGGCCGGCGAGGTCGCGCCACACGGCAACGACGGCGCGAAGACGATCCTCGTCGTCGGCGGGAGCGACATCGGCTTCCAGACGGCACGCCTCCTCGAGCAGCAGGGCGTCTCCCCCAAGCTGGTCGAGCGGGACCCGGAGCGGGCCCGCGAACTGGCGGAGGCCCTCCCCGGGACGACGGTCCTCGAGAGCGACGCCACCGACCGCGACTTCCTCGAGCGCGAACACATCGGGGACGTCGACGTCGTCGTGTCGGCCCTCGGCGACGACGAGCGCAACCTCCTGGCGTCGCTCCTGACCAAGCGACTGGGCGCCGGTCGGGCGGTGGCCGTCGTCGACGACGGCGAGTACGTCGCCCTCTTCGAGGAGGTCGGCGTCGACGTGGCCGTCAACCCCCGCGAGGTGACCGCCGAGGAGATCACCCGGTTCACCCGCGAGCGCCGCGCCGAGAACGTCGCGATGATCGGGGACGGCCGCGCCGAGGTCGTCGAGTTCGAGGTCGACGGCGAGAGCGTGCTCGTGGACCGCCCGATCCAGGAGTCCGTCGGCGAGCTGCCCGACGGCGTGGTACTCGGGGCGATCACCCGCAACGGCGAACTGGTCGTCCCCCGGGGGGACACCGTCATCCGGGCGGGCGACCACGTCGTCGTGTTCGTCGACGCGGCGGTCATCGACGAGGCCCAGTCGCTGCTGTAGGCGACCCTGTCGATGGATTCTTTACTGGACCGCGCCAGCCCTCCACCGTGAGAGCGCGGCCCAGCGGACCCGGCGGGAGGTCGCGCGCGTGATCGACCTCTACGTCGAGTGGCGAAAGAGCGTCGCGCTGACCGGCACCGTCGTGAAGTGGCTGGCGGTCGCGATGGTCGTGCCCGTCGTCGTCGGCCTGGTCTACGGCGAGGACGTGTGGGTGTTCGTCGCCTCGATGGCCGTCTTCGTGGCCGTCGGCCTGGCCCTCGAGCAACTGGAGCCCGACGTGGAGCTCGGGCCCCGCGAGGCACTCCTGCTCGTGACCCTCGCCTGGGTCGGCGTGTCGGTCATCGGCGCCGTCCCGTACCTCCTCGCCGGCCTGGGGTCGGCCTCGACGCTGTCCACGCCGGTCAACGCCCTCTTCGAGTCGGCCTCGGGCTTCACGACGACCGGCGCGACGGTCATGGGCGTCATCTCCGTCGAGCGTCACTCCCACGCGCTGCTCATCTGGCGCCAGCTCACCCAGTGGCTCGGCGGCATGGGCATCATCGTCCTCATGATCGCCATCCTCCCCGAGGTGGCCGTCAACGGCGCCCAGCTCATGGAGTCGGAGGCGCCCGGCCCCGAACTCCAGAAGCTGACGCCGCGGATCGCCGAGACCGCCCGCGTCCTCTGGCTGGTCTACCTGGTCTTCACCCTGCTGTTCGTGCTGGTCATGACGCTGCTGCACGTCGCCGGGCTGGCCCCGGGGATGGACCTGTTCAACGCGGTCGCCCACGCCCTCTCGACGCTCCCGACCGGCGGGTTCTCGCCACAGACCGACAGCGTCGGCGCCTTCGGGCCCGTGGTCCAGTGGGCGTTCGTCCCGTTCATGATCGTCGCGGGGACCAACTTCGCCCTCTTCTGGTACCTCCTCAACCGCGACGTCGAGAGCTTCCTGGGGAACCGGGAGTGGCAGACCTACGTCGGGACGTCCGTCGTCGTCGCCGCGGTCCTCGCCGGGCTGCTCTACCTCGGCGTGGCCCCGACCATGCGGCTCGGCGGACAGACGGCGGGCGCCCTCGAGAACGCCCTGCGCCAGGCGGCCTTCCAGATCGGCTCGCTGTTGAACTCGACGGGGTTCGCGACGAGTGACTTCGCCCGCTGGGACACCGCCGGCCAGATGGTCCTGCTCTTTGCCATGTTCGTCGGCGGGTCGGCCGGGTCGACCGGCGGCGGCATCAAGGTCGTCCGCTGGCTCGTCGTCCTGAAGGTGATTCGCCGGGAGCTGTTCACGACCACCCACCCGGAGGCCGTCCAGCCCGTCCGCCTCGGCTCGAACGTCGTCGACGAGGGGGCCGTCCGGGGCGTCGTCGTCTTCACGATGATGTACCTCGTCCTGTTCGGCGTGGCGGCCGTCCTGATCGCCCTCGACGCCAGCCGCGTGAACATGGGCCTGAGCGCGCTGGAGGCGATGAGCGCCAGCCTCGCCACCCTGGGGAACATCGGCCCCGGCTTCGGCCAGCTCGGGCCCTTCGGGAGCTACCTCGGATTTCCCGACACCTCGAAGCTGCTGATGGTCCTGCTCATGTGGATCGGCCGGCTGGAGATCATCCCCGTCATGGTGCTGTTCACGGGGGCCTTCTGGCGGAGCTGAGCCGGGCCCGCGGCCCGCGCCAGCCCGAGGACGGACCTATGGCCGGAGAGGTCGAAAACGGCACGCTAAGCCCCTCTCCGCAATAGCTTTGGATTCTACAGCTATTGCTGGCTGGCCCGGGCGAGTCGCCGTCGGCCACGGGTGAAACGACAGCTATTCCCGCCGCCGGCCGAAGGATCGACCATGACGACGGGCATCGTCGTGCTCAACTTCGGAGAACCGGCGACGCCGGACCGCGCGGCCGTCGTCGACTACCTCGAGCGGATCTTCCTGGCCAACGCCGACCTCGAGGACGCCGAGGACCCGGCCGCGCGCGCGAGACAGCTCGCCGAGCGCCGGGCGCCCGGCCTGATCGAGGAGTACGAGGCCATCGGCGGCTCGCCGCTGAACGAGCAGGCCGTCGCCCAGGCCGACGCGCTCCAGGCCCGGCTGCGGGACGCGGGCTACGACGCCACCACCTACGTCGGGATGCAGTACACCGAGCCCTTCGTCGGCGACGCCGTCGACGCGGCGCTGGCCGACGGCGTCGACCGGCTGATCGGCCTGCCGGTCTATCCCCTCTGTGGGCCCTCGACGACCGTCATCGCCCTCGAGGAGCTTCGCGAGGCCCTCGAGGATACCGAGTCCGACGTCCCCCTGCAGGAGGTTTCCGGCTGGCACCGCCACCCCGACTACGCCCGGCTGCGGGCCGACGCGATCCGGGACTTCGCCGGCGAGCGGGGCGTCGACCTCGCGGCGCCGGACACCGCCCTGGTCTTCTCCGCCCACGGCACCCCGACCCACTACCTCGAGGCAGGCAGCCGCTATGACGTCTACGTCGAGGAGTACTGCTCGGTCCAGGCGTCGCTGCTGGGCGTCTCCGCGTACGAGGTCGGCTACCAGAACCACGAGAACCGCGACATTCCCTGGACCGAGCCGGAAGTCGAGGACCTCGTCCCCGAACTCGACGCCGAGCGCGTCGTCGTCGAGCCCGTGAGCTTCCTCCACGAGCAAAGCGAGACGCTCTCCGAGCTCGACGTGGAGCTCTGTGAGGCGGCCGAGGCCGCCGGACTCGACTTCCACCGGGTGCCGATCCCCCACGACGACGACCGGATTGCCGAGGTCCTCGCCGACCTCGTCGAGCCCTTCCTCGCGGACTTCGACCCCGGCTACTACCAGCTCCGCCAGTGCCAGTGTCGCGACGAACCCGGCACGATGTGCCTGAACGCCCCGCGGCGGAGCTGAGTGCATGCGCGTCGGCATCGTCGGAGCGGGAATCACGGGCCTGGCCCTCACCCACCACCTCGCGGCGCGCGGCGTCGATTGCGTCACCGTCGAGGCCGCCGCGGAACCGGGTGGCGTGATGCGCTCCGAGCGGGTCGACGGCGTCCTCCTCGAGCGGGGGCCCCAGCGCCTGCGGCGCACCCTCGAGATCGACGAGTTGATCGAGGCGGTCGGGCTCGAGGCGGCGGTGATCGAGGCCGAGGAGCTCCCGATGTACGTCTACGCCGACGGGGCGCTCGGCGAGGTGCCCTTCGACCGCCGGACCTTCCTGTCGACCGACCTGCTGTCCTGGCCCGGAAAGCTGCGACTGCTCGCCGAGCCCCTCACGCGGGCGGGCCGCCCGACGGAGTCCATCGCGACCGTCTTCGACCGGAAGTTCGGCGCGGAGGCCTACCGGAACCTCTTCGGCCCGCTCTACGGCGGCATCTACGGCTCCGACCCGGCCGAGATGCCCGCGCGGCACGCCCTCGCCGGCCTGCTCGAGGCCGAGGCGGAGACCCACAGCCTCCTCCGGGCGTTCCTCCGGCGCGTCGGCGGCGGCCGGCAGTTCCCCCCGGCCTCCTTCGAGGACGGACTGCAGGCGCTGCCCCGGGCCCTGGCCGAACGGTACGCCGACAGGGTCGCCCTCGAGACGCCGGCGACGGACATCGAGCCAGACGGCGACCGCTACCGCCTCCACACGCCCGACGGAACGGAGGCCGTCGACCGGGTCGTCGTCACGACGCCCGCCCCGGCCGCGGCGGACCTCCTGGCCGGCGTGGCCGAGGGGACCGAGGCGCTCCGCCAGCTCGGGTACAACCCGCTGGCGGCGGTCTACCTCCAGGCCGACCTGGACCGTGACGGCCTCGGCTACCAGGTCGGCTACGGCGAGGACCTCCACACGCTGGGGGTCTCCTGGAACGCCAGCATGCTCGGTCGGGACCGGCTCTACACGGCCTTCCTGGGCGGGATGCACGACCCGGCCGTGCTCGAGCGGGACGATGGGGCGCTTGGCGCGATCGCCGCCAGGGAGTTCGAGGCGGTGACGGGCGCGCCGGCGTCGGTCCTCGACGTCCACCGCCTGGAGCCCGGGTTTCCGGCCTGGGACGGGAGCTGGGACGCCCTCGAGCGGGTCGAGACGCCCCCCGGCGTCCACCTCGCGACGAACTACACCGGCCGGATGGGCATCCCGAGCCGCGTTCGCGAGGCCCGCGGGCTGGCCGAGCGCCTTGCCGGCACCGCCTGACTCGACAGCCGAGTCGGCGGGAAGTTTTTTGTCGGCCCTCGGACCTGTAAGCACCATGTACCGAGACGACCGGCCGGGCGACGGACTGACCAGCAGGCGGAGCTACCTCGCCGCTCTCGGGGTCGGCGTCACGAGTGCGCTGGCCGGGTGTGGCGGCGGGGGCGGCGACGGCGGCGGGGACGGCGACGGGAGCGGTGGCGGCGAGACGCCGACGCCGACCGAAACGGCCGAGCCGACCGCGACGGCGACGCCCGAGCCCGCCCTGGATATCGAGGGCGAGTGGCGGTCCCAGCAGGCCAACCCCGCGCGGACGGGCAGCCCGCGCCGGGCCGTCGGCCCCACCGGGGACGTCGAACCCGCCTGGCGCTACGACACGGGTGCGCCGGTCCGCTCGTCGCCGGTGATCGCCGGCGGGCGGCTCTTCGTCGGCAACGACGACGGCACGCTGTACGGCATCGACGTCAACGCGGGGACGGTCGACTGGGAGTTCGGCGCGGGCGGCGGGATCGCGTCGACGCCGACGGTCGTCGAGGAGACCGTCTTCGTGGGGAGCGAGGACGGGACGCTCTACGCGGTCGACAGCGTCACCGGCGACGAGGTCTGGACGTTCGAGACCGGCGGCGCCGTCCGGGGCAGCCCGGCCGTCGACGCCGGGACCGTCTTCGTCACCAGCAAGGACAACCACGCCTACGCCGTCGACGCCCGCCTCGGCGACGAGGTCTGGAAATCCGGAATCGTCCACCCGGGCACCGGCTCGCCGGCACTGGGCGAGGAGGCCGTCTACGTCGGCAACGACGACGGGTCGACGCTCAAGCTCGACCGCGAGTCGGGCGACGTCGACTGGACGCACTCGAGCAGCAGCGGCGGCGCCTCGCCGTCCCCGACGGTGCTCGGCGACTACGTCTACACCGGGACGCCGAAGGGCGACGACACGCTCTACAAGATCGCCATCGGGACCGGCGGCGAGCGGTGGACCTACCAGCGGACCCAGGGCGTCGAGGCCTCGGCGGCGGCCAGCGGCGGCAACGTCGTCTTCGGGGGCACCGACCGCTACGTCCACTGCGCGAGCGAGCAGGACGGCACCCGCCAGTGGCTCTTCCAGACGGCGGGACCCATCCACTCCTCGCCGGCCATCGCCGACGGCGTCGTCTACCTCGGCAGCGGTGACAACACCGTCTACGCCATCGACCTGGAATCCGGGGAGGAACTGTGGACCGTCGCGACCGAGGACGACGTCGTCGCCTCGCCGGCGGTCGTCGACGGCGCGGTCTTCGTCGGCTCCGAGGACGGCAGCGTCTACGCGCTCGCCGAGACGGCCTGAGCCGGCGTCAGCGCTCGATCGACTTCGCCGCCTCGACGAAGGCCCGGACGCCCTCGACGGGCGTCTCGCTGTGGACGCCGTGGCCGAGGTTGAGGATGTGGCCCGACGGGCCGGCGGCCTCGACGATCCGCTCGGTCTCCGCCCGGACGAACGCCGGCGAGCCGAAGAGATACGAGGGGTCGAGGTTACCCTGGACGGGGCGGTCCCCGAGCGTCTCCCGGGCCGGGCCCATCTCGACGGTCCAGTCCAGCCCGACCACGTCGGCGCCGCTCTCGGCGAGCAGGTCCAGCCGGCCGCCCATCCGGCGGACGAAGACGATCGACGGGCCGGGCAGGTCGGCGAGGATCTCCCGGTGGAGCGGCAGGACGAACTCCCGGTAGTCCGCGGTGGAGAGGGCCGCCGCGTAGGTGTCGAACAGCTGGACGACGTCCGCGCCCTGCTCGAGCTGGTAGGCCAGCGAGTCACGGACGACGTCGGCGAAGGCGCCGAGCAGCGTCCGGAAGGCCTCGGGGTGTTCGACGCGGAGCCGGCGGAGGGGCAGGTGGGTCCGGCTGGGTTCGCCGGCCACCGCGTAGGAGGCGAGCGTGAAGGGGCCGCCCGCGAAGCCGATCAGGGCGGTTTCCTCGCCCACGCGCCGGTCGAGTTCGGTCAGCAGTTCGCCGACGTAGTCCAGTTCGTGGGCGACGTCGCCGTGCGTCCGGTCGACGTCCTCGGGGCCGGCCACGGGGTTCTCGACGACCGGCCCGACGCCGCTCTCGATGTGGTAGGAAAAGCCGAGCGGCTCGAGGACGGTCAGGATGTCCGAGAACATGACCAGCCCGTCGGGCTCGTAGTACTCCCAGGGCAGCAGCGTGATCTCGGCGGCCACCTCGGGCGTCTTGATCGCCTCGAGGAAGGAGTACGCCGAGCGGAGCTCGCGGTACTCGGGGATGTGCCGGCCGGCCTGGCGCATCAGCCAGACCGGCGGCCGCTCGGTGCGCTCGCCCCGGGCGGCCCGCACGAGCAGGTGGTCCATTGGCGAACCGTCGGCCGGTCCGGGGCTAAGGGTTTCGGAAGCGCGCTACTCGAGGGCGGCCCGGAGGCCCGGCGCAACCTTGTCCCGCGCCAGCAGGGCACCGCCGATGATCGCGACCACGCCCATGTAGACCAGCCACAGCGTGGGGACCCCGAGGCCCGCGCTGCCGCCGGCCGCGAGGCCGATCCACTCCAGGGCGAGGCCCGCGAGCGTCAGGAGCGCCGCCAGGATCGCGTAGACGACGAGCGCGAGCGGTTCGAGCAGTTCGACGAGGAACGCCTTCATGCCGACCGAGAGCGGACCGGCCGGAAAAGGGGTTTCGCCTCGCGTCGAGCGGAACGCTTTTCCTGATCGTGCCGAATCCGCGACTATGGCCCGAACCGACACGCTCGACTACCCCACGATCACCAAACGCGGCTTCCTGCTCGGCCTCGCCCTGTTCGCCATCGGCGTCGCTGGCGAGGTCCTCGGGCAGGTCGTCCTCGGGGGCCTCCCCGGCTGGGAGCAAACGCTCCTCGCCGACCTGGCGGCGCTCGGCATCCTCCTCTGTCTCCTGGTCCCGTTCGTCTTCGGCGTCCTCCTGCCCCTGACGGAGTAGGCGCGGTTTGGACAACCATTTAACCACGCGACGTGCAGTCTCGGACATGGGAGAGCCCCACATCCTGATTCTCGGCCCGCCGGGCGCGGGCAAGGGCACCCAGAGCGCCAACATCGCCGAGGCCTACGGCGTCGAGCACGTCACGACCGGCGACGCGCTCCGGGCCAACAAGGACATGGACATCAGCGACATGGACACCGAGTACGACACGCCCCGCGAGTACATGGAGGCCGGGGACCTCGTGCCCGACGCGGTCGTCAACGCCATCGTCGAGGAGGCCCTGTCCTCGGCGGACGGGTTCGTGCTCGACGGGTATCCACGGAACCTCGAGCAGGCCGAGGAACTCGAGGGCATGACCGACCTGGACGTCGTCCTCTCGCTGTCGGTCGACCGCGAGGAACTGATCGATCGGCTGACCGGGCGGCGGGTGTGCGGCGAGTGCGGGGCGAACTACCACGTTGAGTTCAACCCGCCGGAGACCGAGGGCGTCTGTGCGGAGTGCGGTGGCGAGTTGATCCAGCGCGAGGACGACACCCGGGCGGCCGTCGAGAACCGCCTCGACGTCTTCGAGGACAACACGGCGCCGGTGATCGAACACTACCGCGACCACCCCGGCTTCGAGGCGATCGACGGCGAGCAGTCCCCCGACGGCGTCTGGCAGTCGATCAACACCGCCATCAAGCGACACGTACAAGGGGCGTAGCCGCCCAACCTCCACCCGGAAAGCGATGGCAGGCACAGCACGGAGGGTCGACGAACTCGCCGAGGAAGGCGAGTCGATGACCGACGCCCTCTCGACGGTTCTCGAGGTCGCCGAGGAGCAGGGCGTGGTGACCTGGGGGGACGTCAGCGACGAGCTGACCACGGGCCAGTGGGGGCGGCTGATCGAGACGGGGCTCCTGATCGACGCCGACGGCAGCGGGTTCGTCGTCGACGACCCGGACGGCGTCCGGGAGGCCCTCGGCGAGGCCGAACCCGCCGAGGACGAGGACGCCGACACCAGCTGGAGCACGTACGACAAGGCCGCCGGGCTCGCGGCCCTCGGGATCATGGTCGGGTACATGGATCCCGGCATCCGGGCGATGGTCGGCTCGACGATCGACGTGCTGCTCGGCCCGCTCGAGGCCTCCTTGCCCTTCTACATGGTGATCCTCGCGCTGGCGGTCATGACGGGCCTCTGGTCGACGATCCTGCAGGACAACCTCATGAACATGGACGTCATGAGCGGCTACCAGGAGAAAAACAAGCAACTGCGCGAGCGCCGGAAGGAAGCCAAGGAGCGCGGCGACGACGAGGCCCTCAAGGAGATCCAGCAGGAGCAAATGGAGATGATGTCCGAGAACGCGGGCATGTTCAAGGCCCAGTTCCGGCCCATGGTCTGGATCATGCTCCTGACGATCCCCGTGTTCCTGTGGATGTACTGGATGATCCTCGACGTGGGCGTGGGCGAGGGCGTCGTCATGGTCATGCCCCTGATCGGGGAAGTGACCGGCTGGCAGATGGGCGTCCTCGGCCCGATCCAGGCGTGGATCGTCTGGTACTTCGTCTGCTCGATGGGCTTCGCCCAGATCATGCGGAAGGCCCTGAACGTCCAGACGTCGCCGACCTGATCGGGCGAGGCGACCCAACAGTTATGGGCGTTCGCTCGGTAGCCGGCAAGATAGTGGCATGCCAACCGAGGTAATGGCGGACGTCCTCGCCAAGGACACGTCGTGGGCGATACTCAGACAGCTCCACGACAGCCGACGCTCCGCCAAGGAACTCCGGCAGGCCTGTGATTCCTCGCTCAAGACCATCTATCGGCGGCTCGAGGAGCTCCAGGACGCCGAACTGGTCCGGGCGGAGTCCCGGATCGACGAGTCGGGGAACCACTACACGGCCTACACGTCCACGGTCGACCAGGTGGAGATCACGATCGAGCCGGGGCGGTCACAGATCGACGTGGCCGTCAGCGAGAAGGACGACGTCGACCAGTTCATCCGGGTCTGGAAGGGGCTCCAGGGGTGACCCTCCTCGGGGACTCCCTGCTCCTCGTCGTCCGGGGAGCGTCGCTGCTGGTCGCCCTCAGTATCACGGTCACCAGCTACCGGGCCTACCGCCGGACCGGCGAGCGGACCTTCGGGTTCACCTTCGCCGGATTCGTGCTGTTGACCCTCGGCGTGGGCATCGAGTCCTTCCTGCTGCGGGCGCTCAGGCGCCCGATCCTCGAGGTTCACACGATCGAGTCCATCCTGTTCGCCCTCGGCTTCCTCCTGCTGTACCTCTCCTTTTCGGGCTCGGCCGAGGGGTAGTGTCACGGCCTGACAATCACCGCTATATTTGGGGTAGTCGCCATCCATTCGTGGCGGTATGGGTGAGAAACAGTGGTGGTCGGACGTATCGAACGGTGACTACGAGCGGCGGACGGTCCTGCGGCACCTCTCGGGGGCGATGGCCGGTGGGGCTGCCGTGAGCGTCGCCGGGTGTTCCGAGGGCACCTCCGACGGCGATGGCGACGGCGACGGCGGGACGCCCACAAGCGACCCCGACACGCCGACGGACGAACCGGAGACCGACGCCGACACCGAGACCGCGGCGGACGAGGAGGCGGATCCCTGGATGGACTCGCTGGGCGCCGACCGGGAGTTCTGGGTCGTGATGGGCGACATCGCCCACCGGGACAGCTTCTTGCCGTCGACGACCATCGTCCGGGCGGGCGACTCCGTCGGCATCCACCTCAAGAACACGGGCGACGAGCCCCACGACTTCGAGATCCCCGCCTTCGAGGTCGCCGCAGAGGACGTCGATCCGGAGGGCGTCGTCACGCGAACGTTCACGGCGAGCGACCCCGGCGTGCACCCGATCGAGTGCGAACTCCACCCCACCTGGATGTGGGGACAGCTCGTCGTCCTGCCCGAAAGCGGCGGGTTCCCCACCGTGGACGACCGGCAGCTCCGGATCACGATGGGCGACGTCGCCCACCGGGACAGCTTCATGCCGTCGACGAACGTCGTCGTCGAGGGCGAGGAGGTCGGCATGACGGTCAAGAACACGGGCGACGAGCCCCACGACTTCGAGATTCCCGCCTTCGAGATCGCCGCCGAGGACGTCGCCACGGGCGAGAAGGTCACCCGATCGTTCACGGCGGACACGCCGGGGATCCACGAGATCGAGTGCGAACTGCATCCCAAGTGGATGTACGGCCAGCTGGTCGTCCTGCCGGCGGACGGGGACTTCTCCCGGGTCGCGACGAGCGACGACCGCCACCTGCGAATCGTCATGGGCGACGTCGCCAAGCGGGAGAGCTTCTTCCCCTCGACGAACGTCGTCAAGCAGGGCGAGGAGGTCGAAGTGACCCTGCGGAACACCGGCGACGAGGTCCACGACATGGACGTCGAGGCCTTCGGCATCGAGGTGGACGTCGAGGCGGGCAAGGAGACGAACTTCACGTTCCCCGCCGACGAGGGCGGCCTCCACCGGATCCTCTGTGAGCTGCATCCGCCGGAGATGAACGGGCAGCTCTGGGTCGTCCCCGAGTAGGCGCCGCGGGCCGATCACGCCCGCCGATCGGGCGCTCCACGACTCGCAACCTCTTTTAGCCGGCCTCCCGCAGATGGCCTATGTTGATCACGGTCTCCGGTCCCGCCGGCAGCGGCAAGAGCACGCTCGCCGCCGGCCTCGCGGACCGGCTGGGCTACGACCACGTCTCCGGCGGGGACATCTTCCGGGACATCGCCGCCGAGCGTGACCTCACGCCCCTCGAGCTCAACCGCCTGGCCGAGGAGGACGACCAGATCGATCGGGACCTGGACGCCCGCCTCCGGAGCACCGCCCGCGAGCGCGACGACCTCGTCCTCGAGTCCCGCCTGGCCGGCTGGATGGCCGGCGAGTTCGCCGACCTGAAGGTGTGGCTGGACGCCCCGCTGGAGGTCCGCGCGGCCCGGATCGCCGACCGGGAGGACAAGGATCCCGAGGTCGCGGCCGAGGAGACCCGGGCCCGGGCCGAAAGCGAGGACACGCGCTACCGGGCGTACTACGACATCGACATCGACGATCACGCCATCTACGACCTCGTGCTCAACACGGCCCGGTGGGACGCCGACGGCACCCTCGACGTCGTCGCCACGGCCGTCGCCGGCTACGACCCGGCGGTCGACGAGGGGCAAACGCCCGTCACCGGCGTCGAGTACGACTTCGAGTGACCGATGGCGCTCCGCGACCCGCCCGAGGAGCGCGACGCCGCGGCCCTGCTCGAGTTCGGCGTCGTCAACCTCGACAAGCCGCCGGGGCCCTCCGCCCACCAGGTGGTCGGCTGGGTCCGTGACCTCGTCGCCGAGGCACTCGAGGCGGCCGACGCGCCGCCGATCGACCGGGCCGCCCACGCCGGGACGCTCGACCCGAAGGTGACCGGCTGCCTCCCGACGCTGCTGGGCGACGGTGCCCGCCTGGCCCAGGTGTTCGCCGACAGCCCGAAGGAGTACGTGACCGTCCTCGAACTCCACGGCCCCGCGCCGACGGACTTCGAGGCGATCCTCGCGGAGTTCGAGGGCGAGATCTACCAGAAACCGCCGCGGAAGAGTGCGGTCGTCCGCCGCCTGCGGTCCCGGCGAATCCACGAATTGACCGTCCTCGAACGCGAGGACCGCCGCGCCCTCCTGCGGATCCGCTGTGAGGCCGGGACCTACGTCCGAAAGCTCTGCCACGACGTGGGCCTGGCGCTCGGCACCGGGGCCCACATGGGAGCCCTCCGCCGGACGGCGACCGGTCCCTTCGAGGACACCGACCTGGTGACGATGGAGGACCTGGTGGACGCCCTGGCCTTCTGGGTCGAGGACGGCGATCCTGACCCGCTTCGCGCGGTCGTCTCGCCCGCGGAACGGGCCCTGGCTCACCTCCCCCGCGTCGTCGTCGCCCCCAGCGCCGCCCGGGAAGTGGCAAACGGCGCCCCGGTCTACGCGCCCGGCGTGATCGAGGTGGCCAACGCTCCGGGGGGCACCGGAGTTCCCGACCAGGGGGCGCTGGTCGTCTGTACCACGCCGAACGGGGCGGCGGTGTGTCTGGGGACGCTGGACGGGGAGCCGGACGCCGAGTCCGGCGTCGTCGTCGACCTCGAGCGCGTCCTGGTCTAGTCCCGCGAATCGAAGGGCTTAATCGCCGGACCGACCTCACCTCGGATGCGGGACCGTGGGGTAGCGGTATCCTCGGCGCATGGGGTGCGTCGGACCCGAGTTCGACTCTCGGCGGTCCCATACCACCTTTTTTGACCCCCGCCTCGCGCGCCTCCGGCGCACTCGACGGGGGTCAAAAAATCTGGACCAAAAAAAGCCGGACGCTCGGCCTCCGGCCTCGCGTCCGGTGAAACGCCTCGCTACGCTCGGCGTATGCTCTTCGCGGCGCTCCGTCGAAAGCCTCGGATCTGAATTGTCGAATTCGGACGACGAGCGAAGCGAGTCTTCCGGTGGTCCCATACCACCTTTTTCGCCTCGGGCCTCGATTCGCTCGGTACCACTCGTCGAAAAACGTGGGCGAGCACGAACCGCTCGGCCGTCCAGCGGGGCAGCCGGCGGCCTCGAACCCGGATTCACCCCCGATGGTTTTTAACAACCGCTGTCCATACGTCAAAAACATGCCTCACGACGACGCGACGAATTCGGGCCCGAGGACGCGGCGGCGCGTCCTCCAGGGGCTCGGAGCGGGGCTGACTGTCGGACTCGCCGGGTGTGGCAACGCCGGCGACGGATCCGGGACGCCCGCCGGCGGCGACGGCGGCGGCTCTGACGGCGGCGGAAACTCGAACGGCGGGACCGAGACCCCCACCCCCACGGCGGGGAGCGGCCAGACCCCCACCGCCACCGAAGGCGAGCCGACGCCGGTCCCGGTCGACCTGCCGGCCCTCGAGATGGCCATCGCGGAACGGGCCAACTACGTCCGGGCCGCGAACGGCGTGGGCGAACTCGACTGGGACGAGGAGCTCCGGGGCATCGCGCGCACGCACAGCGAGGACATGATCCAGAATGAGTACTTCGACCACGTCGATCCGATGAGCCGGGACTGGGGCGACCGGTACCAGGCTGCCGACTATCAGTGTGCGGTCCAGGTCAGCGGCGGCCTCCGGAACGGCGGCGAGAGCATCGCCCGCGTGAGCTACGCGGACCCGCCCAGTCTGGACGACATCGCCGAGGACGTCGTCGAGCAACTCCGCGCGGACGACTCCGCCGGCGGGATGCTCGCCACGTACTGGAACGTCCACGGCATCGGCGTGGCCCGCGATCCGCAAGCCGAGGGCGCGCGGATCTACGTCACGCAGAACTACTGCTGAGCGAGGCCCGGCCCCGTCACCGTCGACAGCGCCAGACGCCCGCGTCGGCCGCCCGGGCGTCGGCGGCGGCCGCCTCGAACCGGTCGCGTCGCTCGAACGTCGTCTCGTAGACGCGCGCGTAGCCCTCGGCCACGAGACCGCGATTCAGGTTCTCGTCGTCGACGAAGACGTACGCAAGCAGCCGGCCGTAGTCCCCCCGCCGGTCCGCCGTCGGGTCGATCTCGAGGCGCACCCGGCGACCGTCGACCCGCGCCCGGACGACGGCACTGGCGTTCTCGCCCACCGCACGGAGACACGCCCGCCCTGCCGTCGTGTTCGGCACGCCGAACTCCTCGGGGCTCGTCGCGACGTGGACCTCCGGCGTGTCGATGCCGAGTAATCGGACGGTCTCGACGGCGCCGTCCTCGAGTCGCACGTCGATCGTGTCGCCGTCCGCGACCGAGGTCACCGTCCCGTTGTACGTCATCTGGCCAGCGTCGCCACCCAGGGCGCCGAGGCACCCCGCGAGGAGACAGCAGACACACAGCCCGACCAGCGCCCGCCGCATACGGGAGCGTCCCGGGCCTGGGTCTTGGTCGTTGTGTCACGCGGGGACCAGGCTCGCCGGCGCGTCGGGTCAGGCACCCTCCGACGCTGGTTTTGATATCCCAGTTATCGATTTATTATTTATATTTTTCCCGGCTACGGCCGACGCTTTCGAAGGATCCTCTTGCCATTCCAGACGCTTCGGGCGCCGCTGGCGGGTCGAGACGAGAGAACGGTGGCCGCGCGGTCAGTCCCAGGTGACGCCGGGGTTGGTCACGGCGCCGTTGGCCGCCGAGCCGAAGTCGCGGGTGTACTTGGCCAGCACGCCGTTCGTGTACGGCGGGTCGGGATCGTGCTCGGCCAGGCGCTCCTCGATCTCGGCCGCCGAGAGGTCCACGGAGAGTTCGTGGGCGTCGACGTCGATGGTGACCGTGTCGCCGTCCTCGAGGGCGGCGATCGGGCCGCCGACGTAGGCCTCCGGGGCGACGTGGCCGATGGAGAAGCCCCGCGTGGCCCCGGAGAAGCGGCCGTCCGTGAACAGCGCGACGTCCTCGGCGTGGCCCTGGCCGGCGACCGCGGAGGTGACGCCGAGCATCTCCCGCATGCCGGGGCCGCCGCGTGGACCCTCGTTGCGGATGCCGAGCACGTCGCCGGCCTCGACGTGGCCCTCCTGGACGTACGCCATGGCGTTTTCCTCGTCCTCGAAGACCCGGACGGGGCCCTCGTGGCGGAGGTGGTCGGCGCCGGTGATCTTGATGACGGCACCGTCGGGTGCCAGGTTGCCCGTCAGGATGCGGATCGCCCCCCGCTCGTGGATGGGGTCCTCGACGGGATACAGGAAGTCGACGTCGGAGTCCGCGATCGACGGGGGATCGAGTCGCTCGAGTTCCTCGCCGATGGTGTTGCCGGTGACCGTCAGCGCGTCGCCGTGGAGCAAGCCGGCCTCGTTGAGGGCGGCCAGGACAACGGGCACGCCGCCGACCTCGTGGAGGTCGTTCATCACGCGCTCGCCGCCGGGCTGGAGGTCGGCGATCTTCGGGGTGCGCGCGCTGATCTCGTTGAAGGCCTCGATCTCGAGGTCGACGCCGGCCTCGGCGGCCATCGCCAGCAGGTGCAGGACGCCGTTCGTCGAGCCGCCGATGGCGACCTGGAGCGCGATGGCGTTCTCGAAGGACTCCCGGGTGAGGAAGTCCGACGGACGGCGGCCGGCCTCGACGACGTCGACGGCCAGCTCGCCGGCTTCGGCGGCGACGTCGTAGCGCGAGTCGGCCTCCGCGGGCGGCGAGGCCGAGCCGAGCGGCGCGAAGCCGATGGCCTCGGAGATGGAGGCCATGGTGTTGGCGGTGAACATCCCGCCACAGGAGCCCGCGCCCGGGCAGGCGTGGCGCTCCATCTCGTCGAGTTCGGCCTCGGTCATCTCGCCGTCGGCGACGGCGCCGACGCCCTCGAAGACGTTCTGGATGGTGACCTCGCGGCCCTCGTGCTGGCCCGGCAGGATGGACCCGCCGTAGAGGAAGACCGAGGGCAGGTCGGTCCGGATCGCGGCCATCATCATCCCGGGCATGTTCTTGTCACAGCCCCCGATCGTGACCAGGCCGTCCATCCGCTCGCCGAAGGAAACCAGTTCGACGGAGTCGGCGATCAGTTCCCGGGAGATAAGCGAGGCCTTCATCCCCTCGGTGCCCATCGAGATGGCGTCCGAGATCGTGATCGTCCCGAACTCGATCGGCATGCCGCCGTGGTCGTCGATGCCCTCGTAGGCAGCGTCGGCCACGTCGTCCAGGTGGACGTTACAGGGAGTGATGTCGGCCGCGGGGTTGGCGACGCCGACCATCGGCGAGGCGAGGTCCGCGTCGTCGTAGCCCATGGCGCGGAACATCGCCCGATGGGGCGCCCGCTCGGTTCCCTGGGTCACCTCGTTACTGGGGAGGTCCGGGTCCTTCTCGTAGTGGACGTCCCCGTCCTCGTCCCGTTCCTGTTGGCTCATACCGGTGCCTCGCCCCGGGCCGCCTTAAGTTCGGCCTTCGGGTGGCACGACGCCGGGCGGAAACCGCACGTTGAAACCCGGGCCGGCCCACGAGTCGGTATGGTGACGGTGCGGACCGGGGCGCGGCTCCACCTCGGTTTCCAGAACCTCTCGCTCGCCCACGAGCGCCTCTACGGTGGCGTCGGCCTGGCGATCGAGGAGCCCGCGATCGAGATCGAGGTGACCGCCGCCGAGGATGTGGTCTGTGCGGACCCCGCCGTCGAACCCTACGTGGCCGACGCCGTGGCCGCCCTGGGCGTGCCGGGAGCCGAGGTGACCGTGGCGCGCCGGTACGAGCGCCACGTCGGCCTCGGCAGCGGGACGCAACTCGCGCTGGGGAGCCTGGCCGGGATCGCCCGCGTCTACGACCGGACCGTCGACGTGCGCGCCCTGGCGCCGAGCCTCGGCCGCGGGGGTCGAAGCGGCGTCGGCGTGGCCACCGTCGAGCGGGGTGGCTTCGTCGTCGACGCCGGCCACCCGACCGAGCGGTTCACGACGGCGCCACCGCCCCGCGGCGAGTGGACCGTCCCCGAGCCGATCGTCGCGCGCCCGCTACCGGAGGACTGGCGGTTCATCACCGTGGTGCCCGAGGCCGCGACCGGCCCGAGCGGCCCGCCCGAGGACGAGCGGATGCGGGCGGCCGTCGAGCGGGCCGACCCCGGCATCGCCGACGAGGTCGCGACCGTGCTGACGCGACGGCTCCTCCCGGCCGTGGCCGAGGGCGACCACGCGGCCTTCGGCGCCGCGGCCGCCCGACTCAGCCGGCTCAACGGGGCGTGGTACGCCGACGAGCAGGGTGGCGTGTACCGACCGCCGGCGGGGCGGATCGTCGAGGCGCTCGACGACGTCCCGGGACTCAGCGGAGCCGGCCAGTCCTCCTGGGGGCCCACCGTCTACGGCGTGACCCACGCCGACCGGGTCGAGGCGGCCCTCGCCGGCACGCGCGAGGCGCTCGGGGACCTGGCCCTCGAGGCGACGGTCCGTGCCACAGCGCCGCGAAACCGCGGGCTGACGGTCGAGTGAGCGACGGCCTCGGGCGTCGAGCCCGCGAACAGGTTTATGCGCGCGGACCCACTCGACCCGGGCATGGAGCGGATCCCGTTCGGCATCACCCGCCTCGACGACATCGTCGACGGCGGGGTGCCGCCGGGGAGCGTCGTCCTCCTGGCCGGCGAGGCGGGTGCGGGATCGCGGGAGTTCATGTACACGAGCGCCGTCATGCACGGACTGGCGCGCGCCGAGCACGACCTCTTCGACCTGCACTACGGCGAGCTGGCCGAGGAGGCCGAGCTGCCCGACGAGGTCCACGTCGTCTCGCTGAGCCAGAGCGAGCCCCAGCTCAGGGACGAGATCGCCGCGTCCATGGATCCCGACGTCGCGGAGCCGGCCCTCGAGGAGATCGAGTTCGCCTCGCTGGCCCACCAGTTCTTCCACGTCAGCCCCGTTCCGCGGGACTGGTACGCCGACGAGACGCGGGACATCACGAGCCTGCGGGAGCGCCACGAGGAGCGGGAGGGGCCCCTCGCCAGCCTGGGGACGGTCCTGAGCGAGCGGGCGCCGGGCAACCTCGTCGTCATCGACTCCCTGACGAACCTGCTTGGCGCCATCGACGAGGAGGACCTGACCTGGTCGGACCTGAGCTACCTCGTGACCGGCCTCCAGCGGGCCGCCTTCGAGTGGAACGGGCTGATCCTCCTCCACGTCAACACGGCGGCGATCGGCCAGTCGGAACTGGGGCAGCTGGTCGACGCCTGCAGCGGCACCATGCGGTTCCAGTGGGAGACCGGCGGGAGCACCCGCGCGCGGACGCTGGTCGTCCAGCAGTTCCGCGGGGTCCTCTCCCGGATCGAGGCGGAGGACATCGTCCAGTTCGAGACGGAGCTGGGCGAGGCGGGCTTCGACATCAGCGACGTCCGCAAGATCCGGTAGGCAGTCCCTACGCCGCCCGTATCGTCGCCGGATATCGACGGCAAACGCTTAACTATACCCTTCCTAAAGGTGCCCGTAATGGCCAGCGAGCCCACCGAAGGCATTCAGGTGGAGCTACCGACGGAGCTCGAGGAGTGGCTCCGGGGCCGGGCGACCGAACTCGACGTCGACCCACAGAACGTGATCGTCCAGCTCCTGTCGACGTATCGGGCCTCGGACGCGATGGGAGACGGTGGGCTCGAGGGCATCGAGATCGCGGTGAGCGACGAGGACCTCGAGGAGGTCGTCGAGCCCGCCGTGCGAGCGGCGGTCGCCGACGCGGTGGACGCGTCGGTCGACGAGGAGGTCGAGTCGGGCCTCGCGACCGCGCTCGAGGGCAGGCTCGAGACGCTGGTCGGCGAGGCCGTCGAGGCGGAACTCGACGGCCAGGAGGCCTGGATGCCCGCCGACAGCAAGGCCTCCACGGACGAGCTCGAGGCCGAGCTGGACGAGCGCCTCGAGGCCGCCCGGGCGGACTTCCACGAGAAGCTCGAGGACGTCCGCGAGCGGGTGATCCAGGTCAAGCGCGAGGTCGACGCCAAGGCCCCGGCCGACCACGAGCACGAGGCGCTGGACCGCCTCGACGCCATCGCGGAGCGCGTGGGCGAGCTGGAGGCGACGACCGGCGAACTCGAGGCGACCATCGCCGACCTCGAGGGGGAACTCGAGTCGGTCCGCGGCGAGTTCGAGACGGCCGCGGACGACGCCGGGACCGTCGACGAGCAGCTCGCCGACCTGGAGGAGCGCCTGACGACCGTCGCCTGGGTGGTGAGCGACCTGCGGGAGGCCCACGAATCCGACACCGGCGAGGCCGCCCTCCAGCAGCTCAAACGGGAGGCCGCGGCGGCGGACGTCTCGCGGGCGAAGTGCGAGAACTGCGACGAGGGCGTCGAGATCGGGCTGCTGACGGAACCGGCCTGTCCCCACTGTGACGCCACCGTCACCACGGTCGAGCCCTCGCAGGGCTTTTTCGGCTCCCCACGCCTGCTCGTCGCCGCCCAGCTCGAGTCGGGTGAGGAGCGATGAGCGGCGAGGACGAGGACCCGGAGCGGGACCCCTTCGGCCAGCTGGACGAGTCCGTCGAGGAGCGTGGCGGCGACCCCTTCGAGTTCCTGGCGGAGGAAGGTGAGCCGGGGGCCGGGCGCGAACCCGGCGAGGCCCGGGCGGCCGACGCGGGCGAGGAGGCCGTCGGCGAGTTCCAGGAGGTCACGGAGCCGAGCGTCGGGCCGTCGGAGGGCCAGGCACCCGAGGACGATCCGTTCTCGGA
>Ga0207797_1000871_pt1 | contig 22617 bp, 22 predicted proteins | sample PRCRCaboRojoPR_6_FD_187275 | JGI IMG/M metagenome (GOLD analysis project Ga0207797, IMG submission 187275) | Marine sediment microbial community from Cabo Rojo, Puerto Rico - PR CR 10% Liquid 1 (SPAdes) | ecosystem: Environmental > Aquatic > Marine > Coastal > Sediment | place: Cabo Rojo, Puerto...
CGGCGGGTCGGAGACGTCGAATCCAGATGGCGGCCCGAACGAAGCGCCGTTGAAACCCGCTGAGCCGCCTGATGATCTCACCGCGATACGTTTTCGCCCTCGAAACATTCCGGTCGGATCCTCGCTCCCACGTTGGATGAACGTGCGGACGGTGATCGTCGTCGGACTTGTGCTGACGTTTCTCCTCGCCGTTCTCGCCTTGGTCACCTACATCCTCAATCAACCGGAGGACGGCCTGCTTCTCACGCCCCTCGATAGGGCGGAACCAACGGAGGCAGTAGAAGCGCCTACGGCGACGGTTTCCTCAGTGCCGGTCCAAGCCACTCCCACCTTTCCGGCAAGCAGGAACGGCCAGATAACTCTAGCCCTCGAGGCCAAGGAACACGTCCAAGTCCGTGTCCGACAGGACGGCTCGGTCGTCTTCCAGGAGACCATGGAGCCTGGACAGACCGAGACGTGGTCCGACGACGAGCCAATTCTGGTTGAGACGGGCAACGGGGCCGCCCTCGACGTGACGATAAACGGGGTGAGGTTGGGACCCATGGGGGAGAGAGGCGAACTCTGTAGCCGCGCCTGGGGTCCTCAGGGCGAGATCGCCGTCCAGTAGCCTAGAACGAGGCTTCTTGAAGAGCTACTATCTCATTTCCCTGGGCTGTCCCAAGAACCTGGTGGACAGCCAGGGCATGGCGACGCTCCTTCAGCGCGCCGGCTATGACCCCGCGCCATCTCCCGAAGAAGCCGATCTCCTTATCGTCAATACGTGCGGATTCATTGAATCGGCGCGGGAGGAATCCCGTGAGGTACTGCAGGATCTCGCCGAACTCAAGAAGCCGGAGCAGGACCTGGTAGCCGCTGGTTGCTACGCCCAACGCTTCCCGTCCGAGTTGGCTGACCACATTTCCGGCATCGACGGCCTGATCGGGACCCGCCGCTGGATGGATATCTTGGGGTTAGTAGGGAAGCTCAACGAACGAAGACAGGTTGACCACCCGGTTGGCCCCGCCTACCACGTGCCGGGCGTGCCGACCGTCGGACAGGACACTCAGGGTGTGATTCGAGCTGTATCACAGGGGGCGAGCGCGTACCTGAGGGTATCCGACGGCTGCCGAAGAGCCTGCGCGTTCTGCGCTATCCCGCTCATCAAAGGCCCAGCCGTAAGCCGTCAACCGGCGGACATCCTCGCTGACGCACGGCGTCTTGCAGAGGTGGGAACCGAGGAGATCATCCTGATCGGCCAGGACACGACCGATTACGGCTACGACCTTGGCCCGGAGACGGACCTCGCTTGGCTTCTGGAGCAGCTCGCCGGAGAGGTCCCTGAGGTCCCATGGATCCGCCTGATGTACGCCTATCCGGGGCAGATCGGCGAGCGGCTTATCGAGGCGATGGCTCGGCACGAGCAGATTCTGCCCTACCTTGACCTTCCTCTCCAACACGCCCACCCCGACGTCCTGCGTCGCATGAGACGGCCTGCAGCCATCGAGCGCGTCAAAGAGACGATCAAGTCTCTACGGCAAGCTATGCCCGACATCGCCATTCGCACCACATTCCTGGTCGGGTACCCAGGCGAGACGGAGGAGGCCTTCGAGGCGCTTCTAAGCTTCGTGGAAGAGATGCGCTTCGATCGGGTAGGGGTCTTCACATACTCGGAGGAAGAGGGGACCACGGCGGCGGAGCTCGAGGACAACATCCCTCCAGAGGTCAAGGAGGATCGACGAGAGCGGCTTATGGCGATCCAGCAGCCGATATCCCTCGCCAAGAACCAGGCCCTGGTGGGTGAGACGCTCGACGTGCTCATCGAGGGGCAGGATGAAGCGCTCAGCGCAGGGCGTTCCTACCGCGATGCCCCCGAGGTCGATGGATTGGTCCTGGCACAGGAAGCACTGCCCGTAGGAGAGATTGTCCCGCTGCGGATCGTCTCGGCCCTGGAGTACGACCTTATCGGAGAGACGCCCGCCGGACCCGCCCCCTCCTAGATGTAGTTCAGCTCCTTAGCCTGGTGCGTCAACTCATCGCGGAACTGGGGCGCCGCGATGTTGATTAGCGCTCGGGCCCGCTCCCGAATCGTCTTTCCGTAAAGATCGGCGACGCCGTACTCGGTCACCACGTAGTGAACGTGGTAGCGGGTGGTCACGACACCGGCCCCTTGCTTTAGCATGGGGACGATGCGGCTGATTGCCTTGCCGGCCACAGTGGCGGGGAGGGCGATAATCGGCACGCCGCCCTCCGACCGGGAGGCTCCGTAGATGAAATCGAGCTGCCCACCTACGCCGCTGTAGAGTTTCGCGCCTATGGAGTCCGCGCAGACCTGACCCGTAAGGTCGACCTCGATAGCCGAGTTGACAGCGACCTGTCGCTCGTTCTGGGCGATGACGAAGGGATCATTGATGTACTCGGTGCGATGGAGCTCTATCAGCGGATTGTCATGCGCCCACTCGTAGAGCTTGTGGGTCCCGATCATAAAGCCAGCCGTGATCTTGCCAGGGTGGAGTGTCTTGCGCGCATTGGTCAGGACACCAGATTCGACCAGGTCGATCACGCTATCGGAGAATAGCTCCGTGTGGACGCCCAGGTCGCGCTTGTCACCAAGGAACTTGAGGACGGCGTCTGGAATGGCCCCAATGCCCATCTGCATCGTGGCCCCATCGGGGATCAGGTCGGCGATGAATTCGCCGATCCTGATGTGTATGTCCGATAGTCCCCCCTCCGTCATCGGCAGCTCTAGAAGTGGATAGTCGACGGGCACAATGTGATCCAGGCGGCTGACGTGGATAAAGGAGTCGCCCAGACACCGCGGCATGTTCTCATTCACCTCGGCAACAATGATGTCGGCTGACTCCGCCGGCGACTTGGTCAGGCCAGTCTCGATGCCGTAGGAGCAGAAGCCGTGCTCATCGGGCGGGGAGAGATGGACAAAGGCCACGTCCAAGGGCAGGACATTGTTCTTGAATAGGAGGGTGAACTCAGAGAGGAGCACCGGTGTGAAGTCTGCCCGTCCCTCCTGAACGGCCTTGCGCACGTTCGGTCCGATGAAGAGGGAATTGGCTCTGATATGGCCTTCCATCTCCGGGTCGACGTAATCGCCGGAACCGAGGGTGAGAGCGTGGCAGATCTCGACATCCTGGAGCTCAGGGGCCCGGTCCACCAGCGCCCCCATCAGTCTCCGGGGTACGCTGCAGTTCCCGGTGAGGAAGATGCGATCCCCTGACTCGACGGCCTGGGCTATGGCCTCGTCGGCGGTGCAGATGCGACTCTCGTAGGCCTTCGTCCAGGTCACGATGCACCTCCCTCTCCAGCGTGGTAGGCCGCGGCCAGACTATCGTCCACGATACTCCCATCCCGCGTCACAATTCCGGAAGCGAGCCCAGGCTTGTCCTCAACAGCCTGCTCAAGACCCACCTCGGCCACGCGCCGGATATAGGGCCATATCGCGTTGTTGAAGGCGTGGGTCGCCGTGCGTGGCACTGCCCCTGGCACGTTCGGAACGCAGAAGTGGACGACCCCCTCCTCGGTATAGACCGGGTCACGGAGCGTCGTGGGACGGCTGGTAGCGAAGCAGCCACCCTGATCAATGCTGAAATCCAAGATCACAGACCCCTTCTTCATAGAACAGACCATGTCGCGCGTCACGACGACTGGCGCCCGGGCACCGGGGACGAGAATGGCGCCCACCAGCACCTCGGCGAATCTTGCCACCCGCGCGATATTAAACGGGTAAGAGACCATCGTGGTCGCGCACCCGTTGAACTGCTCGTCGATCTCCCGCAGTCTCTCCTGATCCTGGTCTAGGACGTAGACGCGCGCCCCTAGCCCGAGAAAGGTCCGCGCCGCATTCGCTCCCAACACACCGGCGCCGATGATCCCAACGCTGGCGGGCGGGATGCCCGGGACGCCGCTCAGAAGCACGCCGCGCCCGTTGTAGCTGCTCTGGAGAAACGTAGCGGCCAGCTGCGGAGCCATCCTCCCCGCGACTTCGCTCATGGGCCGGAGCACGGGCAGGGTTCCGTCCGCTTCCTCAATCGTCTCGTAGGCGATGGCCGTAATTCTCTTCTCCAAGAGGGCCTCGACCTTGTTATGCCGCGCGGCCGCAAGGTGGAGGAATCCAGCCACAATCTGCCCCTCGCGAAACCAGGCCAACTCCTCGTTCGTAGGTCGTACCGCCTTGAGGATCATGCCTGACCGCCGGTAGACCTCCTCGCCGGAGTAGACGATGTGGCCTCCGACCCGTTCGTAGTGGTAGTCGGTGAACCCAGACCCAAGTCCCGCTTCGGTCTCAATGTAGCAGATGTGTCCGGCGCGGGTGAGTAAGTCGACCCCGTAGGGTGTAAGCCCCACCCGCTGCTCCAAATCCCTCCGTTCCTTGGGGATGCCGATGTTCATATCAGGTTGCCTCCTGTCAGCTAGCGGTACGGCGGCACGGCCTTGTCAACGGTTAGATCACTTCCTGAGCTGGTCGACGCGTGGAGTATAGCATCGACGCCCCCGGTGGTCAATCGCGATCGCTCTATGGGTGGCTCACCTCGGCCCTTGCCGGTCTGGTTCAGCTTCGCTTGTCCTTGAAACGGGACCAGTGTATCATGCCGCGAAACCGGGGAAGTCGTTCAAGGTCGCGTATGGAAACCAGGAGGCTGTGATGACAAACTGTCACGATATGGAGATCGGTCAGGTCTATGTCTGCGAGGACTGTGGACTTGAGCTCGAGGTGATCAGCGAGTGCGACGAATGCGGGACGGATCCGGAGTCCTGCGATTGCCCGCCATGCCAGTTCATCTGCTGTGGAGAGCCGCTCCAGCTCAAAGAGGAGTAGCGCGCTACGATCTCAACGCCAGCGAGAACCGGGTGACAGCCGATAGGGCGGGGCCTATGTCTCGCCCTATTGCGCCCCAGGCCTCCGTGCCCTGGCTCGCTCAGTCGTCGGACAAAACCCAGACCCGCCCGCCGCCGCTGGCTGACGGAGCCCCAGCAGCACAAGCGTCGGACATTGGACAAGTGGCGCACTTGTCCGAGCACTCAGACGTGACCGGCTTGACGTAGCCCATACGCGTCAGGTCCTCCAACATCACCTCGACCAGCTCCGGCGTCGTCTCCAGCTCCTTTGCCAGGTCGGACACACGGCGCGTCCCACCTTCTTCCAATAGGTGCAGCAGTCTATTCAGCATCGGTAACGGGTCCCTCCGTTCCAGGCGCCTCAGCAGCCTCTTTTTGGACTGCCCAGCGTGCCAGGAGACTGGCGATGAACCCCGTAATAGGCACTGCCATGACGAGCCCGGCGCTCCCCACGAGGGTCCGAACCACCTCTTCAGCGATTGGCTCCCGATTGAGCCGACGAAGAAGGGGCTCCTTGTAGATCGTGAACGCGAGCATGAGGGGCATGGCACCCCCCACGTAGGCCAGCAGCAGGGTGTTGACCATGGCCGCAATGTGGTCGGTACCGATGTTCAGGCTGCTGCGAAATAGATCGACCCAGGTCAGTTCCGGATTCGCCTTGACAAGCTCGAAGACGGACGACGATTGGCCGACGCAGACGTCGTCGAGCACACCCAGTGAACCAATGATGATGCCCCCCAGAACCAGGCCGCGCAAGTCGATCTCCGGCCCGAATTCCATCACCAGGAAGGCGCTCTCCTCCACACCCATCCCAGAGAGCCTCGTCCAGTTCACGAAGAGCCAGGCCATACCGCCTGTAAGGGCGAGGGCCACCACCATACCCGCCACGGCAGCATGGGCCTTGAAATTCACCCCGTAGGTAAGATACGTGGAGACCGACAGGAGCACGATGGAGCCCAGGATGCTGACGCCGACGGGATTCTTTCCCGCTATGATCTGGGGCAGAATGAATCCAAAAATGACCCCCAGACTGATGAGCGAACCGCCCAGAGATCGGAGTCCCTTCCAACGCCCCACGAGCACCACGAGTCCCACGAAGACTGCTACGACGGTGAGCAGCGGCCCAAACCGCATCACGTCGGAGATGTAGAGGCGATCTTCCTCCGGGCCGACGGCTCGCTCCACGAAGACCCGATCGCCGACATCGAAGAGTCTGTCTTTCCCGATGACGTTGGTCGTGCCTTCTTCGATCACGACCCGCTGCCCCACCATCGAGCCACTCTCGATGCGCACGACCAGCCTCTGGTAGGGCTGCGTCGCCCCCTCTCCCAGCTCGACGACGCCCTCTTCCAGGACTTCGACAATGCGACCAGACATCGTCTCCGTCTCGCCAGGCTCCAGGGGCTCTTCGGGTTGCGGTGGCGGCTGCCCGACTTGAGGACCGACCACGATGATGGCGACAGCAGACACCACCAGCAGGGTGATGATGCCGATGAGTGCCCATTCTAGCTTGCGCACGCTACCTCTTCTCCGAGAAGCCTAGCCGGTGACCAGACGCACGACCCAGTAGACGCCGGTGCCAGCTGCCAGGGAGACGACGAGGAGGAACAAGAGGTCGAAGAGCGTCCAGGCCCAAGAGTCCGTCTCCTGACGAATCACCGCGACTGTCGCGACACAGGGCACGAAGAGCATCTGCACGGTGAGGAACGCGAGCGCCGTCGCTGCGGAGAACGTGGCAGCGAGCTGCTCCGCCAACCCTCCGCCTGTCCCGGTCCCGAAGAGCACACCCAACGTGGCAATCGAGTTCTCCTTGGCAATGAAGCTCGCCAGGAGCGCGACGGTCAGCCTCCAGTCGAAGCCCATCAAACGCCCCACCGGCTCCAAGACACGCCCAATCCGCGCCAGGTAGCTGGTCTGAATCTCGCCGGCGGGCAGGGTTGAGAGGGCCCAGACGACGACGGAGACCCCGAGGATCAACGTACCCGCCTTTCTTATGAACGAGAGGCTCCGCTGCCACACCCGCATCCCGATAGTGCGCCAGTTCGGCAGATGGTAGATAGGCAGCTCCATGATGAACGCTGCCCTCTCGCCGCGAAAAACCGTCCTGTTGATCAGCACGCCAGAGAGCGCCAGCACAGTCAGGGCGAGGAGGATCATTCCCCAAGACACCAACGTCGCCGCCGATCCAAAGAACGCCGGTGCGAGAAAGGCAATCACCGTCATGCGGGCCGTGCACGGCACGAGGGGGGCCAGCAGGACGGTCAGCAGCCGGGCACGCTTGGATTCGATGACGCGCGCGCCCAGTACAGCGGGTACATTGCACCCGAAGCCAAGGAAGAGGGGTAGGAATGATTTACCGTGAAGGCCCATCATGTGCATGAAGCGATCCATCACGTAGGCAGCCCGGGCAAGGTACCCCACATCCTCCAAGATGCCCATTACGGCGAAGAAGATGACGAGGATGGGCAGGAACGTCAGCATCGCCCCGACGCCGCCAATGATGCCATCGGCCACCAGGTCGGTTACCCAAGGTGACACACCTGCGAGGACAGTTCGCGCAAGCCGCGCCAGACTCCCAACCACGTAGGTGTCTAGAAGATCCTGCAAAGGTGCACCCACGGCATACGTGAGCCAGAAGACCAGGCCCAGGATTCCAGCCATAATCGCCAAGCCCCAAAAAGGATGGGCAGCCCAGCGATCGAGCTTCCCGGTTAGGCTGATAGGGCCGGTCGTGGGGCGCGTCAGGGCCGCGCGGATCATGCGCCCAATCCAGTCGTAGCGCCCGCTGGCCACAGCCACCAACGCATCGTCGTGCTCTCGGAGCGTGGCGTTAAGCGCGTCGACCCGCTCGGCCGGCAGGCATCCAGCCATCATATCGCTCACCCTCTGATCGCCCTCAAGAAGCTTGAGCGCGATCCAATCCTGGGGGTAGGGGGCGGGAACGCAGCCCTCGATGATGCTCTCGACCTCTTCCAGGACGTCCCGGTGATCATCGCGGATGCGAGGCGTGGAGGGATCGTAGGGGTATTGACCGCTCGTCAGTTGCTCAACCGCGGCGAGAAGCTCCTCTACGCCCTCGTTCCGAGTGGCGGTCATGGGCACGACAGGAACCCCAAGAGCCGCCTCCAGCACCTGCGGCTCTATATGAACGCCCTCCTGCTCGGCCACGTCCATCATGTTGAGCGCCACAATCACCGGGGCAGGCAGCGGCATCAACTCGGCCACCAGGTAGAGGCTCCGCTCCAGAATCGCGGCGTCAACAAGCGCCACGACGACATCTGGGCGCTCTCGGATGATGAACTCTCTGGTGATGAGTTCTTCTTCGGAGTTGGCGGTGAGGCTGTAAGTCCCAGGTAGGTCGACCAAGCGAAACGTCCTACCTCCGAAGACGAACGTGCCCTCCTTGCGCTCCACGGTCTTGCCAGGCCAATTGCCGACGTGCTGATTGAGACCGGTGAGAAGGTTGAAGAGCGTTGACTTGCCGACGTTGGGCTGACCGGCCAATGCCACCTGTAAGGCCTTCTCTTCCGCCCCTGCCGCGACTGCGGCCTCCCGTGGCCTGGGTTCGGAACGCTGAATCGTCACGCCGGCTTTCTCCGTACGTAGACTCGGTCGGCCTCACCCCTACCGAGGGCTATTCTGGCATCGCGCACACGGGCGATGAGGGGGCCCCGACCGTAGTTCTGAACAACCGTCACATCGGCTCCCGGCGTGAACCCGAGGGCGGTCATACGGCTCAACATGCAGCGTCCACCCGCCAAATCGACGACCTCGCCGTGTTCACCGCTGCGAAGTGAACTCAATGAGACGACGCCGTCATTCCTTCCGGACGACGACGTCCGGCTCATTCTAGACCTGATGCTCATACCTGTGTATTCATCCTCCCTCGGCCGGGTCCGGCTTCGCGCACGACCCAGCCCTGCGTGCGGAGTTCGAGTCTATACCACCGGCAACGCCGTTACACAACCTCTTTGACTCGCCGGCCCTTTGACAGTATCTCGCGGCAGTGCTCGCAGTAGCCCATCAAGTGCACGTGCGCCTTCGTCACCCGCACGCCCTCACGTTCGCCGACCCGACGTGCAATTCTGTCGACAAGGGGGGTGTCGAACTCGAGCACCTTTCCACATCTAAGGCACGAGAAATGGTAGTGAGGTTCATCCTGGACCGCCTCGTAATGACTGTGACCCTCACCCAGCCGATGCTCCTCCACCAGTCCCAGATCTTCCAGCAAGGTCAGGGTACGATAGACCGTTGCCAGGCTGATGTCCGGTGAGGTCCTTCTGGCCCTATCGTGGACGGCCTCCGCATCCAGATGCTCGTCACTCTCCCTCAGCACGTCGAGGACCAAGCAGCGTTGAGACGTCAGCCGTCTTCCTGCCTCCCGAAATGCCTCACGCAGATCGCTTCTGGACTCACTCATCCGGGCTCGCCCCCTTATTGCAAACCTTTCGCAACAAGCAGAATTATACTACGGTCCAGCCCGGTGGCAAGTTAACGGCGGTAGGGGGGCAGATCAACTCCAGCTAGCAACGGGGTGGGCCCGCGCCGACGCTTCCGCTATCCATCGTGGATTCCATCCAGACGAAGAATCCAGGCACGCCGATTCTGACAACCTACCTGCGCACGCGCCCCAAACACGAGAGCGCGGGGATGGTCCCCACGCTCTCTCATATGGAGGGCAACGACCCAGCCAGATACTTGGAGGAGGGTGCCCTCACCTTAGCTGCCGACCCCGCACCGACACTCAAGCGGGCTGCAATCAGCCGCCTGCCGTCAACTCACACGTTCAGCATGACGAGCCGTGCGTGTCGGAGTCACTGGGACTGCGCCAGAGATGCGCCCTTCTTCAGCGCCTCCTTGTTCAGACCCAATAAGCTTCGGTGACGCTCCGGAAGATGATCGTCCAGAGCCCGTTCAACCGCGTGGGTAGGAATGACGCCCGTTGCTTCGACGAGGGCGCCGAGGCAAAGCACGTTGGCCATCCGGACGTTTCCCAGCTCGCTCGCCAGGTCGCTGGCGGGGACGTAGATCACGTCAATATCGTCGCGATCGCTCTCGTCCGGCACCATAGAACTATTGACCACCAGGACACCACCCGGCTTGACAGCGGACTCAAAGGCCTCCATCGACGGGATGTTGAGCACGACGGCTGCACTGGGGCGCCTCACCAGTGGGGCGCCAATCTCTTGGTCAGAGATGACGACGGTACAACGCGCCTTACCTCCGCGCATCTCGGGTCCATAGGAGGGAATCCACGTGACGTGCAGTTCCTCGCCCATAGCAGCATAGGCGAGGAGCTGCCCAGCAAAGAGCGATCCTTGTCCGCCGAAACCGGAGATGATGATTTCCTCTTGCATTCTCGTCACCTATCCCTTCATCAGCGCGCGAACGTCATCACTGACCTTGGTATCGCCCAAGGGGAAGTAGTCCACCATGTGCTCGCTCGCCCAGTCCAACGCCTCTTGGGGGGACATCCCCCAGTTCGTATTGCAGGTCGACAGCACCTCAACCATCGTGAATCCCAGCCCATTGAGCTGGGCCTGGAATGCCGTCTTGATGGCCCGCTTCGTGCGCCGGATGCCGGGCACGTCGAAGACAGCCTGCCGGGTGACGAAGACAGCACCCGGGAGACCGCCGATGAGCTCCGCCATCCGAATGGGATGGCCGGCCAACTGGACGTCGCGTCCCGTGGGCGAGGAGGTGGTGACCTGGCCCGGGAGGGTGGTCGGCGCCATCTGTCCACCCGTCATGCCGTAGATCGCGTTGTTGACGAAGATGGTGGTGAAAAGCTCCCCGCGGTTCGCTGCGTGGACAATCTCCGCCGTCCCGATGGCGGCGAGGTCGCCGTCCCCCTGGTAGGTAAAGACCACCGTGTTGGGGCCGACACGCTTCAGGCCCGTCGCCATCGCTGGCGCCCGGCCGTGGGCTGCCTCGGCGAAGTCGGTGTCGAAGTAGTTGTAGGCCAACACAGAGCATCCCACCGGGGCAATACCGATGGTCCGATCCCGGACATCGAGCTCGTCGAGGACCTCGGCGATGATTCGGTGGATCGTCCCATGGGTGCAGCCTGGGCAGTAGTGGGTATCAGCCTCCGTCAGGCTGTCCGGATAATCGTAGACCAGCTCCATATTCTCAGCAATCTCAGCCACTGCCATCCTAGTCTGCCTCCTTCTTCCCACTGACGTTGGCGGCCAGCTTTTCGAGCTCGGGCAAGATCTCGTCGGCCAGGGGGACGATGCCTCCCATTCGCCCGTAGAAAGCGACGGGGCAACGACCCTCCACGGCCAGACGGACATCCTGCACCATCTGCCCCGCGCTCATCTCGACGGTCAGGATACCCTCCACCTGCTCGGCCAACTCGGCGATGCGCTCATCGGGGAACGGCCAAAGCGTGGTGGGGCGGAGCAAGCCTACCTTCATACCGGCCTCGCGAGCGTCGCGCACGACGCTCTGACAAATCCGGCCGACGGTCCCAAAGGCGATCAGCAGAAGATCCGCATCCTCGGTCTCGTATTCCTTCCAACGCACCTCGTTGGCCGCGATCTCTTCAAGCTTCTTCTGCAGACGCAGATTGACCTCCTCCAGATTCTCAGCCCCTAGGTAGAGGGAGGTGACCACGTTGGGATCACGATCTCGGGCCCCGGTCAGCGCCCAGTTCGCTCTCTCCTTATAGGGCCGTGTCGGCCGCATGGGAGGCAGCTCGGCGGGCTCCATCATCTGGCCGATAGACCCGTCAGCGACAACCATGGTCAGGGTCCGGTACTTTTCGGCCAAGTCGAATGCCAGGCCAACGTGATCGATGAGCTCCTGGACGTTCGCAGGAGCGAGAACGATCATGTGAAAGTCCCCGTGGCCCGCCATCTTGACGGCCTGGAAATAGTCGCCCTGAGCCGGCTGGATGTTGCCCAGGCCAGGGCCTCCCCGCATCACGTTGACCAGCACGACAGGCACCTCGGAGCACGCGATGTAGGATAGCCCCTCCTGCATCAGGCTGATGCCCGGACTTGAGGATGACGTCATAACGCGCGCCCCGGCACAAGCCGCCCCGTATACCATATTGATGGCGGCCACCTCGCTCTCGGCCTGGAGGAACACCCGATCGAGCTCGGGAAGGCGCTTTGACAGGTGCTCCAGTGCCTCGCTCTGCGGAGTGATGGGATAGCCGAAATACGCGTCCAGCCCCACCCTCACTGCCGCCTCTGCGAATGCCTCGTTTCCTTCCAAGAGTTCCTTTGCCATGGCTACCTCGCAACAGCCTTCCGCTCTCGCTTCCGCTTTCGCCGGTACACGGTGAAGACCACGTCCGGACAGATCGTGGCGCACATGGCGCAGCCCGTGCATTTCTCGGGATCGGTCACCTCGACGGGCGTGTGCCCCTTCACGTTGAACCGGTCCTCTGCCAGTTGGAGAATCTCCACGGGGCACACACTCACGCACAGGCCGCACCCCTTGCAGCGATCCTCCCTGATGACAACTCTACCTCGTGCCATTAACTTGCCTCCAAGCGCTCAGAGTCGAAAGATAAGCGTAAAGCGCGATTGTTGATGGGATCACGACGGAGGACTCGCGTTTTACGTTTCGGATCGTGCTCAACTGCGTCTCGATAGACGCTGTCGCGCTGGTCTAGACTGTCTCCTATTCTAGGGATATGGTTCCTCCGGGCCCAGTGTGCCGCGTCACGTATGGGACGGAGAGAACTCATAAGCCGGCATTGCTCTGAGACAAACCGCCTAATCGACATTGGGCCAGCAACATCGTCCGCGTCCGCTCGAAGCCCAGGTGCTCGTAGAACGCGACAGCCGATCGATTCTCTTCCAGAACGTGCAGAAAGACGCGGCATCCACCTCGCTGAAGGTCGCGAACAAGGGCGGCTACAACCTGCGACCCATAGCCCTGTCGACGATGGGCTTGAGCGGTGACGATGTTGCCGATCTCAGCAGCCCTCTTCAGCCGAAGGTGCGTCCCTCCCTGAGCGACCAAGGAACCTTCGGAGCGGACACCGTACCAAGGGCCCCTGGTTAACGGATCCCGGTCGAAAGCCTGCATTCCCTCTAGGCGGGCGAGATCCGCCATCTCTGGTAGATCTACAGGTCTCAGGGGCGCGGCGACTCCAGGATCCAGGGCTTCAGGATCCCCGTTGAAGATCATCTGCCACTCAGGTTTCACTGCAAGAACGTCATAGGCCGACTGAAGGAAGGACCACTCCGACTCAGCCACAAGGCAGACGAAGGAATCGTGCGGCTGAACGAGACTTTGGGTCAAGCGTGCCAGCCGCCTGGCCTCATCGCGGTCGGCACCCCGTCCTCGCGGGACGGAGAAGGCGATGGCCGGGAAGGGGAGTCCGTGGTAGCGCGCGACCAGCGCGCGATCATCTGTGGCGAAGGTGCAATCCTTGGCGAGAGCGGTTACGTCAGCGGCGATGGTGAAAGAGGCCAAAGCCTCATCCAAATCGCGGTCCTGCAGGCGCAGGAACCGATCGCGCCAGACGGTAAGGCTCCCCGCCGCAATGCCGGGATCGGCATCGAGGGCGGCTTCTGTCTGGAGCGCTGCACGCTTCACCATTCCAAGAGTATTATACTACCCCCATCATTGAGCGTCAATCATCCCGCGCCATTCCCATAGCGGCTGCTCCAACCGTTCCTCTGTGCGCCGAAGCGCCTCTTCCACATCGATCAGATGGCCGGCGAAAGGCGTCTCCGGAATGGCGATCTCAACCGGTACGGCGACGCTCACCGGCACGACGGTGTCGATATCCACAACTTGGCTCACCGGCACTGTGAACTCCATGTCGACTGGAAAGACCGTGTTGATGGGAACCCTGATGTTGTAGGTAGCGATGCCCAGGTCGACGGGGACGACCACCCTGGTGTTGATCGGCACGACGGTGTTGATGGGAACCCTCATCGTTTGGCTGAAGGGGAACTCGGTGGAGATGGGAAACTCTTGCTCGACCTCCACGGTGTAGGTGAATGTGTCACCGGCAAGGTTGCCCACGACGGTGCGAGTGTCGGCCACAATGCCGTGAGCGGTCTCCCTGACCTGCATCAGGCCGTTGATAACGACGACGTTGAGCGCCAGCGAAAGCAAGGTGAGCACCGTCAGCGCGATCAGGGTTACGGAATGAACGGTCTTCATGTGCGGACTCCTTGTAGAAGCGTCTGCTTCCAGCGTCGGGCTGGCTCGTCAAACCCGTCTGATCCAATCGTCTGGTCAGAGGAGCGAGAGTTGTGCGTGCTCCTGTTCGGCGATGGGATCCAGTCCCAGGACGATATCGAAGGCCTGCCGATCCAGGTCCTGCTCGTCCATCAGCCGGCGGAGATGGCGGAACTTGATGAACTGCCAAGGCGCGGACTCAACGGCGTCCGCCAGACGCGGATCACGCTGCAGTTTCAGGTGAATCAGCTCAGCGCGGCCACCAGGAACGACGAGGCATTTCTCCGCGTCTGTTCTGCTGAGACGGCGCGTGAGGAGCCAGGGTGCCAACAGCCCTGTCCCAGAGACCGCAAACAGAAAACGGGGATGCCCATCCTCCGACCAATGCGCATCCCATGGGTCGCCAACGGAAGAAGAAAAGCCCAGCCGGCTGCCCAAGTCCAGCAGGCTCTGCCGTACGCTCTCAATCTCCCGACGCCTCCGGCCTGGATCATCCTCCGCTCGCAGACGCACCTCTGAGCCATCTCGGGTCCCGTACGACGACATGCACGTCCGCACCAAGGTCAGGTCCGGCGTCAAGGGGCCGGAGTAGCGGTTATAGACCGCGGCAATCAGATCGTCTTCGATCCAGACCAACCGCTGGGACAGGAGCTGGCGTATCAGTTTTTCGATCCGGTCCGCCAGGATGACGGTCTCCGGGTCCCCTTCCCGGAGCCACCAGTGGCTGTCTCGATCCGCCGTGACCTCGTCAACGTTGACTATGGGAGTATGCTGCAGACCCTCTTCGAAGGCCCCACCGATGAAGCCCCTCACGGTCTCCTCGGCCTTCAACGCTGCAGGTGCCCGCAAGAGCCCGCGTTGAGCCAGCCGGACGTGGGCTGCAGCCCGCAGCGTCGCCTCGGGCGTCGGCTCCCCGCGCCGTCGGAGGGTCTCGGCGACGGCCTCCCCGCTCTCGGCAGCGACGGACTCCCTCAACTGATCGGCCTCGAGAGGCCGAGGGCTTACCCGCTCTTCCCACGACCAGATGAGCCGATACCCCGCCTCAGGGGCGTACCCCCAACCCCGGAGGTCGTAGCCAGCGTTGGCGGCAGCCAGGCACACGGAAACGAGCATGTCTCCATCGTCGGCGCTGAAGAGCGTGACCAATCGACCTTGCTCCGATAGTCGCGACGCCACCGCCACGAGAGCGTCTCGAAGCGCCTGCCAATGCCACTCCCAATCGAAGCGGCGTCGACGGAGGTAGGGACGGAGGGCCCGCGCCTCCTCCGAGCGCCAGAGCCACCCGGACCAGAGGGCCGAGAGAGCCCAGAAGACACCATCAGGCCGGGGAGGATCCACCAGCACCAGGTCGACAGTTCCTGGACCCAGTACGCGGCCCACATCGCGGGCCGCGCACGGGACGAGCGCATAGCCCTCGCCAGATTTCCTGATCAGCGCCTCGACGTCCACCGGATCGAGATGTGAGGATGGCCGTGCCCTGTCCTTGTACCGCGACAGCCCGTCCTCAAGACACCGCCACACGTTCCGCTCCAGATACCGCACCGGGATGCGCAGGGTGCGCGGACGAGGGCGGTCCTCCCCGCGCGGGTAGAGCTTGCTGCAGCGGTCGAAGCAATCCAATAGGAGCCCTTTGAGGGCGATTTTGACCCGCTCGGGGACTCTCAGGTCCTCGACCCTCCGGCTGAGGTCCATGAGACCGGAGAGGTTGCGCGGTGTGTAGCATGCGACAAGCTCTGCAGCACGTTCCCGGCTCGGGTGGTCGAGTGGAGCGGCCCGATCGAGGGCATAGTAGTATGGGAGACCACGTGATGCGAAGGACTGCGCTGAGGCAACATCGTCGGCATCCGTCGGCCCCACCCGTATCCCTTCGCACCGACGGCAGCGCACGGCTTTCTCGTACGGTCTGTCGCGTTCCCGGTGCCACGCGAACCACTCGGCAATCCCGGGCGACGCACAGGAGGGACATCGGGATCGGTAGAGCGCATTCAGGTGGGTGCCAAGCGGGACGTCCCCCTTTGGCGTGTCAGCGAGACGGGTGAATGCCGCATTGAGGCTCCCGCTTGGCGGAGGAGCCAGCCCCTCACGGGCAGCGTTGAGGAGTACGGGGTTGACGCTGATCCCGATCGCTCTGCGTCCGGCATCCACCGTCTCCTGGAGGAACCGAGGTCCCTGGCAGAAGAGGTCGAGGACGAGCCCTCCCTTGCTAGTGAGGCTCCGCACGTAGCCCCCCACCACCCCGCGTGGCTGCGGCGGGCGATAGGCGGCCAGCGGCGGCTCCAAGTCCCCCGGGCGCCCGGGGATGAAGGCCGGCGTTTCGGACATATCTCACATCCTCCAGACGACACTCCAAGGGTGGAGTATACCACTCCAACGACCTCACGGAAAGCCCAGTCCAGAAGACTCACTGGCGGCAGCCGGCCGGCGCGGCGCGTCCCTTGGCCGGCGCTTGCCCGCGCCGGCCGGTCTCTTCCAAGACCTCCAAGCCCCTTGCCTACGGACGACCTGTGGTGATGGGGTCTGCACGAGCCCCCCGCGCTCGCCAAACCCGTTCATTTGTCGCGTCAGACCCTCGTGCTATAATGCGGCCCGCGCTGCGAACCAGAGTGGCAATTCTCCTGGAGGTTAACGCATATGAGCCACCCTCACGAAACACAACGTCTTCGATCCCTGACCGTCATCCTGATCGGCCTGGTTCTCATAGGGCTGGCATCCGCCCTGGCCGCCGGCTGCAGTGAAAGCGCACCCGCGGCGACCCCGACGCCGACACGAACGCCGCCCCCTTCGGTTCCGCCAACCTCGACGCCAGAGCCAAGCCCTACCCCTTCGCCCACGCGGACATGGACCCCGACACCGACGCTAACACCGTCTCCGACGCCGTGGCCCGAAAACGTGAACCCCTTGACAGGTGAGGTGGTTGATGATCCAAGCAAGCTCGACCGCGTCCCCGTGGCGATAAAGGTGGCAAACACCTGGCCCCAATACGTGCGGCCCCAGGCCGGGATAGGTAGCGCCGACTTGATCTACGAGCATTATAATGAGGGGTGGTACGCCACCCGGTGGACGTGCATATACCTGGGTGAGAGCCCTGAGCGCGTCGGCTCAATACGCAGCGGTCGGATCATCGATTTGGAGATTCCCGCGATGTACGGCGCTGTCTTCGCGAACTCCGGTTTCAGCAACGGCGTGGTGGCGCTCTTCAGGAACTCGGATCTCTACCCCGACTGGGTCGTCTCGGACAGCCTACCGGAGACGATACAGCCACGCCCCTTCTTCCGGGACCACAGCCGGAACGTGCCGCTGGAGCATACCATGTTCACGAGCCCTGCCTTGGTCCGGGAGTGGGCCAACGAGCGGGGCATCGAGGGCCGACAAAACCTGGAGGGCATGACGTTCTCCGAGGAGCCGCCCAGCGGCGGCACATCGGCAACAACCATCTCGATCCCATGGCACGGACAGGACACGGCGTGGCGGTACGACGAGGAGAGCGCTCGCTACTTGCGCTGGAGCGACGGCAGCGCGCATCGGGACGCCCTGACTGGAGAGCAGCTTGATGCCGCCAACGTCGTGGTGCTCTACGTGCCGCAGTGGAACACCGACATCGTTGAGGATCCCCACAGCGGCGCTCTGTCCATTCGCTGGGCCCTCTGGAACAAGGACAATCCCTACCGACCGGCCATCCTCTTCCGGGACGGGAAGCGGTACGACGGTATCTGGAATCGTGAAGACCGGCACGACATGCTGACCCTGGCGGATGAAGAGGGGAACACGCTCCCCTTCAAGGTGGGAAGCACGTTCTTTGAAGTCCTCCCCCAGGGCGAGAGGGCGATTGAGATCACGGTCGAGTGACCATGGCGTGACGGTACAGGCCTGCCGCCGACCGGACGGGGTTGTCCGCAGAGGGACCGTCGGGCCGTTGGGCCGCTATTCCTCTCGAAACTTCTCGACCTGGTAGGTGTAGACGTCCACCTCGCCGCTGGCAAAGGCACCGGATGCCATCCCGGCCTTAAGACACAGCCGGTGAAGGAATTGACGGGCCTCGGGGAGCTTCTGCCAAACCTGTGGAAGGAAAGTCGCTCGCTGCCAGCCTCGCTCAATGACCACACCGTCAACGCCGGGCCGTAGCTTGTCGCACAGGTCGTCGAGGCCGTCATACGTCAAAGGCTCCGGACTACTAAGGACGGAGATCTCCACCGTGATGGCTTCGACTTCCTCCGGTCTCACCCGCGGAAACCTCGGATCGCGCACGGCGGCGCCCATCGCATTCTGCTGCACGTCGGCCGCCAGAGGGCGGCGGGCCTCCAGAGATCCAATGCAGCCGCGCAGGCGTCCTCCTTTATTCAACGTGACAAAGCTGGCTCCGGTGCGCCGCAGCCTCGCCGGCAGGGTCTCCATGTCGAGGTCGGGCAGCTCCTTCTCCCGGGCCGCACAGCGGACAGCCTCTCGAGCCAGATCCAGCAACTGGGCCTGCTCGTCCTTCGATAGTATCATCCGGATCCCACCATCCTCCCAGTAGAGACTCAGCGAGTGTAGGCGATAGAAGCATAGCCTACCACACGAGACTTACCGCCCCCGGTGTCTCCCGAATTCCGGTAGTCCAGCAGATGGGGCACCCAGCCCTCCACTTCCGCAATCTCCATCAGAGCCGTGAGCGGTGCACGTCCACAGGCCTCCCCATGCCTCACGCCCGCCTCGTCACCCGCCAACAGAGCGTCCAGGAGTCCGCGATCCTTCTGCTGGGCCTCATCATAGGTGTGGAAATGGCTCAGGTCGCTCGATACAACAATCAGGTCATCCTCCTGGAGGCGGCCCCGGAGATCTTTGGCCACCTCCTTGGGTCGCGCCTGACCGACAAGCATGGGAACCAGCCTGAAGCGACGGAGGGAAACCTGGAGGAACGGCACCTCGACCTCGAGGCAGTGCTCCGGTTGATGCGCCCTCGCCGCACGGGTGTAGAAGGACGTCTCAGCTAGCATCTCCTCCACCCGCTCGACAGCGACCGGGGCCTCTCCAAGAGGCGTGCGCAGCGCCGAAAAGGCCCCCAGCGCGACGCCGGTCACGGGGACCCGGTGGGCGGGCCCCAGGAGAAAGACCGTCCACTCCCGATCCGGAAGTTGGCGGAGGGCCTTGAAGGCATAGCCGGCAGTCTTGCCGGAATAGACGTAGCCAGCGTGCGGGGCCACCACGGCCCGGACGTCGTCGACCCCGTCCGGTAAAGAGGCAGCATCGAGGTATCCCTCGACCTCCCGCCGCAGCTGATCGGCGTCGGCCGGGTAGAATTGGCCCGCAAAGGCCGGCGGACGGAGAGATAGATCAGTCACCGGTCACCTCCCTGGCGCCTTTGACGACTTGAACGGTGCGGTGCTCCTTCCGGAGATCGCTGTGAGGCTGACGGCCCAACCTTGGCCCAGCAAGACGGTTCTCGGGCCGGTCGCCCCAGACAACCACTGTGCCGCTGGGCTTCTTGCCTCATGTTGATTATAACACCGGCCCGTCAGCGCCACCACCGAACGTTGTCTAACGAATTGCTGGAGCCTGCGTCCCGGTTAGCTTCGCGGTACGACGCACCACGCCCGAGTTCCGATCAACCTCGCTCAGCGGAACCCGGCCCGGCGTCCGCGCGAATCGCTCTGGAATCTACTCGGTGGACCGCCTCGACAATCAACAGATCGTCCCCCTCGCGGTACGGCGTGCCCTGGTAGTCCGAATACTCGGCCACCACGGTCGCGCCGGACTTTGCCACGAGTCGTTGAATCTCGTCTCGGGTGGTGATTCCCACTAGTGAGGTTTCCTCGAACCGGTTCACAAGCTCGCCACTCAGCCAGGTCTCGTAGATGAGGCGCACTTTGATCCGATCCCCGGGCAGCAGCTCTCGGCCGACGAACCGCCGGTACTCCCGCACGCCGCACCGGACACGGCCCGCGGGAGAGAGGCGAGCGGACCCCATCATGCCCAGGACGACATCGAAGACAAGCAAGCCACCAGGGTCCAGGTGCTCTATGGTATTACGCAGGGCCTTGAGGCGCTGCCGGCGGTTGAGGAAGTGATCGAAGACCCCGGACATCGTGGCGATCGGGAAGGTCCGACCCATGTTGAAGGTGACAGCGTCGGAGGGGACGAGCTCTATCCGGTCTCGCAGGCGCGGCCTGCGCGCCAGTTTCTTCTCGAACACGCGCCGCATGGCCGGCGAGGGCTCCACGCACACCACGTGGGTACCGTGTTCCGCCGTGGGAATCGCTATCCGCCCGGTGCCGGCACCCACATCGAGGATCTGATCACAGTTGGCGGCGTAGCTGAGGAAGAATGCCACGTTATCCTTGCTGTCGAAAAGATCGTATAGGTGCGCGGACCTCTCATACCCTGCCATCATTCACCATCCTCTTCCGAGTATACCACAGATGGATGCCACATCCAGCACCTGCCGACGGTAAGCTGACCCATCGATGAACCGTCCGATCTCGCCAGCCCGCCGGCGATCCTGACTGACGACCTTGCCGCGCCGGTGATCTCGATCTAGAATTAGGAAGTCTGGTTCTCACGATGGCTCACGAGTAGATCGTGACGTAGGCAACTATGAGAGATCTTTTTGAGCACAGCCGCCAAGAGCAGATCAGCCGTCAGGCGCCGCTGGCAGCGCGTCTGCGTCCCAGGAACCTGGACGGCTTCGTAGGACAGGAACAACTGGTCGGCGAAGGGCGTCTTCTCCGCCGCGCTATCGCAGCAGACAGGATCTTCTCATCCCTGATCTTCTGGGGTCCTCCGGGCACGGGGAAGACGACCTTGGCGATGATCATCGCCAACTCCACGGAGAGGCACTTCGAGACGATCAGCGCGGTGCTGGCGGGCGTGGCCGACCTCCGCCGGATTATCAAGGAAGCCAAGGACCGTCTGGGCATGTACGGCCGGCGCACGATCCTCTTCGTGGACGAGATCCACCGCTGGAACAAGGCCCAGCAGGATGCGCTGCTGCCGCACGTGGAGGACGGCACCATCGTGCTGATCGGCGCAACAACGGAGAACCCGTACTTTGAGGTCATCGGGCCGCTCGTCTCCCGCTCGCGTGTCTTCCAGTTCGAGCCCCTGGGTAACGTAGAGGTCAGGGAGATACTCCAACGGGCGCTCGCCGAGGAGGAGGGAGGCTACGGCGATCGGGACGTGGAGATCACTGAGGAAGCTCTCGACCACCTGGCGCGCGTGGCTGCCGGCGACGCCCGCGATGCTCTGAACGCCCTGGAGTTGGCCGTGGAGAGCACCCCGCCGGACGAGGACGGGACCACCCGGGTGACGCTGGAGGTGGCGGAGGAGTCGATCCAGCAGCGGGCCCTCCGGTATGACAAGAGCGGAGACCAACATTACGACACGGCCTCGGCGCTGATCAAGTCTGTGCGAGGGAGTGATCCGGATGCGGCCCTCTACTGGCTGGCCAAGATGGTCGCAGCGGGCGAGGATCCCCGATTCATCCTCCGCCGGCTCTACATCCTGGCGGCCGAGGACATCGGCCTGGCTGACCCGGAGGGCGTGCAGGTCGTCAACGCGTGTGCCCAGGCCTTCGAATGGGTCGGGATGCCGGAGGGGCAGTATCACCTGGCTATGGCAACGCTGTATCTGGCCACAGCGCCGAAGTCGAACGCCGTGGGGGCGTACTGGAAGGCGCTCGAGGAGGTGCGGGAGCACGGGACGGGGCGGGTACCCGTCTACTTGAGGGACAAGACGGAGGTCTTCCGCGGAGCCGTGCGGGATCATTACAAGGAGACGATGGGGGACCACGAGGGGTACAAGTACCCACACGCGTATCCACGGGGTTGGGTCGAGCAGCGGTATCTGCCGGAGGGCGTAGACGCGGAGTGGTTCCGGCCCAAGGGGCATGGGTACGAGAAGACGATCAAGGAACGGCTGCAAGAGATGAAGAATAGTGCTGAGAAGACGGCGCCGCCGGCCGAGAACGTCGAGAGCGAGACCGACTGAGCATTGATCGACGTCCTCTCAGGTTTCGCTCCCGCCCAGACGGGCATCACCTTCTGGGCACGCCCGAGGACAGTTTGCCGTCTCCAGGCGCTCCTGTCATTCGCCCTCGGTGTATTCACCGCTTCCACCAAGCAACGCGGCACGGACTTGGATGTAGTCCACACGGGCGAAGCCGATGCATCGGAAGCGGGCGAGTGCTACCAGGACCCTGGAGGACTCAGTCAGGACCGGAGTCGACTTAGATTGAGGGGCACAGCGGTTCGGTTGGGCAAGCGACCACGCGTGCTGTCCATCACACTCGCTTGACTGAAGTTTTTCGTGGCCGACGTCAGAGAGCGAGCGTGATAGCGGTTGGGGGCCGTCAATCCGGCCACCGTCCCGCAAAAACGTGTCACTCTCCTGAAACACCGCGCTCCAGGAACCCTTGGCGCCGCCCCCGGACGGCGCGCTTCTCGACAGTCGACGGTCTACAGCCCCGCGTGGCCCGCAGCCTCAACCCAAGTCGGAAGGCCCACGCGCGCGCCCAGGTGCTGAATCGTTAGCGCCGCTGCAGCCCCACCGACTCGCGCTGCAGCCTCCGGCCCCAGGCCGCGTAACCACGCGGCGACGAACCCGGCGGCGAAAGCGTCTCCGGCCCCAGTGGCGTCCCGCACCGTCGGGGCCGGAGCGGCAGGG